>ERZ802822.1862-NODE-1862-length-12291-cov-12.680203_pt1 | contig 12291 bp, 12 predicted proteins | sample MGYA00345649_ERZ802822 | MGnify/ENA primary metagenome ERZ802822 (study PRJEB30503, sample SAMEA104212359) | marine metagenome | biome: Westerlies Biome; feature: [SRF] surface water layer (ENVO:00010504) within the epipelagic zone...; material: water...
TTAACTTTTTGAGATTTACTATTTAAAAAATTAATTGTCATATAAGAAGCATAGAGCTTATTTTTTTCCTCTATATCCAGAACTTTTATATATGGTAGTTCATTTGTAAATAATCTAGCATAACTTAGTCTTTTGTCAAAATTCTCCATTTCCATGCTTGATTTTAATCTATTTTGAGGCGCAACTAACCACCAAACTTCATCAACACCAAGGCTTATTCTTGCAGTGTTACTAATATGGATATGTCCTGCATGAGCTGGATTAAAAGAACCACCCAAAATTCCAATTTTTCTTTTTCTTAAATAAGAAAAACATTTTGGTATGTTATTTTTAAAACTAACTTTTACATTTTCAATCACGGACTTGATCTTCGCCTCTTACAATATATTTAAAGCTAGTTAACTGAGAGGCACCTACAGGACCTCTGGCATGTATTCTACCAGTTGAAATTCCAATTTCAGCTCCCATGCCAAATTCTCCACCATCAGCAAATTGAGTTGAAGCATTATGCATGACGATTGCACTGTCTACTGAAGATAAAAAATTTTCAGCTGTGATTTTATTTTCTGTTATAATTGATTCTGTATGATTCGAAGAATATTTGTTGATGTGATTAATAGCTCCTGATACTCCTTTAACAATTTTTATAGATAAAATTGCCTCGAGATACTCTGTTTCCCAATCAATTTCTGATGCTAATTCAATCTCATCAGCTATAGCTTTTGTTTCAGAATCACCCTTAACATGACATCCAGATTCAATTAATTTTTTAACCAAAGTAGGAACCACTTTCTTGCAGATTTCCTTATCAATAAGTAATGTTTCTAAAGCTCCACAAATCCCAGTCCTTCTCATCTTTGAATTAATAACAACCTTAATTGCTTTATTTATGTCTGCGTCCTTGTCAATATACAAATGACAAATACCCTCTAGATGAGCAAAAACTGGCACTTTAGCTTCTTGTTGAACCTTCTCAACAAGAGATTTTCCACCTCGAGGAATGATAACATCAATTTCGCCTGTTGATCTCAGCATTGCTGTAACAGCTTCTCTATCTGTATTATCTATCATTTGTACTGCTTCTGCAGGTAAATTTGCACTCATTAACCCCTCTTGGAGACATCTTGCTAAGATTTTTGATGAGTTAATTGAATCCGAACCACCTCTAAGTATCACTGTGTTACCAGATTTTATACATAGACTTCCTGCATCAATAGTTACATTTGGTCGAGATTCATAGATAATACCAATTATACCAAGTGGAACTGAAATTCTTGAAATATCTAGACCGTTTGGTTGTTTCCACCTTGATAACTCAATTCCAATAGGATCATCCATTTCAGCAATTTTTTTTAAGCCATAAATAATATCGTTAATTCGTTTATCATTTAGAATAAGTCTGTCAACAAAAGCGTCAGTAAGTTTTTTTTGCTTTGCATTTTCTAAATCAATTTTATTTGCTTGAAGAATTTCGTCTTGTTTTTTTTTTATGATTAAAGAAGTATTTAAAATAGCCAAATTTCGATCTTTAGAACTACTTCTTGAAATATTATCAAAGGCATTTTTTGACTTTTGGTTTATTACTTTTACATATTCAAAAATGTTATTACTCATATTTAGCTCTTATTTTTTTCAAATACTAGATCATCTCTATGTACAACTTCGTCTTTACCTCTATAACCTAATATATTTTCAATATTATTGCTTTTAGAACCTTTAATTAATTCAACCTCAGAATTATTAAAGTGAGTTAAACCTTTTCCAACAAAGTTTTCGTTTTCATCAACTATTTTAATTAAATCACCTTTTTCATAATTACCTTCAGTTTTAATAATACCTGCTGACAAAATAGAAAAACCTTTTTTAATAGCTTCTGACGCACCTTGATCTATAGTTATTTTTCCTTTTACTTGCAGAGCTCCAGATATCCATTGTTTTCTAGAATTCAGAGGCTTTTCATTAGCTTTAAACCAACTGAACTCAGCCTCATTCTGATTTAATTTTAACAATGGATTCATAAAGCGTCCATCACAAATAATCATGTTACACCCAGCTTTAGTAGCAATTTTAGCAGCTTCTATCTTGGTAATCATTCCTCCTGACGAAATGCTAGTGTGAGCAGGCCCAGCCATAATTTCAATTTCTTCTGTGATTTCTATAATTTCATCTACAAAAACTGAATTTTTATTTATATTTGGATCAGAAGTATAAAGACCATTTATGTCAGACAGTAAAATAAGAAGATCTGCACTACACATTTGAGCAACTCTTGCAGCAAGTCTATCATTATCCCCAAATCTAATCTCTTCAGTAGAAACGGTATCATTCTCATTAATTACGGGTATTACATTTAGTTCAAGAAGTTTTAGTAGCGTTGCCCTTGCATTCAAGTGCTTTCGCCTAGTTTCAGTATCATCGGGAGCAAGTAAAATTTGAGCAATATTTAGTCCATGCTTCCCCATAGTATCTTTCCAAGCATGAGCTAAGCTTATTTGACCAGTAGCAGCCGCAGCTTGTTTTTCATCAAGTGATAAATTGTCTTTTAATTTAAGTTGTTTTTTTCCAAGTGCAATAGAGCCTGAAGACACAATTATCACTTCTTTTTTAAGTTTAATAAAATTGTCTATATCAAGGGCTAGAGAGTTTAACCACGTACTATTAAGGCTACCATTTTGTTTATCTACTAAAAGTGCAGAACCTATCTTAATCACAACTCTTTTTGAATTTTGAATTAAATCTTTTTTATTCATATTATTTATTCTTTTTTACGGGGACCAAGAAGAAACTTCTTGTAAGTGATCTTCATCATCCTCTATTTTTTTCATTGAACTTATGAGTTCCTGGAGTTGTCTAACTAGTTTTGTTATATTTTCTCCTGATACAGACGAGATACCAAAAACTTTTTGAACGTTTAATTTTTTTAGCTGTTCTTTAGCAAAGTTAAGTTTCTGTTCTTTAACTGCATCACTTTTTGTTAGTACTATAATTTGTTGTTTTTTGGATAGGTTACTGTCGTATGCTTCAATTTCTTTTATTATTGTTAAATAATCATGCTTAATATTCTCACTTGTTGCATCTATAAGATGAAGCAACCCTTTGCAACGTTCAACATGTCCTAAAAATCTATGGCCTAAACCTAAACCTTCATGTGCTCCTTCAATAAGCCCTGGTATATCAGCTATTACAAACTCTTTATTATCTTGATTTACAACGCCAAGGTTTGGGTGCAAAGTAGTAAAAGGATAATCGGCTATTTTAGGTTTTGCTGCAGTAATTCTAGAAAGTAATGTACTTTTACCAGCATTTGGTAGACCTATTAAACCTATATCGGCTATTAGTTTTAATCGAAGCCAAATCCATTTTTCTTCCAACTCTCCACCTGGTTGTGACTTTCTAGGAGCCTGATTAGTAGAAGTTTTAAAAAAAGCATTACCCTTTCCACCTTCTCCACCTTTTGCAAGAGTTACTTTTTGTCCAATTTTAGTCATATCAGCTAAGATAAAATTATTTGTTTCGTCTAAAATTTGAGTTCCTAATGGTAATCGAAGAATTATATCCTTTCCACTAATTCCACTTCGGTCTCTACCCTTACCGCCTTCGCCAGGTCTTGCTTTAAAGTGTTGTTGATAACGAAAGTCAATCAGAGTGTTTAATCCATCTGAACATAAGGCTATTACATCTCCTCCTCGTCCACCATTGCCCCCATCGGGGCCACCAAAAGGAACATGTGCTTCTCTTCTAAAAGAGATAGATCCAGATCCACCATGTCCACTAGCTATATATATTTTAGCTTGGTCTAAAAATTTCATGATAAAACCCTAATATATACTATAAAAGATGGAAAGATTTTTAAAAACAAAAAAAAGGAATAGCTAATCAAGCTATTCCTAAAAAAAATATAAAATATAGATTATTCAGCAGCTTGTTTTACGGGCTCAACTGATACGAACATCTTCTTACCTCTATGCTCTTTAAATTTTACATGTCCATCTATAAGTGAAAAAATTGTATGATCTTTACCCATACCAACATTTAATCCAGGATGAAATTTTGTACCTCTTTGCCTTATTATAATATTGCCAGGAACAACAGCTTCACTGCCAAATTTTTTAACACCAAGTCTTCTACCAGCAGAATCTCTTCCGTTTCTAGAACTTCCACCTGCTTTTTTATGTGCCATCTATAAATCCTTTACTTATCTTTAGTAGTTGATTTTTTTATTTTTGGTGCTGCTTTAGTTTTAGCTTCACCTGTGACTTTTGTTTCCTTTGGCTTAGTTGCCGCTGTTTTAGCTTTAGTTTGAGCTTTAGATTTTGTATCCGTTGACTTAGTAACAGCTGCTTTTACTTTAGTTTCAACTTTAGAATTTGTTACCTTCGGCTTAGTCGCTAAAGTTTTAACTTTCGTATCTGTTGACTTGGCGACAGCTTTTTTTGGAGTAAGCTTAGTGCCGCCTGTTTCAGCAATATCAATAATCTTAAGAAGTGTTAGGTCTTGTTTGTGACCTTGTTTTCTTCGACTATTTTTTCTTCTTCTCTTATAAATCATGGTTATTTTTGGACCACGAGTTTGTCTAACAACTTGAGCCATAACTGCAGCGTCATTTATCATAGGGTTGCCTAATGTAACTTTTTTACCTTCACCGATCATTAACACGTTATCAAGAACAACTTGATCTCCGTCATTTGCGTTTAGTTTTTCAACTAAAACTACATCTTCCTTTTCAACGCGATATTGTTTTCCACCGGTTTTAACTACTGCATACATTTGACTATTCCGATTATTTAAATTCTTTATTTTTAAAATAAGTTAATAATTATTAAACTTAGTTATAAATTGTTATCGGAATATAGCCCGAAACAACGATCTGTCAAGTTTTTAGATTAATAGTTAATAGTTAAGATACAATTATTACAGGTACTTTTACGGGACTAACAAAGCAGGGTCTAAACGTTCCAAAAACCAGTTTATTCGCCAATCTAAATGTGGACCAGTAGATCTCCCAGTAGATCCAATCTCTCCAATTTTTTGACCTTTTTTAACTTTGTCTCCAACATTAACATTTATCAATGATAGATGTGAGTATACAGATGTAACTCCATGACCGTGGTCTAACATTATAGTTCCACCGGTGTAATACAAATCTTTTTCTGCCATTCTAACTATTGATTCTATTGGTGCTATTACTGAAGTACCTTTTTTTGCTGCTATATCAATACCATAGTGAGGACGTTTGGGTTTTCCATTTAGTATTCGTTGGCTTCCAAACACACCTGAAATTATTCCTTTTGCAGGCCAATTCAGTTTTTGAAATATAAAATCTATATCACTATCCAAATTTCGTATTTCTTTAATAACTTTATTTTCTCTAATAATCCTGTCGTAAAAAGATTTTGGTGGAGTAACCATTTTTTTTTCTAGGCCATTTATGATTTGAGTTTTATAAACTCTTTTTTTTATATTAATATTTTTAGTGATCCATTTTTGGTTAATTTTTAACGATAAATTTGCAGTTTGGGGATGATCTCTTCCAAAGCCAATTACAAACAAGCCTTTTGGTGTTTTTCTGAGTAATCTTTTTTTTAATTTTAAACTTATATTATTATCAGTTTTACCTTTAACTAATCCACCTTGAATAAAATCACCTTCAAGAAACACCTTAGTATTATTATAATCTAAAGTTAGAGTTTCTTTTGCAAGACAAGGATTTATTTTAAAAATAAATAAAATAAATAAAACTTTAATCAAATTATTCTGCAGATTTTCAATTATTATTTTTTTAATCATTTTTTCATCTTTTTTCTTCAGGTATTAATCCTCTTGGAGCAAACCTTAAGGTTGCAAGTAAAATGACACCCATAAACATTAGTCGTATATGAGCTGCGTTTTCTAGAAGATGGCTCTTAATAATATTTGTATCAGAGATGTGTGACGTTATGAAAGACAAAAGCCATAAACCAAGTGGTTCAGACTGTATCCAAAAAAACCAAATTAAAAACGCTCCTATTATGGATCCGAAGTTATTTCCAGATCCACCAACAATTACCATAATCCAAATTAAAAAAGTGTATCTTAAAGGTTGATAAGAAACAGGAGTAAATTGTCCATCGAGGGTTGTTAACATTGCTCCTGCAATTCCGACTATAGCAGATCCAATTATGAAAACTTGCAAATGCCTTTTTTTAATATCCTTCCCCATAGCATTGGCTGAAACTTCATTATCTCTTATGGCTCTCATCATTCTACCCCATGGAGACTTAACAGCTATTTGAAGTAAATATAAAATTACTAATAACACTAAACAGAATAACATAGAGTAAGATAATTTAACTATAATTGAAGAAACTTCTGGAAGTGGAATCTTTAGTATGTTTGCAGTTTCTAATACCCATTCTTTAGATTGTAATTCAATTTCGTAAGGAACAGGTCTTGGCAATCCATTGACATTTTTAACTCCTCTAGATAACCAATCTTCATTTTTTAAAAAATAAATAATAATCTCTGAGATACCAAGAGTTGCTATTGCTAAATAGTCTGATCTCAAGCCAAGAGATATTTTGCCAATTATAAAAGCAGCAAAAGCTGCAAGCAATCCTCCAACAGGCCAAGACATTATTACTGGAAGATTAAATCCACCTAAGTACCCTGTTTTTGCAGGTTCTATGGCTTCTATTTTTTCTATAGGAGAGTCTACTAAGAGCCTCATCACAAAATAACCAGTAAATATGATTATGAAAGAAATAAGGTATTTTAATCTTTTGTTTAATTTAATTTTTTTGAATAAAAATACTGAAAAAATTATTGATAAAACAAATATTATAAAACCAATTATTATAGAGTTTCCCCCTATTTCCCATGCATTACTCGTCGGAGGCATTGAAATAATTATGTTAGCTAGACCACCTAGGGCTGCAAAGCCCATAACGCCAAAGTTCACAATTCCAGCATTACCCCACTGAATATTAATGCCAAGGGTCATTATGGAAGATATTAAACATAGATTAATTATCGTTAATGCTACATTCCAACTTTGTAATATCCCAACAGCAAGTAATATTACTGCCATAAAAAAATATAAAATTTGTATTCGAAATCTATTATTCATATCTAAATTTTTAAATTATTTTACCTTTATAAATTCCTGTTGGTTTTATTAGTAAAACTAATACTAATATTATAAAAGAAATAGCTATCTTGTAATCTGTTGAGAGTATTTGTAATAATCCATCGGGTACTAAGTAACTCGGAAGAAAATAAAAAAATATTTTTTTGTATGCAAACGTAACTATTAATTCAGAAAATGCTATTACAAACCCACCTATAATTGCACCTATAGGATTGCCAACTCCACCTACGATGGCTGCAGAAAAAATTGGCAGAACTAAATGTAGATATGTAAAAGGTTTATAGCTTTTATCAAGTCCGTAAAGGGTGCCTGCCACACAAGCTAAGGTTCCAGTTATTATCCAAGTGATAAAAACCACCTTTTCTGGATTAATTCCTGATAATAAAGCTAATTCTTTATTATCTGCATAAGCTCTCATAGATTTTCCAGTTTTTGTTTTATTTAAAAACCAAAAAAGTAAAACAACTAAAATTATGCTTAAACATATAGTTATACCTTGTGTCGTTTTTAATGCTAATCCTTCGTTTAACCCAGTATAGTTTTTGAAGGCTTTTGCTTTAAAAATAAATCTTTCACCATCAAAGAAATTTTTGTCACCTGGTCCTACTATGAACCTAATTAATCCACCTGTAAAAAACATTACTCCTATTGAAACAATGAGATTAATTACGCTCTTTGAGTTTTGTTGCCGAAAAAATTTAAAAACTATTTTATCTACTAGTAAGCAATAAAAAATAGTAATTATAATTGCAAATGGCAAAACTATAATTGCTGTTGGAAAAGGATTTAAGTTTATTTCAAGACTTAGAAATAACCAGCACAAAAGAATTGAAGTCATAGCACCAAATGACATGAATTCACCGTGAGCAAAATTAGAAAATCTTAGAACACTATAGACTATTGTTATACCCAAAGCCCCGAGTGCTAGTTGACTGCCATAAGTTAGACCAGGTATTAAAATATAGTTTGAAATTAATGTGATTCCATTTAGAAAATCCATGAAAATTTAACCTCCTAAAAAAGCTTGTCGAACTTCTTTATTTTCTAATAGGGAATTTCCACTATCTGTAAAAAGGTTTTTTCCTTGATTTAAAACAAAACCCAAATTAGAAATTTTTAAGGCTTGCTTTGCATTTTGTTCAACCATTAAAACAGCCGTTCCTTGATTAGCTATTTCGGTAACCTTCTTAAATAAACCATCCATTATAATTGGAGAAACACCTGCTGAGGGTTCATCTAACATCAACACTTTAGGTTTTGTCATTAAAGCTCTTCCTACAGCAACTTGTTGTCTTTGACCACCAGACAGTTCACCGGCTAACTGATATTGTTTATCTTTTAAAACAGGAAAGAGTTCGTAAATATATTCCAGCATTTTAGTACAATCATGTTGTTCAATAAATGCACCCATTTCCAAATTTTCTTCAACGGTTAATGAAGGAAATATATTATTGGTTTGTGGAACAAAACCCATACCTTTTAGCACACGTTGCTGAGGTAGTAGATTAGTTATATCTTCACCATCTAAAATAATCTTACCTTGTTTTATAGGAAGAAGCCCAAATAATGCTTTCATAGCAGTTGACTTTCCTGCTCCATTAGGACCAACAATGGATGATATCTCTCCCTTATTAACCCCAATATTGCAGTTAGAAATAATATCAACTGATCCATATCCACAAGTTATATTTTCTCCAAATAATAAATACATAGCTTAAGGTTTATTCATTTAATTTTTACCTAGATACACTTCTATAACTTCTTCATTTTTTCTTACTTTTGATATCTCATCTGTCATTAATATAGACCCTTCAGCCATTACAATAACTGGGTCACATAACCTACTAATAAAATCTATATCATGTTCAATCATGCAAAAAGTGTAATTTAAATCTTTGTTAAGTCTTAATATAGCGTCACCAATTGTGTTTAACAAAGTACGATTTACACCTGCACCTACTTCATCAAGGAGAACAATTTGTGGTTTTACCATCATTGTTCTTCCTAGCTCTAATAATTTTTTTTGTCCTCCAGAAAGATTACCTGCATATTCATTTGCAATATGTTTTAGTTGTAAAAAATCTAAAACATCATTTGTTTTTTCTAAAATGTCTTGTTCTTCTTGTTTTATTTTCTTTTGTCTAAACCACGTGTTCATTATTGATTCGCCCGTTTGATTAGGTGGCACCATCATCAAATTGTCTCTTACTGTTAGGGATGAAAATTCATGAGCTATCTGAAAGGTTCTAAGTATACCAAGATTAAAAAGTTGATGAGGTTCATAACCAGTTATATCTGTATCATTAAGAGTAACACTTCCAGAATCAGGTTTTATCGAACCATTAATTATATTAAATAGAGTTGTTTTACCTGCACCATTAGGTCCAATAAGGGCAGTTATTGAAGATTTTTCAATTTTTAATGAAACATCTTTTATGGCTTGTATGCCACCAAAACTTTTGTAAAGACTATTTATACCAAGCATATGAAAGAACAAAAAAGGCTTAAGATTATATCTTAAGCCTTTTTAACTTTATCTATAACTAACTTTATTTGTTTTCTCATTATCAATGAGGATTTCAGCAAAGCTACCAGAAGATTCACCAGAACCAACAAGTTCTAGCGCTGTTGCTCCAACATAGTCAATGTCTTTACCGGCTTTAATTAATTTTAATGCTTTTCCAAGTTCACCCGGATATATTTTTTCACCAGGCGCATTAGCGACATCCATAACACTTTTCTTAAAAACATTACTTACAGTGGATTTAGATTTTTCCATAGCTAACATAATTAAAGCTGCGGAATCGTATGATTCTGGTCCATAAGGTCCTGATTCAAAGCCTGCTTTCTTAGCTAATTCAGAATACTTTGCAGCGCCAGGACTATCTGTTCCAGGAACTGATCCTATTGATCCATTTAGATCAGGACCAATTGCTTTTGGTAACGAATCGCCAATCATACCGTCTGGTAAAAAGAATTTATCGAAAGCACCACTATCTAGGGATGTTTGTATTATTCCCTTTCCACCTTGATCTAAATAACCTGCGACAATCAGGATGTCACCACCTGCTTGTGCTAATGCAGCAACCTCTGCACTATAGTCAGCTTTACCATCTTCATGGGCTGCTGTTACAGTAATTTTACCTCCTCTTGAGATAAAATTCTTTTGAATACTTGCAGCCAGGCCTTTTCCATAATCATTGTTAGTATGTGATAGAGCAGCAGATTTAAAGCCTTTTTCTATTAATAAATCAGCAATCACTTCACCTTGTCTAGCATCGGATGGTGCGGTTCTAAAGAAAAGTCCGTTGTCAGGTTCAGTTGATAAAGCTGGTGAAGTTGCAGATGGAGATATCATAACTATTCCATTAGGCATAGCTACGTTTTTTAAAACTGCTGTAGTAACACCAGAGCAATCTGCGCCCATTATGGCGTTGACTTTATCAGAAGTTATTAATCTTTCGGCCGCAGCTTGGGCTGCCGCTGCATCAACACATGTAGAGTCTGCTCTGACACCGTCAATTTTACCATGCATGAAATTACCTGAATTATTTACTTCTTCAATGGCTAACTCTGCACTTTTGGCCATCACAGGTGCTAAAGATTCAATAGGACCTGTAAATCCTAAAATAATTCCAATTTTTACATTCTTTGCAAACGCTGGAAAAATAAGGAATATTGATAGCATAAATGAAATTAGAATTTTTTTCATAAACGTTTCCCCTTTTGTTTTAAAAATACAGTTTATTTTATAAAGAAATAATATTATTAAGCGAATCAAATTTTATGTTGTTATGTAAAATATCCTTTAGTAAGTTATTAACAGATTTACTTAAAAGAAAAGATGCCCACCGTATGTACTACAATATCCTAAAATTATTAAAAGAGGGCTTTAATGACAATAAAGGGTGGAAAAAAACTTGGCAAAATCCAGAGATAAAGAAAAAATATGATGTAATTATTATAGGCGGTGGGGGACACGGACTAGCTACAGCTTTTTATTTAGCTAAAGAATTTAATATAAAAAACATAGCAGTACTTGAAAAAAAATGGATTGGTGGAGGAAACGTTGGACGAAATACTACTATAATTCGATCAAACTATTTACTAAATGAAAATGAAGCCTTTTATGAATTTTCTTTAAAATTATGGGAAACACTTGAAAAACAAATTAACTATAATGCAATGGTTAGTCAAAGAGGGGTTTTGAATGTTTTTCACTCTGATGCACAAAGGGACTCCTTTGTAAGACGAGGTAACTCTATGATAATTAATGGAGCAGATGCCGAGCTATATGATGTTAATAAAATCAAAACTATTTACCCCTTTTTAGATTATAACAACGCCAGATTTCCAATTAAAGGAGGATTATTCCAAAAAAGAGGTGGTACAGTCCGGCATGATGCAGTTGCATGGGGGTATGCTCATGGTGCAGACGAATTAGGTGTTGATATTATACAAAATTGTGAAGTTACAGGATTTAAGTTTAAGTCTGGAACGTGCGTTGGTGTAAAGACTAGTAAAGGTGATATTTTAGCTAATAAAATTGGTTGTGCAGTTGCAGGTTCTACTAGTGTATTAATGTCCAAAGCAAATATGAATCTTCCTTTAGAAAGTCATGTTTTACAAGCTTTTGTTAGTGAAAGTTTAAAACCTCTTATTCCAGGTGTAATTACTTTTGGGGCAGGGCATTTTTATATTTCACAATCGGATAAAGGCGGCTTAGTTTTTGGCGGCGACATTGATGGATATAACTCTTATGCTCAAAGAGGAGGGATGGATATGTTGGAAGATGTTTGTGAGGGTGGTTTAGCATTAATGCCTACAATAGGTAAGGCAAGACTTTTAAGAATGTGGGGAGGTATTATGGATATGAGTATGGATGGTTCTCCAATTATAGATAGAACTCACATTAAAGGATTATATTTAAATGCGGGTTGGTGTTATGGAGGTTTTAAAGCAACCCCAGCATCTGGCTGGTGTTTTGCCCATCTACTTGCAAAAGGTTATTCTCATTCATTATCTGAAAACTTTCAATTAGATAGATTTAAAAATGGCTATATGATTGATGAAAAAGGTCAAGGAGCCCAGCCAAATTTACATTAAAGTAGACACTAATGATCATTGACCACCCACTTTTAGGCCCAAGGGACATAAGCGAATTT
>ERZ802822.1864-NODE-1864-length-12288-cov-7.084596_pt1 | contig 12288 bp, 15 predicted proteins | sample MGYA00345649_ERZ802822 | MGnify/ENA primary metagenome ERZ802822 (study PRJEB30503, sample SAMEA104212359) | marine metagenome | biome: Westerlies Biome; feature: [SRF] surface water layer (ENVO:00010504) within the epipelagic zone...; material: water...
CATGAGCCATGCTTCAGTTATGGCTCTGGGCCAGTCTGGTTATGGATCAGGGGTATACGTCCGAAAGATCCCAAACACTGTATTTGTGGGGCGATAGGAGTTAATTGATGAAACATGCGCATCTGTTTGCACGCAACAGCCGTGCTGATTATCCGGTTGCGGTGGCTGGCGATGGTGTGTTTCTGATCGATGACACCGGCAAGCGTTATCTCGATGCATCCGGGGGGGCAGCGGTGTCTTGCCTTGGTCATTCGGATGCGGCTGTGCGCGCGGCAATTGCCAATCAGGCGCAGGATCTGGCCTATGCGCATACCGCCTTTTTCACCAGCGGAGCGGCGCAGGCGCTATCGTCAAAACTGGCAAACCTCGCCCCGGCGGGCATCAACCGTGTCTATCTGGTGTCGAGCGGTTCAGAAGCTATGGAAGCCGCGATCAAACTGGCACGGCAATATTTTGTCGAAATTGGCCAGCCATCGCGGCACCGGATAATTGCCCGGCGGCAAAGCTATCATGGCAACACATTGGGGGCGCTGGCCGCCGGTGGTAACCAGTGGCGCCGCCGCCAGTTTGAACCATTGCTTGTCGAAACAAGCCTGATTGCCCCCTGTTACGCCTATCGTGATCAGCAACAGGGTGAGAGTGCCGAGGCCTATGGCCGACGTGTCGCCGATGAACTGGAAACTGAAATTCTGCGTATTGGCGCGGAAAATGTGATGGCCTTTCTGGCTGAACCGGTGGTGGGCGCGACGGCTGGCGCGGTGACCGCGGTGCCTGGCTATTTCGCCCGCATCCGCGAGATTTGTGACCGCTATGGCGTGCTGGTGATTCTGGATGAGGTGATGTGCGGCATGGGGCGAACCGGCACTTTGTTCGCCAGTGAAGCGGAAAACATAATTCCGGATATCGTCGCAATTGCCAAGGGGCTTGGCGCCGGCTATCAGCCGATCGGGGCGATGCTCTGTCAGGATTTTATCCATGACGCGATTGAACAAGGAACCGGTTTTTTCCAACATGGCCATACCTATCTGGGGCATCCCACGGCCTGTGCGGCGGCCTGCGCCGTACTTGGCCGGATCGTCGATGATGGGCTAGGTGCCGGGGTGATGGATAAAGCCGCCGGCCTGCGCACACGGCTGGACGCGGCTTTTGGCCAGCATCCGCATGTCGGTGATATCCGTGGACGCGGCCTGTTTATCGGCATTGAGCTGGTCGCCGACCGGCAGACAAAAGCCGCGTTTGACCCGGCTTTGCATATCGCTGGAAAGATAAAGACCCACGCCATGCAGGCTGGGCTGATGTGTTATCCGGCGCAAGGCACCATTGATGGCCGTCAGGGGGATCATATTCTGCTGGCCCCGCCCTATATCATCAGTGACGATGAAATGGATATGCTGGTTGCGCGTCTGCAAAGCGCAGTTGATCTGGCGCTGGCTTAGGGTTTTTTTTCGGGCGGCAGCGATGCGCGTAAAAGACCATTCGCCGCCAGCATGGTTCGGGAATAAAGCGCAGTTCAGCCTTGACCCGCCTTGATCCGCAACGCTGCTGAGTCACAGTGTTGCTGTGCCGCCAATGCATGTTGCGATGATCTGATGATCAGCCGTCAAATTGCATGCGGCGCGCCAGCACCCGGCACAGACGCTCAACCGAGGCATGCAGGCTGAGGGTGATGATAACAATCACGATCAGGGCGGCGAACATCAGGTCGGTCTTGGCCCGTCCATTCGCCAGCAGCATCAAATAGCCAAGCCCCTGCGAGGCGCCGACCCATTCGCCGATAATCGCCCCGATGGGTGCGTAGACGGCGGCCAGCCGTAACCCGGAGGCAAGCCCGGGCAGACCCGCCGGAATTCGGATATGGGTCATGATCCGCCACGGCCGGGCATTCATCACGCGGGCCAGATCCAGCATGCCGCGTGGGGTCGCCATCAGCCCGTCAAAAAACGCCGAGGTGACAGGGAAATAAATGATCAGCAAGGCCATGATGACTTTCGGCCATAAGCCGTAGCCGAGCCATAATGTCAGCAAAGGCGCCAGCGCAAACACCGGCAATGCCTGACTGATCACCATCATCGGCCGTAGCATGGTGCGCGCCAGCGGCGATATGGCAAGCCCGATCGCGGTCATCGCGCCAAGCAAAGAGCCAAGCCCAAGACCAAGCAGTACCTCGGCAATCGTCACCAGAGCATGCTGGCTGATCAACTCTATATTGCCGAAAAGGGCGGTGGCGACCCGCATCGGCCCGGGCAGGATAAAGGGCGGCAGATCGGTCAGCACAACCAGCAAATGCCAGAGCAGGATCAGCCCAGCAGACACAATAACAAAGCGCATCAGTCTGATCATGGGGCTTCTCTCAACAGCCGCAACAAACGGCCCTGGCAGGCCAGCACTTCGGCATCATCATAAGCCCGGATGACCGGTGTGGAGGGCGGCTCAACAGTGATCAGCCCGGTGCCGGTCATGACATGGATATTGTCGCCAAGCCGCGCCGCCTCGCCCGGATCATGCGTCACCAGCAGCACCGTGCGGCCAGCCAGCTGTTCGGCCGCCAGTTCCTGCATTTCGGCCCGCACCCGGGCATCGAGCGCACTAAAAGGTTCGTCCAGAAGCACCAGCGGGCGGTCTTCCATCAGGGTTCTGGCAAGGGCAACACGCTGACGCTGGCCGCCCGAAAGCGCGTGCGGTTTCTTGTGCAGATGCGCGCCCAGCCCAACCTGGTCAATCAGTTGACTGGCCCGGTCCCGATCAAGCTGCTGGCCGCGAAGCCGGGCGCCGAGCAAGACATTATCAATCGTGTTCAACCACGGAAGCAGGCTGTCCTGCTGTGCCATCAGGGTGATGCGTTGGTCAAGCTGCTGGCCATCATAACCATCAATGCGGCCGGTAAAATGGACATGATCAGCCAGTCCGGCGATCAGCCGCATAATGGTGCTTTTGCCAACGCCAGAGCGACCAAGCAAACAGGTCCAGTGCCCGGCAACAACCTGCAGCGCGACACCATCAAAGACAGGGGTGCCGTCAATCGACGCAGTGCCTTCGAGGTACAGCCCGGTCATCAGCCGTCCAGCCCCATTTGCCAGAACCCAGTTTCAAGCCGTGTTGCCATATCAAAGCGCTGTTGCAATAGCGGCCAGCGCGGGCTGGCGACGGGGTCTTCGCCAAGGCGGCGGTGGCACGCCGTATCAATCAACTGGCCGACAGCGATACAAACATCCTGATAGTCGGTGCCGCCATAGGTGTTGATCCAATCGGCATAGTCGGCGGCATGATCAGACTGGCACAGCCGCAGCCCGATTTCACCATAACCCATGACACAAGGCGCCAGTGTCGCCAACAGATCAACCATATCACCGCTGTGGCCAGCATCCAGCACATAGCGTGTATAGGCCAGATTTGCCGTGGCCTCGCTGGCATTGGACAGCGTTGCCTGATCAATCCCGGCTTCGGCGCAGATACCGATATGCAGCTTGATCTCATCACAGATCAGCGCATTGACTGTGGCCGCACAGAGCTGCATTTCTCCAATTGTCTCACTCTTCGTGACAGCCAGCGCCCAGGCCCGGGAAAAATGCATCAGGAAGATGTAATCCTGAATCAGGTAATGCATAAAATTTGCCCGTTTCAGGCTGCCATCTTGTAATTGCCGGACAAAATCATGCGCGACATAATCTGTCCAGCCGGTGCCGGCGGCCGTCCGCCAAAGACAAAAGACCGTGCCATAATTTTCCGTCTGGCTAGTCATCGGCACCAACATCCACAGCGAGCATCTCAACCGCACGGGTGTCCTTGAGCAGCCCGGCATCTTTGAGAAATGCCTCAAACCGGACATAGCGGCCGGCATCCAGTGCAGCCGGGCGCAGCGCCAGACGGGGCAGGGTATCAACCCAGGCGCGCTTGTTCAGCTCATCATCCAGTTCTTTCGCGGTGGATTTGAAGATATCCCAGCTTTCCTGCGGGTGGTTGATGATATATTGGGTGGCCAGTTCAGTGGCCTGCAAAAAGCGGCGGATAACATCCTTGTTCATGCTGTCCCGGTTGGCGATATAGATCAGCTCGTCATAGGCAGGCAGGCCTTCTTCCTCAAGATAGAAGCAGCGCCCCTTGATGCCTTCAATATCCATCTGGTTGAGCTCAAAATTGCGGAACGCACCAATCACGGCGTCAACCTGTCCTGACATCAGCGAGGGTGACAGCGACCAGTTCACATTGACCAGATCAATCTCATCAAGGCCAACGCCGTTGCGTTCAAGAATGGTGGTGAGCAGGGCTTCCTCAACCCCGGCGACGGAAAACCCGACTTTGCCGCCGCGCAGATCAGCGATCGATTTGACCGGCCCATCTGCAAGCACCAACAGACAGTTCAGCGGCGTTGCTACCAATGTGCCGACACGCACCAGCGGCAAGCCCTCGGCAACTTGCAGATGCAGTTGCGGCTGATAGGAAATCGCCAGCTCGGCGCGGCCGGCGGCAACCAGCTTTGGCGGGTCAGCCGGGTCAGCCGGGGCAATCACCTCAACATCAAGGCCGGCATCTTTGAAATAGCCCTTTTCCTCGGCAATGATGATGGGGCCATGGTCAGGGTTCACAAACCAGTCAAGCAGCAAGGTGATTTTGTCGGTTGCGGCGGCGGGGGCAATCGTGCCAGCCACCATCATACCGGCCAGCAGCGCAGATTTTATGCCCGCTTTCAGGCGTGTCTTTATGCCGGTTTCGGGCAATTGACGAAGTGAAAAAATGGTCATCGCTTGGGTCCTTTTTTAAAATGGAAACTTTATATTGTATCAATCGGATGAGTGGTTCCGGCGGCAAGCAGGGCAATGCGCCCATGCCACCGGCTGGACAGATGTTCGGCCGCCTGCCAGGCGCGCTGGCCACTGCGGCAGCAAAACACCACCCGGCCGCGCGGTGGCGGGGTAAACGCATGAGCAAGATCAGCAACCGCCAGCCGCAACGCCTGATCGGTGATCAGCGGCGCTTCATCGGGCGCGCGCAGATCAATCACCGTGTCATCACCCGCCAGCATGTTTTTGGCAATGAACGGCCATCCGCTCTCGGGCTCGCTCGCCCGGTCAAAACGAAAGCCGCCATGCCGCAGGTCTGAACCGCTGATGGTGATCAACTGTCCCAGTGGCGATGGCAGCATCCCGGCCAGCACCGCCAGCACCATCTGCGCCTGCATAGCGCCCAATATGCCAACCATCGGGCCAAGCACGCCATCCTCGGCGCAACTGCCAAATTGTGCGGGAAGCTGTGGAAATACGGCGCGCAGGCTGGGTGCCGTTCCGCAAAAGCCGCCGACATATCCCTCGATGCCGCTGACCGATGCGCTGATCAGTGGCAATCCGGTATCACGGCAAAAATCAGACGCCGCATAGCTGAGGGCAAAACTGTCGGCGCAATCAATGATCAGGGCGCAGTCCTGTGCTAGCGAGGTTATGCTGCTGCTATCGGCGGCTGCCATCACCGGTTCAATGATGACATCGCTGTTCAGCGCCTGCATCCGCATCCGCGCCACGTCAACTTTCGGCTTGTCAATATCGGCTTCGGTAAACAGCGTCTGGCGATGCAAATTGTCAAGGCTGACGCGGTCTGCATCAACCAGCCTGATGCTGCCAATGCCGGCACCAACAAGATATTGCAGCAACGGTGCCGCCAGCCCACCCGCGCCCAGCACCAGCACTCTGGCGCGGTTCAGCATGCGCTGGCCGTCGGCACCAAATGCCGGGACTGATATCTGCCGGCTATAGCGGTTCATCTTGTCGCCTTGATCCATTCCTGCAGCCTTGCTTCGGGGGTGTCATTAAGCGTGATGTCGGTAACAACAGAGATGATATCCGCACCGGCGGCAAACACGCCTTCGGCCCGGTCAATGCGCATCCCGCCAATGCCGACCAGCGGCAGCCGGCCAATCAGACCTTTCCATTCGGTCAGCTTGTCCAGCCCCTGTTCAGTCCATTTCATTTTTTTAAGAATGGTCGGATAAACCGGGCCAAGCGCGATGTAATCAGGATCAAGGCCAAGTGCGCGATCCAGCTCATCATGATCATGCGTGCTCACCCCCAGCTTGATTCCAGCCCGCCGGATGGCAGCCAGATCAGCATCATCAAGGTCTTCCTGACCGAGATGCACCCAGTCCGCGCCGATATCAATGGCGATGCGCCAGTAATCATTCACCACCATGGTGCAGGCATGGCTGCGGCATTGCGCAAGCGAGTCCTGCAGCAGTGAGGCGAGATTTGCCTCATCTTCATCCTTGATCCGCATCTGCACCAGTTTCACCCCATAGGGAAGCATCCGCCCCAGCCATTGCGGGTGATCGAAAATGGGGTAGAAACGATCAAGCGTCATATGATCACGGGTCATTCTAAAAAGGCCTTTCCGATCAGTGGGGTTGACGGTGCCGCCATATTGCGGGGTTCCATCGGGTCGGCGGTTCTGGCGAGCTGTCCGGCGGCCACCGCCATGCCAAAAGCCTCGGCCATGCCTGCCGGGTCGCCAGCCTTTGCCACCGCCGTGTTCAGCAACACCGCGTCATACCCCATTTCCATCACCTCGGCAGCTTGCGAAGGCAGGCCAAGCCCGGCATCAATGACCATCGGCACATCCGGATATTGGGCACGCAGGCTTTGCAGTCCGTAGCGATTGACAATCCCCAGCCCGGTGCCAATCGGCGCGCCCCATGGCATCAGCACCTCACAGCCAGCATCGAGCAGCCTGTCGGCAAGAATGATATCCTCGGTGGTGTAGGGAAATACCTTGAACCCGTCCTGACACAGTTGCCGCGCCGCCGTGACCAGCTCGAACGGATCTGGTTGCAGCGTATCGGCATGGCCAATGACTTCCAGCTTGACCCAGTCTGTTTCAAACAGCTCACGCGCCATCTGCGCGGTGGTGACAGCCTCGTCGGCCGAATGACAGCCGGCGGTGTTTGGCAGAATCTGCACACCAAGCTCGCGCACCAGCCGCCAGAACCCTTCGCCAGCGGCTTGCCCGGCAGCCTCGCGCCGCACCGATACCGTCGCGACAGCGGCGTTTGACCGGCGAAAGGCATCCGCCAAAATCGCTGGTGACGGGTATTGCGATGTTCCCAGCATCAAGCGTGATGACAGCTCAGTGCCATAGAAAAGCGCGGTGGTTTGCGGCTGCATCCCTGTCATCCGCCTTGCCTCGGGGTGACAACCTCAAGCCGGTCAGCCTCGCTTAGGGTGCAATCAGCCCGATGTCCCTGTGCCACGAAGACGCCATTGACCGCGGTGGCAACCCGCGAGTCACCATAGCCAAGCTCAACCAGCAATTGATCGAGCGCGGTCGCTTGAACCTCGGTATTTTCGCCATTAATGATGATCTTCATCCATGATCTCCGGACGCTGGTTTTGCAGGATATAATCGGCGGTCATGCGGGCTACAGCCGGCGCCAAAAGGAAGCCGTGACGGAACAAACCATTAACGAAAACGGTTTGTCCGCGCCGCCGAATACGGGGTAAATTATCGGCAAAGGCGGGGCGTGCATCAACCCCGATTTCAACTATTTCCGCCTCGCCAAATGTCGGATGCAGGGCATAGGCCGCGTTCAGTAATTCCATCACCGAACGGGCGGTGACGCGGCCGCGATCAGCCGACTCAATCTGCGTCGCCCCCAGCATAAACACCCCATCGCCGCGCGGCACGATATAAATCGGAAAGCGTGGGTGCAACAGCCGGATCGGCCGGTTGAGGGTGATATCAGGGCAGCGCAGAACCAACATTTCACCCTTGACGCCGCGCAGGTCATGCAGCTGATCAGCCGCCGCCAACCCCCGGCAATCAATCGTCATCCCGGCCGGTTGCTGCTGCTGCCGTTGCTGATCATTCGGGGCTGTGTCTGCGGGCTGAACGCGGGTGATGTTGACGCCCTGTTGGGCCAGATTATCGCGCAGCTTTGCCAGCGCATCACGCGGCGTCAGATGCGCCTCGGTTTCAAAGAACAGCCCACGGCGGTGGCGATTGGCCAGGGCCGGTTCAAGCTCTGCGATCATCGCCGCATCAGCCGGCCGATGCTGCAAGGTGCGGCGGGCAAACCGATCCAGCTCTTTCTGGTCTCGGCCCAGCGCCAGCACCAGCGAGCCTTGTTTGCTGATTTCCACGCCATTTTGCTGCCACCAACCGGCGGCCTCGCTGCCAAATCTCACCACCGGTTCCTCGGCTGTCTCGCCCTCACAAAAGGGTGCCAGCATGCCGCCTGCCCACCATGAACAGGCATGCGGGCCGGGTGTGTCCTGATAATCATGCAGCGCAACCGGCTGGCCGCGCCGCATCAGTTCACTGGCCAGACAAAGGCCGGCGACGCCAGCCCCGATAATACGGATGGGTTCACTGCGCAACGCTTTGGTCATTGCCACAGCTCATGAAAATGGTGAACCGGGCCATGGCCGCTGCCTACCGCCAGCTTGTCGGCATGTGCAATGGCCGCATGCAGCCAGCCATGCGCGGTTTCAACGGCGCTGCGCAAATCGGCGCCTTTCGCCAGTTCGGCGGCAATTGCAGCCGACATTGAACAGCCGGTGCCGTGGGTGTTTGTGGTTGCCAGCCGCGGCGCGGAAAATACATGCGTCCCATCAGCTGTCAGCAGAATATCGGTGCAGCGATCGCCGCTGGCATGACCACCTTTCATCAACACGGCATGCGCCCCGCGTTGACGCAGCGCCTGACCCTGCATCAGCACGCTATCATGATCCGCCGCATCGTCGGTCTCCAGAAGCTGCGCCGCCTCGGGTAAATTCGGCGTCAACAAACTGGCCATTGGCAACAGCCGGTCACGCAAGGCGGCGATCGCGTCATCTTGCAGCAGGGCATCGCCGGACTTGGCGGTGATTACCGGGTCGACAACAATCGCGCCGTCGAAACCGCTGATGGCATCGGCGACGACATCGATCATGCTGGCGGTACCAAGCATGCCTATTTTGATGGTGTCGATGGCGATATCATCCAGCACCGCACGGATCTGCGCGGTCACGCTGTCGCCGGACAGCCCCTCAACATGCGTCACGGCCATTGTGTTCTGGGCGGTGACGGCGGTGATCACGCTGGTGCCATAGACGCCGCGTGCAGAAAAGCTTTTGAGATCGGCCTGAATTCCGGCGCCGCCGCCACTGTCGGATCCGGCGATTGTCAAGGCTTTTGCAATGCGCATGGTCAGCCACTCTTCCGGCAATGCCAATTCAGTCCCGGCGTGGCATTTGGCGGGGACAGAAAGCCTGAAATCGATGCAGATATCAATGCAGAAATCAACGGGGCAATCCGTTCCCTACGCCGGTACCAACCGGATCAGGTTCCATGGGTTGATACACTATCTCTCAGCCTGGTCACCCGGGCACCCCAACGATCTTTAATTGCATAAAACGGGGCGTGGCTGTTGTCAAGATTTAGCCGATCATGCATGCAGGGCGGCGGTGTGAAAACAGCCGGACAACCGCTACTGACAGCTAAAATTTGTTAGAACATGATATGATGGTAAAAATGGTGCTGGCGGAGAGACTCGAACAATCTTAATTGCACAAAAATATATAATTAAATCAACAATATCATATATTTGATTAACTAATTTGGTACAAAAATTGGTACAAAAAGCTTATAGTTTGGTTCCATCAACCCGATTTTTACTTGCGGTGTTTTCGTGGAGTTGTTCTTCAAAAATACGGTTAAAGGGTGTTTGTTGTTGTCGTTCAACTTAGCCGCTTTGGCAATGCTTGGTGCTAGAAAAAGCCAACAACCAATAAAGACAAAACAAGTCTATAAACAATCCAAACACCAAACTCTATAACTTTGGGCGTCAAAAATGGTATGAAAAACAGATAAGAGACCGGGATTGTCAACAAGACGCTTTGTCCAAGCGCTATCCAAGGTTACACAAAATCACCTATGTTTGTCGAGCCAACTAGTGTTTTAGATAAACCATTGGGTTTGCTTGAAAACTGGAATTTTTCGCAACATCCTGCAAATCAGGTATTTCTGTTTGTGTTGCCAGACTCCATCCTGGACTGCCAACGATGGCAACTTCCGACCTAGTTTCATAGTAGTATGCTTTTAAGTTTTTGAGGGTTTCATTGCCACTATATTCGCGGACACCATCAGATAATTTAGTGCCAAAAATACCACCAAATTTACGACGTGTTTTTTTGCTGGCAAAATGGAAGCGGTAATATGAGAAATTAGACAGTAAATCAGTTGAGTTTTCGTTAACTTTTTCTTCAACCAAAAACTGAACGACTAATTCAGATGCTCTCACTAACTCCTCAAGAGAGACTTCTTCAAACAACTCACTTAAACCGCCAGCAAATTTTCTGCATGGTTGAGCCAAATCGACACCGTACAGGATAAAATCGCTCACCGATTGTGAGACCACGCAATCATAAACCCAGATTGGGCAGTATTTTTTTGAAAATACCATCACTATACCTCCTCGTGAGGATGTTGGCGCAAACTAACAAAATCAATACATCAAATGCAGTAAAGGATAGCGTGTTCGCTCAATTTGAGCAGTCCCATAGTTGTGCTTTATTCGAGAACAGCAAACACTCGGCCGAATAAGAAGCGCTAAAAACACAAATCGAGCGGTGCTGCCATGAACAGTTGTTGGATGAAAACTCGGACATTCATGATCTTTGTTGCGATTGGTCTGGGTTTAGGCGCATGCTCTAATGCAGCATTAAAAGACCGGACGTCGGTCACTAGTGGTAGTTTATCACAAACCAATGAGGCCACGACTACCGGTGGAGTTAACACAAATGATAGCCATATTTCATCATTCTTCGACATAACATATTTTGATTTTGACAGTGCAGAGTTAAGCGCCGATACACGCAAGGTTTTAGACAAGGCAGTAGATAAATTTGTAACAAACCCATCGGGGCGTGTCGTTATCAGTGGGCATGCGGATGAGAGGGGAACGAGAGAGTATAATCTGGCATTGGGGCACCTCAGAGCGTCGGCTGTTGCTGATTATATGGTTGCAAATGGTATCGATGGCTTGAGGATTAAAAAAGTCTCCTTTGGCAAAGAAAAACCGCTTCTCAAAGGTTCAAATGAAGAGGCGTGGTCAAAAAACAGGAGGGTTGAAATAAATGGCGAATGAACTCACGTCTATTGAGCAAGCAGAACGAAAAGTTTCAACACTCAGCAATGAACGAAACTGTGCCCATGATGCAAACAAACTACACAAGGGAAACATCGTTTACAAAAGAGACACAGGGATGGCTCATAAAATAGTACGAGTGTCTCTTGCGAATGGTATTGAGCATTATAGTCTGGTTTGCTCAGAAACGCGCACAAACTGTTTCTTATCAAAATTTGCGTTAGAGCGTGACTTCACTAAAGATAGCGTTGCGGTTGAACAAGTTGGACTTAGAATGGTTAAAAGATTGAGCGCAATGTGGGGTAAATAGATCGACGGACACACAGACAATTTATCCGTTTGTATTGACCTCTTTCTGTTTTTGCTGGTGTAAGAATAGCTGGGGCTAAACATTAGATATAGTTCGTTGTGATGAGTGAGGGTGATCTTAAAAAAGCATTTGGCGAAGTTTGGTGGCGTTTTCTAGAATTTGAAATCACCCGGAGCAGAATGATGAGTGAGGTTGCTGGTAACCCTGTATCTGCTCTCATCCTTCAAGTGGTGGCGTATCACAATCTGACTTTAGTTCAGTCTGGTTTGAATGAAATAAATTACAGAGCAATTCGAGAACATTGGGAGGCAGGTGGCAAAAATGTTCAGACCAAAATGCCGCGAAAACTCTCCTATGCTGCAATTTCAGAAATAACTGGCATCGACAAAGAGACCGTAAGGCGCTCAGTTAAAAGATTGGCTGAACAGGATTGGGTTGTTATCGACCAAAAAACTGGAATTCACTATCAACCTTCAGTTTCAAATCAAGATAAATTGTTGACATTGAATGAGTGGGAACTCGTCAGTCTTGGTCGCCTAATCGAGCGGTTAAAGGATAACTAAAATTACATTAACATTGTCTATTTTATGGTTGCCGCTAAATCTAGTCTAAAATTTTATCGCTCACTCTGAGTGGTTTTTAACAATTGATTGACGAATCTGGCATCTGGTTTGCTGATTTGGATTTCAAGTGGAGGATTAAGCGTTTGAATTGACTTCCACAGACCCCACGGGTAGCGGCGCTCGTGGGGTCTTTTAAATGGCGTGGACGCTTTTATAAAAATAATATCTTTATTGCGTGGTGATGAGTTCATACTCGAAGTTTACTTCAGATAAACCCTCGACCATAGACTCCACGAGTTGTTGCGTTT
>ERZ802822.1867-NODE-1867-length-12284-cov-23.978947_pt1 | contig 12284 bp, 15 predicted proteins | sample MGYA00345649_ERZ802822 | MGnify/ENA primary metagenome ERZ802822 (study PRJEB30503, sample SAMEA104212359) | marine metagenome | biome: Westerlies Biome; feature: [SRF] surface water layer (ENVO:00010504) within the epipelagic zone...; material: water...
GCTGTGAGCTGGAACAGGTCCATCACCTGGGACACCATTTCTCTGTGCTGACCGGTCAGCACCACCCGGGTGCGCACAGCTGAGGCGTTCTGGAAAACCCGGATCACCGGGGCAAGCTTGATGGCCTCCGGTCGGGTGCCCAGGACGATCGTGACCCGGGGCTGATCCGTCATCACCATTGAGGCAGTGCCCGGATCTTACGGCTCAAATTCAAGAAGGACTTGCCAGCGGAGCCATCGGGACGATCCTGAAAGCAGCCCTCCTGACGCACTGTGGCCCAGCCGGTCTTCCCCCCCAGCTTCCCGCCGCGGCCGAGGACGACATCGCCAACGCCCGCCGCACCTCCGGCAGCTCCCGCGCCAGTCGCTGCACCAGCGCCCGCTGGATCGCCAACGTCCACACCCCATGGCGCTCCCAACCTGGAGGCCATCGTCAAAATCGCCCACGAGGAGGGACACTCCGACGTTCATCTGGGCGTCGGCGAAGTGCCGCGGTACCGGGCCCGCGGGGAGATGCAGAGCACCGAATGGCCCGCCACCGACCTCTCCACCTTTCAGGGGTGGCTGCACGAGATCCTGTCCCCTCAGCAGATCGATGCCTTCTTCCGCGAGAAGGAGTTCGACGGCTCCCATGCGTTCCCCTTCGTGCGCATCCGAATCAACCTGCTCGACTCTCTGCGGGGCCCTGCGATGGTGCTGCGCCTGATCCCGCAGACCATCCTCACGATGGAGCAGCTCAAGCTGCCTGAGGTGCTGACCGAACTGGCCGGTCGCCCCAAGGGTCTGATCCTGGTGACAGGCCCCACCGGTTCCGGCAAAAGCACCACCCTCGCCGCGATGATCGACTGGATCAATCGCAATGAAACCCGCCACATCCTCACGATTGAGGACCCTGTGGAATTCGTGCATGAAAGCAAACGATCCCTGATCCGGCACCGGGAGGTGGGGATGCACACCCTCAAGTTCCACAACGCTCTGCGTGCCGCCCTGAGGGAAGACCCTGATGTGATCCTCGTCGGGGAGATCCGCGACCAGGAAACCCTCTCCACCGCCCTGGAAGCCGCCCAGACGGGTCACCTTGTTTTCGGCACCCTTCACACCAATTCAGCGGTGAAAACCGTCGAGCGGGTTCTTGGGATGTTTCCACCCGAAGAGCAGGACAGTGTGCGGCGTTCCATGTCGGAATCGCTCCTGGGGGTGATCGCCCAGGGACTGATCCGCACCACCGACGGGAAACGGGCCGCCTTCCACGACATCCTCGTCAACACGGACGCCTGCAAGGACTACATCCAACGCGGTGCCCTGGATGAGGTGGAAGAAATCATGGAGCGCAGCAGTTTCGATGGCATGGTGACCACCAATCAATCCCTGCAGGCCCTCGTCGAAGCTGGCCGTGTGGAGCCCGACAAAGCGGTTGCCGTCAGTCTCAAACCCAATGAGCTGGCCCAGGCCCTGCGGGGAAGGAGTTGATCAGTTCCCGGCAAACACCCGAACGAGCAGCACAACCGCCAAACCAGCCGACAAGCCGATCATGGCCAGTCGTCCGTTCCAGATTTCAGCCTGAGGCGTGAACCCGCGCTTCCAGGCATTCAATTCATCTGACCCGACGGGCTCAGCGACGCCTGCGGTCTTTTCGAGTTGCTCAGCCATGCCCTCAGTGCCTTGCACCAACACCCTACGAGTGTTTTCAAAAGGCTGGCTGCTCGGTGTAAAGCTGGTCGACCTGCGCGAGAGGCCAGCGCGCTGACACCCCAGTCCTCAAGGAACAGCCCCGGGCGCCAGCGTCCCAGCGCAACAGGGCAGCGGCACCGATCATGGCGGCGTTATCGGTGCAATACGCCAGCGGTGCCACCGAGACCCGCACCCCCACGGCGTTGGAGCGCTGTTCCAGGGTTTGTCGCAACCGGCGATTGGCCGCCACACCACCCACCATCACCAGCTCTTCAAGGCCATGGTCCATGGCACAGCGCAAACTGCGCTCCACCAGAACGTCCACCACCACCTGCTCAAAACTGGCCGCCAGATCAGCCGTCGGCAGCGGACCTGACTGAGCCTCCACGGTGCGCAGCATGGCCGTTTTCAGCCCGCTGAACGAGAAGTCATAGGGATGGAAACCTCCCTCTGGCAGGGAGATACGGCCCTTGGGCAACTTGAACCGACGGCCATCACCCCCCTCCGCCGCGGCCTGAATGGCCGGTCCACCCGGGTAGCCAAGGCCAAGCAAGCGCGCCACTTTGTCGAAGGCCTCCCCCGCAGCATCGTCATGGCTGCGGCCAAGCCGCTCCATCGCCCCATTCGCCTCGACGCGGATCAGTTCGGTGTGACCACCGCTCACCAGCAGCACTAGATAGGGCGGTTGGGGGCGATGCTCCGCCAGGTGCACCGATGCCAGATGTCCTTCGAGATGGTGCACCGCCAGGAAGGGGCGATCATGCAGCGCTGAGAGGGTGCGTCCTGTCACGGACGCCACCATCAGCGCGCCGGCCAACCCTGGCGTCACCGTGGCGGTAATCGCATCCACCTCGGCAAGGGTGGAATCCGACTCCTCCAACACCTGCTGGATCAGCCCCGGCAACGCTTCCACGTGACGACGCGACGCGATCTCCGGCACTACACCACCCCAGCGGGCGTGCTCTTCAACCTGAGAGGCAATGCGTGCCGAGGAAACCTCGAATCTTCCATCGGCATCTCGGCAGACCAAGGCTGCTGCCGACTCGTCACAACTTGTTTCGAGGGCTAGGACTGATGTCATCGGGGTGGGGGCCCTCCCCTACTGTCCGCAAGTGACATCCTGCCCTTCAACAGGCAGCTTACAAACAGGAATCGTTCCGATGCGTCGTCTCTTCGCCGCCCTGCTCTCGGCCCTCCTGGTGTTCGGCTTCGCTCCCGTCGCCAAGGCTGATGTGGCCGGCCTGACCCCCTGCTCCGAAAGCGCCCGCTTCCAGCAGCGCGCCGCTGCCGCCACAACGCCCCAGGCCAAGGCTCGTTTCGAGATGTACAGCCAGGCCTCCTGCGGCGATGACGGCCTGCCCCACCTGATCGTTGATGGCCGCTGGAGCCACGCCGGTGATTTCGTTTATCCCGGAATCATGTTCCTCTACGTGGCCGGTTGCATCGGCTGGGCCGGTCGTGAATACCTGAAGGCAACCCGGGGTAAGAACGCCGCGATGAATGAAATTCAGATCGACCTCGGCATTGCTTTCAAGAGCCTTCTTGCTGCAGCGACCTGGCCACTGGCTGCCTTCGGTGAGTTCACCAGCGGAAAGCTGCTGGAGGACGACAACAAAGTGACCGTCTCCCCTCGCTGATCTCCACAACATTCCACCCATTAACGACCCATGCAGAAATTCCTCACCACCGCTCCAGTGGTTGCCGCCATCTGGTTCACCCTGACCGCCGGGATCCTGATCGAGTGGAACCGTTTCTTCCCCGACCTGCTGTTCCACCCCATGTGATTGGGGCCTTCTCCAATATTAAAAAAAGAGGGGGGTTTATCCCCTCTTTTTTTATGCCATCAACCCAGTCCCATCAATCCTTCCAGCTTCAGCAAAGCCTGATCAAGATCGTCGTTGACCACCACAGCATCGAATTCACCCTGGGCGCTTAACTCCTCTCGAGCCCGCAGCAATCGCCGCTGGATCGCGTCCTCTGAATCGGTGCCACGGCCACGGATGCGACGCTCGAGTTCCTCAAAGCTGGGGGGTGCCAGAAAGATCTGCCGGGCCTTGGAGAAGCTGCGACGCACCTGTCTCGCTCCCTCCAGTTCGATCTCCAGCAGCACCGGCCGCCCGGCCTGCAACTGCTGCTCCACAGGGGCCCGGGGAGTTCCGTAGCAGTTTCCGGCAAATTCAGCCCACTCCAGCAATCCACCCTCTTGAACAAGGGCATCGAATCGCTCCCGGCTGTGGAAGAAGTAACTCTCCCCCTCACGCTCTCCCTCCCGAGGCGCACGGGTGGTGGCCGACACGGACACCCAGATGCTGGGGTGCCGCGCCAGAAGGCGTTGGACCAACGTTCCCTTACCGACGCCGCTCGGCCCGGTGATCACCGTGAGGGTGCCCATGCCGTCTGACATCACTGCATCGTCGTGGCCCAGCAGAGTAGGAAGCCCCCTGAACGACGGGTGAGCAGCACGGCACGGCTTCAGTTGATGGACCTCACCACCCTGCGGGCGGTGCTGAGTGACCTTCGTCCCAAGCTGCTGCCCAGCCGGTTCGAGAAGGCTCAACAACCGGATCCAGCCACCCTGCAACTCGGGTTCCGCAGCCTGCAGGGCATGCTCTGGCTGGAGCTGAGCTGGCAAGCGGATGCTCCGCGATTGGTGCAGATCCCACCGCCTCCGCGGCAGGGTGCCGGCAGCACCCTTTCACAGCAGATCCAGCACAGCCTCCGCCAGATGGCGCTGATCGAGCTGGTTCAAACGGGGTTTGAGCGGGTGGTGGAGTTCCGGATGGCACCAAGGCCCGGCGATGCCGTTCAGCGCGTGCTGGTGCTGGAACTGATGGGCCGCCACAGCAACCTGCTGCTGCTGGACGAGCAACGACAGGTGGTTGCCCTGGGCCGTCAGGTGCGCGACCACCAGTCCCGGGTTCGTCCCATCGGAACCGGTGATGCCTACCTCCCCCCGCCACCCCTGCAGGGACAGGCCCCCAGTTCCACGGAAGGCTTTGAGCGCTGGCGCGAGCGCCTCCGCCTCCTGCCACTGCCCTTACGCAAAGCCCTGCCGCAGGCCTACCAAGGCATCAGTCCTCCCCTGGCCAGGCAACTGGCCGGTGAGCTGCTGGCCACCTCAGTGGAGCAGCTTGAACAATCCGCATGGTGTGAGCTGCATCGCCATTGGCAGGCCTGGCTGGCCTGTCTCGAGACGGAGCAATTCAGACTTGTTCTCGATGAGGAGGGGTATCGGGTCTGGTCAAGCCATCCCGATCAATCCGGCGACGCTGAAGGCAACGAAGGGAACCTGGCCCTCGCCCTGGGTCACTGGTATCGAGCCCGGATTGACCAGCGCGATCTGCAGCGGGCCTGCGACGAGCTACGTCAGCGTCTGAGCCGCTGGCGATCCAAGGAAGACCTGGCTCTGGAGGATCAGCGCAGGCGACTGGCCGCCTGCGCCGACAGCACAGATCTGCAGCAGCAGGCGGATGCCTTGCTCTGCCTGCCCGCGCCGAATCGCGACGAAGTGGATCTGGCCCAGAAGCTCTACCGACGGGCCCGCAAGCTGCGGCGATCCAGCACCGTTCTGGAGGAGCGCATCCTTCACCACGACAGTCGGCTGCAGCTGATCAACGGCAGCGAGGCCTTCATCGATGATCTCCAGGCTGCGGCCTGGCAACCCATGGCGGCACGCCTGGAAGCCCTCAGCGATCTACGGCGGGAACTGGACGAGCTGCTCAATCCGGTGGGACGCCAGGAGCGGAAGCAGCGCCAGCAACAGGGCACACCCCAACCCCTGGAACTCACCAGCCCCAGTGGCCTCGTGCTGCAGGTGGGCCGCAACCATCGCCAGAACGACTGGATCAGCCTGCGCCAGGCCCGCAGCGGTGACCTCTGGTTTCACGCCCAGGAATGTCCCGGCAGCCATGTGGTGCTGAAAAGCTCGGCAGGTCTGGCCGATGACGATGATCTGCAGCTGGCCTGCGACCTGGCGTCGTATTTCAGCCGCGCCCGCGGCAACGTGCGGGTGGCCGTTGTGATGGTGCCAACGGATCATCTGCAGCGGATCGCCGGTGCCGGCCCAGGCACCGTTCGCCATAGCGGCGGGGAGGTGCGCTGGGGTGACCCACTCCGGGCCGAGACCCGGCTCAGCAGCCTCGAGGCTTCTAGCCTGGCCACTAGCAAGGGCTGACGCGTCGGCCAGACCAGCCATCCCCTCCGTGCCCGACAGTTCCGACGGTCCAGTTCTCAAGCCCCCGCCGCCGATCCGCATCAGCGGTGGCACCGACCCAAGCGCGTTGCCCAACGAGGTGGAGATGCCTCTGGTGGATCACCTCGAGGAACTGCGCCAGCGGGTGCTGCGCAGCTTGCTGGCGGTGGTCGTTTCAGCTCTGGTTTGCCTGTTGGCGGTGAAGCCATTGGTGCGGCTGCTGGAGGCTCCGGCCCAGGGAATTCACTTCCTGCAGTTGGCCCCCGGTGAATTCCTGTTCGTGTCGCTGAAGGTGGCCGGCTACGCCGGCCTCACGCTTGCCCTTCCCTACGTGCTGTTTCAGCTGCTGGCCTTTGTGCTCCCTGGACTGACGATTCGGGAACGTCGGCTGATCGCACCCGCGGTTGCCGGATCTGCAGTGTTGTTTCTGGCGGGGATTGCTTTTGCCGGGTGGGCCCTGGTCCCTGCAGCCCTGCGCTTTCTGGTGAGCTACGGCGCCGATGTGGTCGAGCCGCTCTGGTCGATCGAGCGTTATCTGGATTTCGTTCTGTTGCTGATGCTGGCCACAGGCCTGGCCTTTCAGTTGCCGGTGCTGCAGCTGTTGCTGGGCGTGTTGGGGCTGGTGCGCTGGCGCACGATGCTGGGGGCCTGGCGTTGGGTGGTGCTGGGCTCAGCCCTCGCTGGGGCCGTGCTGACCCCCTCAACCGACCCAATCACGATGCTGTTGTTGGCGGGCGCCATCACAGCCTTGTTCCTCATCGGCGTGGGGCTGGTGGCATTCACCGAGAGCCTCAGACCAGAAACTCCCTGAGCAGGTTCTCCGCCGCAGGTCCTTCAGCTCGCAACTGAAGGCTCAGGGCCTTGCCGAGACGTGGTTTATCCCGGGTGGTGGTGATCCATTGGCGCACCTCAGCCGCCAAACCAAGACGATTCACAACATCCAGCACTTCCGCCAGGTGCTCCCGATAGGTGACTTCGTCCATGGGAAAGGACTGTTGCTCCAAATAAGCCCACATCACCTGCAGGTACAAACGCTGCCGTCGAACCACCAGTTGAAGGTCGTAAGTCGCCCGCCAGCGCTGGCGTAGACAGCCAATCAACTCCTCAACTCCGAGGGGATCCGAGGGCGTTTCAGTGGAGAGATCAAGCACAGTTATGGCGATGCGAAGAAGGTGAAAAGGCCAGTCGTTGCAAAGCGTGACAGGAACTTAAGCGTCCATAATGATGGCCATTCCGTGCTGGATGACCGTCCGTCATGACCCAACTTTCCTCGAGCGATGTGCCCGGAATGGGTCGTCGGCAGTTCATGAATCTGCTGACCTTCGGTTCCGTCACCGGAGTTGCCCTGGGTGCTCTCTACCCCGTCGTCAATTACTTCATTCCGCCCCGCGCCGCTGGAGCTGGCGGTGGCACCACTGCGAAGGATGAACTTGGCAATGCCATCACAGCCACCGGCTGGCTGTCCTCTCACCCTGAGGGTGATCGCAGTTTGGTCCAGGGCCTCAAGGGTGACCCCACCTACCTGATTGTGGAAGGGCCCGATGCCATCGGTAGTTACGGCATTAACGCCATCTGCACCCACCTGGGCTGCGTGGTGCCCTGGAACAGCGGCGCCAACAAGTTCATGTGCCCTTGCCACGGCAGTCAGTACGACGCCACCGGCAAGGTGGTTCGCGGCCCCGCACCCCTCTCCCTTGCTCTGGCCAACGTGAGCGTCGAGAACGACAACGTCTTTGTGAGCCAGTGGACTGAAACCGATTTCCGCACGGGCGATAAGCCCTGGTGGGCCTGATCCCTTCTCCTTCGCGTTCCCTCCTTCCCTCACCGTTTCCATGCGTCGCCACCTTTCCCTTCTGATCGGATCCCTGGTGCTCGGCCTGAGCCTGCTGATCGCCCCCGCCGCCAGCTGGGCCTACCCCTTCTGGGCTCAACAGAATTACGACAGCCCCCGGGAAGCCACCGGCAAGATCGTCTGTGCCAACTGCCACCTGGCCAAGAAGCTGACTCAGGCCGAAGTTCCCCAGTCAGTGCTCCCCGACACGGTGTTCACCGCCAGCGTCAAGATCCCCTACGAGGAGGGTCTGCTGGAGATCGGTGCCGATGGCAGCGACGTGGGCCTTCAGGTCGGTGCGGTGGTGATGCTGCCCGATGGCTTCACCCTTGCGCCTCAGGATCGCTGGACCGAGGAGATGAAAGAGGAGACCGAAGGGGTCTATTTCTCGCAGTACAGCGACGACCAACCCAACATTCTGCTAGTGGGCCCAATCCCCGGTGATCAGCACCAGGAAGTGGTCTTCCCGCTGCTGTCCCCCGACCCCGCCACCGACAGCAACATCCACTTCGGCAAATATCAGCTCCATGTGGGCGGCAACCGTGGTCGCGGCCAGGTGTACCCCACCGGTGAGAAGAGCAACAACGCTGTTTACACAGCCCCTGCCTCAGGCTCTGTTGCTGCCATTGAGGACGGAGACAATGGCTCCAGCATCCTCACCATCAACACCGCCGATGGCGCGGCTGTGACGGAAACCATCCCCGTTGGTCCTCAGCTGCTTGTCAATGTTGGCGACAACGTTGAAGCCGGCGCTGCTCTAACCAACGACCCCAATGTGGGTGGCTTCGGCCAGGTTGATGCCGAGATCGTTCTGCAGAACCCCGTTCGGATCTACGGCCTGCTCGCTTTCTTCGCAGCTGTTGCCTTGGCCCAGATCATGCTGGTGCTGAAGAAAAGACAGATTGAAAAGGTTCAGGCTGCTGAGGGCAACTTCTGATCCAGATGTTCACATCACCAGGGCCCGTTCTGTTTCAGTTCGGGCCGCTCACCCTTCGCTGGTACGGACTTCTGATCGCCATGGCCGTGCTGATCGGATTGAATCTTTCCAGTCGCCTGGCGCAGTCCCGCAAGCTTGAGAACGGGTTGATCAGTGATCTTCTGCCGCTGCTGGTGTTGTTCTCTGTGATCGGAGCAAGGCTCTATTACGTCGCCTTTGAGTGGCATAACTACGCCAACCAGCCGATCAAGGCTTTGGCGATCTGGGAGGGAGGTATCGCCATCCACGGGGCACTGATCGCCGGAACTCTCACGCTGATCCTGTTCTGTCGCTGGCGTCGTCAGCCCTTTCTGGATGTTCTTGATGTGCTGGTGCCTTCTGTTGCGCTAGGGCAGGCCATCGGTCGATGGGGAAACTTCTTCAACTCCGAAGCCTTCGGTGTTCCAACGGAGCTTCCCTGGAAGTTATTCATCCCCTACGCCAATCGGCCCGTGATCTACGCCGACGCCGAGTTTTTCCACCCAACCTTCCTGTACGAGTCGATCTGGAATCTGCTGCTGTTTGTGCTGCTGCTCGTCCTCTTCCGCTGGGGAAGTCGAGAGCGTCAGAACTTTCCAGCAGGAACTCTCAGTTGTGTGTATTTGATCGGCTACAGCCTCGGGCGCATCTGGATCGAAGGTCTCCGCATCGATCCTCTCTGTGTGGGAGCGCTGCCACCCGCCTGTGAGGGTGGTGTTCGCATCGCCCAGTTGATGAGTGCCATGCTGATGGTTCTGGGTGGATTGGGACTGTGGTGGTTGAAGCGGCGACAACAACAGCTTCCAATGTCAACCAACCGCTGAGTCACCCTGTTTGTTTTGTAGGGGGAGGTCCGGGTGCAGCAGATCTCCTGACCCTTCGTGCCGCTGAGCGCATTCGTCAGGCTGATGTTCTGATCTGGACTGATTCCCTGGTTTGCCCCCAGATCACAGCGCTTGCTCCTGATCATTGCGAAAGGATCCGCACCAGCACACTGACGCTGGAAGAGGTGATCCCCCTGCTGATCGATCGACAACGTCAGGGGGCAAAGGTCGTGCGTCTGCACGACGGTGACACCGCCCTGTACAGCGCGATCAACGAACAGATCTGTGCTCTGAATGACGCCGACATTCCGGTGGAGGTGGTGCCCGGAGTCAGTGCCTATCAAGCGGCCGCGGCGGGGCTCTCCAGCGAACTCACCATTCCCGGAGTGGTTCAAACGATTGTTCTTGGTCGCGCCGGGGGCCGCACTGGGGTTCCGCCGTCAGAAGATCTTGATCGGCTCGCAGGGCTCGGTGCCAGCCTTTGCCTTTATCTCAGTGCCCGTCATATCGACGACGTGCAGGCCACCCTTCAACAGCACTACCCCGACGACACCCCGGTGGCCATTGCATACCGCGTGAGCTGGCCGGATGAATGGATGTCCGTGGTCCCTCTTGCGCAGATGGCCGCTGCCAGTAAGGAGCGCCAGCTGATCCGCACAACCCTTTACATCATCAGTCCAGCACTTAACGGAGGTCGGCAACGGTCCCGTTTGTATTCACCAGATCACGACCACCTGTTCCGTCAAAAACACTGAGGGTGGTGGTTTAAGATTGGGTTGTGCGGGCGATTAGCACAGTGGTAGCGCACTTCCTTCACACGGAAGGGGTCACTGGTTCGAATCCAGTATCGCCCATATGTGCCTGGGTGTTGTCACGTCTCCAGAGTGACGACAATCTGCCGAGTCAGCACATTCCACCTACCTTCCAGGTGTTCTGACACAAGTCTTCCGGATGAGCGGAAGCGAATTCACTACAAACTCCACTCAGCCATCCGGCATCGAAGTTGTGGGTGCTGCGATCCGCGATGGGCGCGAATCCCGTTCGATCAGTCGCGACGACCTGGCCCAGCGGTTGCACATGGGCTGTGAGCAACTGGAGGCGTTGGAGCAAGGGGATCCCCACCGTTTGCCGGAGCCTGTGTTTATCAAGGCGATGGTGCGACGGCTGGCCAGTCACCTCGGACTTGATGCCGATGCTTTGGTAGCGCAACTGGAGCCTGTTTCAAGTCGTCCCCCAACCGCCAACGCGACGCCGCCAGCACAATCAGCCGCCGAACAATCCTCCGGAACACCATGGCTCCCCATCCTGCTGTCGCTCATGGCATTGATCGGCATCGGTAGCTGGGCCAGTCGTCTGCTGCCCAAAACAAGCAGTCCTGTCATCAGCCAAGGATCCACCATTCAATCCACACCGGAAACGGTGGTGCAACCCACTGTTGAACTGCCTCAAGAGGCGGTCCAGATCGTCCCGACTGAATCAACCACCGCTTCAACAATCACCCTTGACTGCACAGAACCGTGTTGGATCGCCCTGCGGCGCGATGGAGCTGTTGAATTCGAGGGGATGCTGGAGACATCCAGAACAGTGGAGAACTCCGAAGGCGTTGAGATCTATCCCGGTCGTCCGGATCTGGTGACGCTGCGTCGAGCTGGAGACGAACCGATCACCCTCGGCAGCATCAACGACCTGCGCTGGTACTCGCTCAACCCTGAACGCTGACCCGAAGTTTCACTCCGGAAGCCTCACGAACCACTTCCGCGCAGCTCTCCAGACTCCACTGCTCCAGGCTCAGGTTCTGGTTGAGTCGCTCCGGCACAAGCACCAGATCGAGCACATCCGGTGTGGTGTTCACCCGCAACGACGCCACCACAGGCTCTGGTCGACGGTCCAGGGCTGCGGCCAAGCGCAACAGCAAAGCCATTTCGCTGACGCGACGACGGTTGTCGCGGGTCACCAGCGCCTGCCAGGACTCATGCCGTTTCTTGGGAAGACTGCGGCGGTGGTAGCGGGCAATCGCCGCCACCATCAGATGCTCCGCCTCGGAATAGCCGAGAAGCTCACCATGACGGATCAAGTACCAGGAATGCTTGTGATAAGCACTGAGGTTGATGTGCTGCCCGCAGGCATGAAGCATCGCGGCAGCCCAGAGCAACTCACGCCCCTGGCCATCGTCCTGGTGCATCAGGCCCTCCGTGGCGTCATACAAACTCAGGGCATGGGTGGCCACCCGTTCGGCTCGCCGCTGGTTCACGGCAAAGCGCTGCACCTGATGAATCACCGTGCGCTGCCGAATGCTGCTCTGAAAGCTGAAGCGGTCCTCAAGCAGGCCATGGCGCAGCATCCAATCAACGATCAGTCCCTCCCGCAGCGCCCGTTCACTGAGAACGAGTTCATCCACGCCGAGCATCTGCATGGTGGTCTGCAGAATCAGGGCACCGGGCACGATGATTTCGGCCCTGCGGTCATTGATCGGTGACAGATCCCGTCGCTGCTCTGGCGTCATCGTCACCAGCTTCTCGACCACGCGATCCAGCCGCTGCCGTGACACCCGATAGCCGTGCAATTTCAACGGAGGGCGATCGTCCTCACTTGCCGCCAGTGCCCCGATGGCCATGGCCGTGCCGCTGGTGGCCACCAGAACAGGAATCTCCCCGGGTTTGATCCGCCGGTGCACCTTGTCAACCGCAGGCTCCAGGGAGCCCTGGATGAAGGCCTGCAGGAACGAACGACGCTGGGGGGGGATTGGATCGTCCTTGACGAAATCCCGTTGCAACCGCACCGCACCCACCCGGGTGCTGGTGAGGGCTCGGGC
>ERZ802822.1868-NODE-1868-length-12283-cov-4.466000_pt1 | contig 12283 bp, 14 predicted proteins | sample MGYA00345649_ERZ802822 | MGnify/ENA primary metagenome ERZ802822 (study PRJEB30503, sample SAMEA104212359) | marine metagenome | biome: Westerlies Biome; feature: [SRF] surface water layer (ENVO:00010504) within the epipelagic zone...; material: water...
AAGCAGCGTCACAGGGTCGAAAACCTGTTTTCAAAACTCAAGGACTGGAGACCCATAGCCATGCGGTTCGACCCCCGCACTCACACATTCCTCTCAGCAATCCAAATAGCCGCAACCGTCATCTTCTGGTCCAATCAATGAGTCCTGACCCCAGGTCATAGACAGCGGTAATCCAATTCAGCTCTTTCTTTTTAGTCTCGCTTGGTCTATTAACGACCTAACATTGTCGCAAATGAGACATTAAGGCACAAAAGAAACTGAGGAATTTATGACAACAGCCGTAGTGGGACTACCACCGAAAATACTTATGATGGTTGGCTCAACCGTCAAATTGGAAGGTGTGACTGGAAAATCCAAAATGAAATCTGATTTAGTAGAGCCAGAAAAAAATTGGGCGGAATTAAACCCTGATTTTGATGTGCCTCACAGAGGATATGAATAAGAAGTCAGTGTGTGTAGGACACCCTCTGGTTCTATTTATTTGAACGGCCTGTACTATTGTTTAAAGAATAATGCTGCTAAGTTAAAAGTAACCGGCGCATTTTGAATTTATCTCCTAAAATTTTGTTGGAGAAGCCCCACGTTTTTTATTCTTTAAACTGGCTTTGAGACTTGCCTCAAAAGGTGAACATGGTGGGTCTCGTCCATTTTTGGCTGCTAAGACCCACCACATTCATAAAGAGTTTATGGGAGGAAGAATGAAAGTTCTGATGTAGTATTAGCAAGACTTATGCCAATTAAAATCTACCGCCAAAATAGCTAATCTTTCTTCCATACCCTATTGATAAATTTATTCTCAGCAACTGTCCAAAACTTGTTAAACCGCTCCTATCCTGCAACGCTTCTCAGCTCCAATAGCCGTAACGCAAAGGCCCGGAAACTTTGACTTTAGAATTGCGCCTTAAACCTTAGGAACAAACACCCAAGTTTGGAGTGCGCCGATTAAATGGTCCATGTTAAATGTTAATTCATAGTGGGATTTTGGTCTACTGGTATGATGCTCTCTGGCGCAGGGGGAGAAGTACCCAAATGCGCTGTAAAGTCTGACGGTATTGTAGTGCTGACGCCACCGCTTGATTAGGATTTGCGCGTCTTTAAGGGAATAGGAGATTTCACCGTTTAACGACTCATCGCGAAAACGGGCATTAAAGCACTTACAGCAGCCCTTTTGCGATGGGGGCCCTGGCTCAATATAGGCCGTCTCGACGCTTATGGCGGTGATCCAGTCATAGACTTTTAGAAATGAAATCAGCACCATAACTCCTCCAGAATGACGTTGGATTGGAGGCTTCAAGCACCTGCGTAGTCTTCGTGTAACGAAGCGAGTGGTTATAACAGTGCTTCAGTTCCCCACAGTGGTTTTGCACAAACCACTGTGTAAAGGTGACCGGCCATGACCGAGACCAGTATCACAAAGATACGTGCCCATTTTGGTAGCTATTGGTATCGCGAAGGCGCGTCATGAATGTTATACTGGTGCCCTACCAATACTAGAACAAAAAGGTGTTTCTTGTGGCTCGTATTAGCTCACACCACCATACTCTTTGCCCTAGCGATAAAACATCTGAACTGTCACGCCAAACTGACGAACCGCATCCGCTAAAGGCTTGCCTTGGCTTTGCAGAAATTCAACTTGGCGAAGCTTAAACACTATATCTTCCGGTTTTTAGTTTGCCAGCCATTCGCAGGCCCACCTCTAATAGGGATATTTCTATCCCCGTGAGCGGGCCACTCTCAGGGGTCTATTATTCCATTCATCGAAGAGATCTCGGTTAAGACCAACAGGGCCAAGACCACAGGATGGGCACCACGCGGCCTGCGTCTGACCGAGCATTCCGCGTTCGGGCATTGGCGCATCCAGACCTTTATCGGTGCCCTGCGCCATGATCGACTGGATGCGCCTTGGGTCATAGACGGGGCCACGAATAGCACAACGTTCGATTTTTATGTCGAAACTCAACTTTTGCCAACATTGCGCGCAGGCAACATGTTCATTCTAAATAACCTGTCCAGCCACGAAAGCTCTGGGCTCGTTTGGGCCGTACGCAAAGCTGGCAGGTGTTTCCTGTTCTTACCGCCGCAAACGACCCAATTCGAACCGCTATCAATCCTCAAAAGCCGTTACCCAATTAATAAATCAGCTAGTATAAGTGCAAAAGCAGATGATTCATGTGCGGTTTTCAACCGTCTATAATTCTGAGTGACATTTTTATTGACCAGCATAGCAACGCTGGGAAAAGATACTCTTCGGTGAGATGAAAATAAAGAGTACTGCAGATCTTAGCCATTAAAAAAAATCGTGCTATTCCAATCCCGTAAGTATCAATAAAATGCCTATAGCGAAATAATAGATGCAATATGCATGCAATAATGAAATATATCAGGCACTTTCAGTGTGTGAAGCAGCGTTAAAGGATATCTAATGGAATTAACTATTGAACAAGCGCTGCAAAAAGGCGTTGCAGCACATAATTCAGGTAATCTTCAAGAAGCTGAGCGTCTATATCGGGCTATCTTACAGAGCCAACCAAAGCACCCAGACGCGAGTCATAATTTAGGACTTATAGCTATTTATATGAATCAGATAGAGGCGGCGCTGCCGTTGTTTGAAACCGCTCTGGAAATAAATCCATTGATAGAGCAGTTTTGGGTAAGTTATATTGATGCACTTGTGAAAGCTGACCGGCTAAAGGATGCTAAACAAGCGATTAACCGGGCGAAAAAGAACGGATTTGATAGTAAAAAACTGAACGCATTGCTTTCAAAACCAAAAGCAAAACTCGATACTAAAGAGCCGTCTCAAGAACAACTTATTATTTTATTGGAGCATTATCAGAGCGGACGACTGGGTGATGCTGAAAAGCTTGCAAATGCTATCACTAAAGAATTCCCTAAACATCAGTTTGGCTGGAAAGTACTTGGGGCGATATACCAAGCAACTGACAGAATAAAGGAGGCACTGATAGCCAGTCAAAAGTGTGTTGAATTAGCGCCTCAAGACGCCGAAGCACACTTCAACTTGGGTGTCTTGCTCAAAGAACAAGCAAGATTGGAGGAGGCGGAAGCAAGCTATGCACAGGCAATAGCGTTGAAGCCTGACTATGCTGAAGCCCACACTAACTTGGGTAACACACTCAAAGAACTAGGACGATCAAAAGAGGCGGCAGAAACCTTTAGGCAAGCTCTAGAGTTGGAACCTAACTTTGCTGAAGCACACTTTAACTTGGGTATCACGCTCAAAGAACTGGGCAGATTAGAGGAGGCGGAAGCAAGCCTTAGGCGCGCAACCATACTTAAACCCGATTTCGCAAAAGCCCATGATCACCTGGGCGATTTACTGCAAATTCTTGAAAAGTTTGAAGATGCTGAGGTGTGCTACAAAAAGTGTATATCGCTTGCTCCCTTGGAACTACCAATTACAAAGAGCATGGCTTCGAGACTTTGCGCTCAAGGAAAATTGCAAAAAGCTATAATTTTGTTTGATAGTTACAATACGCCAGATTCCAGAAGCCGCGCTATTGAATGCTTACATGTTTTGGGAAACACTGAAGAAATTTATAAAAGAATTAAGGATACGGTGGAATTGGATGATGGAAACTTAAAGATTGCTGCCTTTGCTTCATTTTTAGCCGAATCTCAACAAAGAGATACCGCACATAGGTTTTGTAGAAAGCCACTAGAGTTTTTACACTTCTCGAATCTTTCGTCTAAGATTGAAAACTCAAATTCATTCATTACAAACCTTATCGAAGACTTGAAAAATATCGGGGCAATATGGCAACCGCCTAATCAATCTGGTAAGGGAGGATTTAAATCTGTAGGTAACTTATTTAGATATTCGAGTTTAAATATAGCCACTTTGAAAGAGATTATTTTGAACGAGATAGATGTTTATTATGAAAAATTTCAGAACGAGGAATGTTCGTTTATCGAAAAATGGCCTGCTAAAAAGGAGATAACGGGCTGGCACATTATGTTGAAAGAACAAGGGTATCACAATCTTCATATCCACCAAGAAGGTTGGTTAAGTGGTGTAATTTATTTAAAAGTAGTTCCATCACTAAATAAAAATGAGGGTGCTATTATATTTGACATAGCGGGTCCGAATATATCAGAATCCCATTTGCCAAAAATAATTCATAACCCGCAAGTGGGCGATATGGTTTTATTTCCGTCCTCTTTTTATCATGGAACTATACCTTTTTCTACAGATACAGATAGGATTGTTGTTTCTTTTGATTTAAAGCCGGGCCGTGCTGCATGAATATGCTTAGCTCCATTTGATTGATCCAAACCAATAGTTAGTGCATGATTGGCCTCTGATCCATTGGAATGATTGTCTCTGGGGCTTTTGGACGATAGACGGGCGGACTATGAGGTCTAACGGTAGTGTACTGATGTCACCACCTTTCAATTAGGATTTGTGCTTCTCGTAATGTCCAGAAGATTTATTGATTTAAAATGTCTAAGCCCCATCTACGATCACACTATAAAACCGTTCAGATTTGAACAACCGGTATCTTATCAATATTTCTGCTTCCGCCCACTATGTACCTCAGCATTCAACAACGGACTGTACTTGCTGTAGTGCCAATCATTCATTGCAGTGCTGTTAGCAAGTTACCTGCTTAGTGCATGTGTGATGACACCTCGTTCTAAGTTCAGCGTGGCGTAGAAATGCCTTCAGCAATATAGAGTGCGTGTTCTGCCATCTGTACCAGTCTTTAAATCGAACTCTTTCAGCAAAGCGTTGAATCCACGGTTTAAAACCTGCACTGTTACTGTCGTACTCAGCAGTGTGACGAACACTAGCTGATCTGACTTGGCGCTAATTAAACTATTAAATTCCACCGCCTCAATGCGTGGGTTCAACTGTGCCTGACGCCATAGAAAATCTACAACCCTGTCACGCGCAATTGCGGTTCGCTTGTTAGTTTTGCCATCTACATTGACTGCCAAGTGCCGCGCGCCATCACGCAGATACCACTCAATGTTGCGCCACTTTAGCCCCAGTGCTTCTGTGCCATGTCTGACACCAGTGTTGGCTAGGAATAGCACTTAGTTTCTCAGCATTTCCCGTGTGGCAGTTGATTTCTCATTGGGGTTTGTTTGTGAAAGCTTCTCAGTGCGTTGCAAATCGTGCGATATTCCTCAACACTAAAGCTGCCTCTGCTTTGTGCCTTCACACCCTTAATGAGCAGTGTTGGGCGCAGTGACTTTACAATCCAGCCAGTGAGCTCTGCTTCATCCAAAACTCCAATCAGTGCAGAGTTGTGATTGTTGATTGTACTCTGTGCAGGCACTTTGCCACTCTGTGCTGTACGCCACGCATCAAACGCCGTTACAGCAGCCAAATCCAGCTTTGCTATATCAGTGGTGCCAAAGTAGGGTATTAGCCACTTGTTGAGCGCCTGAGTGTAGTCTCTGTACGCTTGCTTGCCCATACCTTCACGTATTTCTGTTTCCATACGATTGATGGCGTGTTTGGCAACATCCGCAAACTTACGGGTAGTGGCTGGCAGCTTGTTTTGAATGCGAGCATCAACTTCGTAATAAAGACGCAGTGCTACTTCTTTTGCACTCTCTATATCTTCAGTCTAAGTACTTTTTACCAGCCATTTGCCAGTTGGTAGTGTCAGATGGGGATACCAATTGTCGCTCCCTGCCCTTTTATCCAAACGCAGTTTTTTGTGTATTTGTATCGATTCTACGCCGTAACTCACCGTTTGTTTTCTCTAAACGTCTGTTATTACGAACTAACGTCAGAAAATAGAAATCTACACCGATATTTTATGTACGAATTATGTACAAAAAATGACGAACAATAACTTGCTTTTGGATGTTACTTTGTTGGGGAATTCACAACATATTGTGGAGGCGGGTACCGGATTAGTCCACATGCCTGTTATCCATTGATAATAAACAGTAATATTTTCGAGTAGTGTCCATAATTCGGGTCGGTAGTGTCCATTTTCTGTTCCAAAGTAGGGTCACTTTATCATGCAATTTTAGGTGAGTTATTATTACATTTGTTCCTATTTTGTTCTTGACAGGAACGTACCATTTTGATATAACTATACATATACATTTGACGCTGCTTTGGGTTGCCAGTGTCGTAAGCAAAGCAGCCCCTCTTTCATCCTAAATACTGTGTTCCATCGTGGACACTTTCAGCCATCTCGCATGGCTATATGCTCTTAAAATAGAGGCTATTATTATGGCTTATACAAATACTGACTTTGCTGCATTTCAACAAATGCGGCGCATTAATCCGTCCAAATACCACAATCAGAAAACACGCAAGACGATGAACACCGCATATCATGACGTGGGTTTGTACGAGTTCTTTGGCATTGATACCGACGATCTAACACCCGTCACTGAGGCTGAAGGCACAATGGACCTGCCAGAGCTGATCATTTTGGCTGGGGATCGCCTTGAGGCAGGTGATCTGTTGTTCAATGAACTGACAGACACAACACTGGGCTGTCTGTATGCCACTGGTGGATTGCCCATACACAGGGCTGCAGCCAATGGGGAAGCTCATAAGATTTTTGCCGCAATGATCTGCACAATGTGGTCTGATAATATGCAGCTTATGGTGGATCACAACGCCTCAACATCCTTCAATAAATTTGGCATTTTCCAGTTTCTCAGTATGGCAGAGGCGCAGAATATTATTGAATGGGTTGGGTCTACAGATGAGGACAGCCATCCTGTTTATTACATCACACCAGTAACCGAATACATGCTTGCACAGGCTTATCACCCCTACGCTGACGATGCAGGGGAGTGTGATGATGATGACAGTTAATCAATCCAAAGCCCGGGACTTTGCCTTTTATAACCAGATGCGCAGATGCACCCCTGACAGGTTTTATGAGCCTATTTTGCAAAAACAAATGCGTGAGGACTGTTTGGCGTCAGGACATGAGATGTTCTTTGAAACAGATTGGACACCCAGCGCATGATACAGGGCGATTTAGTTGCGTCCCATGTGATTAAGGACAAGGGTGAACAGTTCCAACAAGAGGTGGCTGACAGGCTATGTCAGGTGCGTCAGGGGTTTGTCCCAGAGTACGTGCAGTCATGCCGCATGAGTACCCATGGTGAGGATATTATCCTGTCACCTCGTGCTAGGGCAGTCTTACCCATAACGGTGGAATGCAAGGCACAGAAAAGACATTCTGCTTGCGCTACATGGAAACAGGCACACCGTCAGGCAAAAGAGTTGTGTCTGTCTGTACAGCCTGAACCAGTGGCCTTCATCAAGGTGGATGGGCAAGTGCCTCTGGTGGTCATGAGGGCTGAGTATGCACTAGCTCTTCTGGCTGCTGCACCTGATGGCGTAAGGGCAGGTCTTACATGGGGCTAAAGCATTGTGGCCATGCTGCCTTGCCGACCCTAGCTGATGCAGCTCGTTGGAAAATGGACAAAGATACTGATCTGGCTTGGCTGGATCAGGTGCATACTGTGATGGGCGTGTTAAGGGCTGTCGGTGTGCTGCCAGTCACCAGATGCAGCGTCAATGGTCACTTGCACAGCCTGTTCTCTGCCATGATCGTGGAGGCGCATGTTTGGGCTGGTGATACTGTGTACGTGCATACCCGTAAGCTCAGCACACTGGCCACACAGGGCATCAGCACCCACATGCTGGGCTGGCTTGACCAAATGGTTCAGGCGGGCCTCCTGCACAGTCCACAACAAGGCAAAGCCAATGGGGCAGTTAAGCTGTCAGGTAGGCTGTTAAGGCACTTGTCGTGATCACTGGCCATAGTCACTGGCAATGAAGAGTGAACCCTACCCCTAAAACAGGCGGGAAGGTGGGAAGGTTTGTACGGATACCTCAATTTTATATGGGCGTATTACCTTCCCACCCTCCTGTTTTTGGCGGGAAGATGGCGGGAAAGAGGCGGGAAGTTCTGCCCGTCTAATATAGAAAAACAACCTAAAGGAGTATTTTTAATGGACAGAAGCACACGGCAGATCAGGCTCAATCTCACGCCCAGTGTGATCAGTAAGGCAACACAAATATCAGAACAGTTGGGCCAGAATATCAGCAAAACAGTCGGAACAATCATTGAGGCGACATATGACGAAGCTATAACAGCAAGGATAAAAAACCATGAACGAACATCAGACCATTGAGGCACGATTTTACGATATGACAGGCCAAATGCTATCCACCGCCATTGAGGAAATAGGCGGGGATTATCATTACAGGCCATCAAGGTTTCTGCAGCAATTCAACTGGATTGAAGAGACATTCTACAGCACCACAGGCAGTGGCAAAGCCAATCGGTTTTATCAACGCATGATCACAGAGGCGGCAGTGGACACCAATGCACTGGCGATAAAGGCAACCTTGATTGAGCGTTACGGTAAGAACCTTGATGCAGTCATCCGCAAGCACTGTGTCAGCCTTATTCCGCCAACCAGCGGTACAAGGTTTTTGCCCAACACTTTTGACAAGATCACCACGGTAGAGGGGGTTTTGGTGGCCAACAGTTGGGTACAGCCAGAGTATCAGCCCACAGGTGCAATCCACATGCGGCGGCCAGACCTATGGCAGCAGTACCTTGATCGTATTATGCCGCAAGAAGAGGATTGCTGGTTGACGAAAAGCAACAAGAGCAAGGTCACGCATAAACAGCAGGATTACTTTGAGGCATTTATTGCCCAACGGCTACAGACACCGCAATCACCCTGCACTGTGGCAATGCTTTTGCGGGGTGAACAAGGGACAGGAAAAGGTTTCTGGGCAGACGTGATGATGCGCCAGATCATTGGGCGCACGAATTACAAGGCGGTGTCTCTGTCGGACGTAAAAGGCAGTTTTAATGCCGATCTGTTTGAAACAGTCCTATTGCATATTGAAGAGATCAATGACCAGAGGGGCAAGGTGGCGGAAATACTGAAGCCCTATGTCACCCAAGATGAACAACGGTCCAATGCCAAATACAAGGCACAGGCGCAGGTCAGAAAGCACTTTGGGTTGGTGCTGTCTTCAAATCACCTGAATCCCATTCTGATTGAGGCCACAGACAGGCGGTATTTTGTGCCTGTCTTTTCCAAACACCAAAGCCATCAGGGAGAGACCAAAGCGTTTTACCAGCGGTTTGCCGATTGGCTGACCAGTGAGGGCGGTTTGCAGATTATGTGTGACTGGCTCCACCAGATAGACATTGCAAAATACGATTTCCGTTCGGCCCCCATGACCAAAGACAAACAGGACACAACCGTTTATGAGACCCGATCAGAGGGCCATATGACACGGGCAGTATTTGAGTTGACCGACTTGGTTGAAACACCATTTCTATTCATTGCGGCAGAGGTAGCAGAGAATTTCAAAATGTCGGATGGTGATGCGCAAATTGCACTGAGAAAAGCAGGGTATATCCCAAGACAAAAGTCACATTACGGAAGAAAGGGAAGATACTGGTTGCAACCAAAGCACTTGCAACAGAAGGGGATTGCGTTTTCGCTTTGGACAACCAATTCCGATCCTTGCCCAATCATCAGAGATGCGCCTGACCTTTTGGTGGTCAAGTAACAATAACACTTATAGGTTGTGTAACTTATGCGCTGAATGTGGTTAACAGATTTGGGTGGGCTTCCCCTTTGCACTGGGCATTATAACGCCAATTTATTCAGTTAAACTGTTTGAAAATCCCATCAAACATCAGTTGCCGCTACAGAATTTCAGAGACGATAAGCATTTCCATAAATTAAGGTAACATACACCCGCTATGCATGTGGAACTCGCAGAACATCTTTGTTTTGCCATGTAGAATGGCTACAAGAAATTCTTTGTTTCTAGATAAAAAAGCGACACCCGGAGGTGCCGCCAGAGATATTGAATCAATCTGGGAGGAAAGATATTCAATAGTGCAGAGTTCGGGAGGAGGTGAACCCTGTACAGATGTTAAAGCACACTTTGCTGCACTGCCGCAATTGATAATGCTGCAATGCAGCTATGCACGGATTGCATATATGTGCATATGCATATTTTTTGTGCATAATTGTCGCCCTCTGGGTAAATTCCTAACATAGTAATGCGACACAAAGCCCTATGGCTGAGCCTTACGCCAAAGAATAGTGGCAAATCAGTTTCGTCATTTTTGGCTTGAGACTGTGCGGCTAGGGTCTCTTTTTTGGGAGGAGAGCGAGTCTAGCCGCTTTAGTTGGCAGGGATAAAAGCGCCCTTTTCAAAACCTGATCTGTGTTGCTGGTTGTGTATATATACGCATGGCATAGGGGTGGCCCTTGCCCTTACCCATAGCAAAATGGACTCTAATGGCAAAAGATGGTCTCAAACCCTCTCAAATCGCATCGGCGCTGGGCATAGGAGTGGCCAGTGTGTATCGATATAGAGATGCTGCTACAGTCACTTGATTGGGAAATACCTGTCTACAAAATTGCATTTGGGAATCGTGGCACTTTTGGGAAGTTAGAGAATAGGAATTGTTTGTTAAGCGTAAGATCAATAAGTTTTAACAATTTATTCGCTAAATAAATACTGAGTAGAACTTTTCTATTTATTTTGTCACAAGTTTAGACACAATAGAACTTACTCAAATGAAGGGGTTCTACTATGAAACGAGTATTCGCAATTTTAACTGTAATCGCCTTATCACCTGGTATGTCTTTGGCAGAGGGCCACGATCTTTTCTCAAACAAATTCTTTTCCACAATCACTAGTGAAGAGATGATGGAGGGTAAAACTGGGCATATCCATCATGCGACGAACGATAGCCTTTGGGATTGGACTGACGCACCAGATGGATGGCCAAAAGCAAATTCTGCCAAATGCCATTTAAGCAATGTGCTATCTGACGAAAAAAAGCCTTTATTTGGAGTTTGGTTTTGTGAATCTATTGATCCAGACGGTGATGTGTCTCTTTGGTCAGGATCATGGAATGTTGCCAAGAAAATTAGTACAGGCCATCTAGTTGGTGGAACAGGAAAATACGCCAATGCAGGTCCAAGAAAATGCAATCTGAAAACACTTGTCAGAATAAGCGACACTCAGAAATTGCATGAATGTGTAGCAATAAAATAATATAGTTACTCTGACCAAACTTAAATTGGGTCGGCCTTATTTAAGTTTAAACGATTCAACTAAGGGAATGAACTAATGGCGGCAATTGAGTATCTGGAAGCTTGGACCGAAACTTTCACAAAAAAAACAAAGGAGCCTCTAGCATCAATGTTAGATGATGCCTTTACTTTCCAGTCTCCTAGGCATGGCAGCAAGGACAGCAAAGAGGACCATCTGAATTGGTGTGTCTCTGACGATAGACCTAGCCACATTGGAAACTGGGACATCCTACACGAAGCTGACGGTGTTATGGTCGGCACACATACAGCAACATTTCCTGATGAGACTCTGTTAGTTATGTTTTATGGAAAAGAGGTCTCTGGGAAATTAATTGAATGGACGATCAATTCAGGATCATTAGAAAGCTGAGTTATGTCTTTTCAAGCCCTTTCCCATTCTCACATGTATTCATTCTATACTAGTGTAATAGCAAAGAAACATTGAATGATATCAGCAAATAGATTGGGAAATTTTCGTACTTCACTAGCAGAGTTCCGCTCAACAGTGTCCAACTTCAGTCGTTCTTGTTTACACGAGTATACTTGTGTGGGTTTCTCCTCTTGCGGAGCTTGGTGGGTGCTTAATTACCCACCAAGTTTTTGTATGTTCTCAGAATAATTGACCCAGACACGCCTCTGTCTGATAAGATGTCGTTGAAATTACGGCAGTGGGAATGATTCAATGAAAAATACGTTGCGTTGGGGTATTTTGGGGGCCTCTAAATTTGCACTTGAGCATATGCTACCTGCTATGCAGCTTGCAAAAAAAACAAAGTGCGTAGCTTTAGGAACCTCAAAATATGACCATGCAAAACCTTTTTTAAGTATAAATTCGGAAATGGCTGTACATGAAGACTACGACCTTCTTCTTCAGGACGCTAATGTAGATGCAATCTATATACCCTTGCCAAATCATTTACATGTGGAGTGGGCAAGAAAAGCGATTGAAGCTGGGAAACATGTACTGTGTGAAAAGCCAATCGCGCTCCAAGCCGATGAAATAGACGAACTCATTGACTTAAGAGATACTTAAGGACTGCTTTTAGCCGAAGCCTATATGATTGTGCATCACCCACAGTGGCAACACGCTAAAGACTTATTTCGGTCAGGTGTAATTGGAGACTTGATACAAGTGGATGGTGTTTTCTCATACAATAACAGCAGCGACCCAACAAATATACGT
>ERZ802822.1869-NODE-1869-length-12280-cov-8.265754_pt1 | contig 12280 bp, 10 predicted proteins | sample MGYA00345649_ERZ802822 | MGnify/ENA primary metagenome ERZ802822 (study PRJEB30503, sample SAMEA104212359) | marine metagenome | biome: Westerlies Biome; feature: [SRF] surface water layer (ENVO:00010504) within the epipelagic zone...; material: water...
TATAGGAGAACGTGGGAGTCAAGGAGAGCAAGGTAGCCAGGGAGAGGAAGGAATGCAAGGAAAGCAAGGAATCCAAGGAATCCAAGGAGAGCAAGGGCTCCAAGGAAAGCAAGGGATTCAAGGAGAGCAAGGAGCCAAAGGTGAGATAGGGATCCCAGGCTTGTTGCCAAGTGGAGATCTGCGCGGAACTGTCCCCGTCTGGGATGGATTTGCATGGGATGTCTCCGGTGATTACTTCTACATAGATATTGGGTCCATCCCAGAAAAAAGCAAACGGGAAAAAGATAAGAATATTTCCATTTTTGATTTAGAAGAGCGAATTACAAACCAAGAAGAACAGATCAAAAATCTGAAAAAGCAAATACAAGAGTTGACTAAAAATTTGTAATTCTAAGAGTAGGGATCTAGATTAACTCTTGGTGGATAATTTGATTACTCTTCTAAAGCTGTCAAATCTGATCCAACAAAAATAGTTCTTGTGTCTTTTAAACGTTCTGCTAAACGAATTTTTAATGAATGCCCGATAGCTTTATATTGCGGATTATCGAAGAGATTTATGTTCTCCTTGGGATCATATAGATGATTGTATAATTCAGTTCCATGAGTTCCTCCAGCCCACTCTGTATACCGGAAATGCTCTGTTCTTAAGGAGTAACCAAAAATATTTTCTTTTTTTAGATTAGGTAGAGTGACTCGGGCATGAGATTGACTCAGGGCGGATTGCCTAAAGGGTGTGTTAGGTCGATCAACCAGTGCAGCGAAGCTTTTACCTGATACATACTTTGGGATTTCAAGGTCAGATAATTCCAAAATTGTAGGGTATATATCGATCAACTCAATCAAAGAGTCACTTGAAAGGCCAGCTTTGGGAGATCTTGGGTCAGAGATAATGAGAGGTATTCTCAAGGTATTTTCAAATAAGTTAGGCTTTTGCCAAAGCTCATGTTCCCCTAAAAGGAATCCATGATCAGATACAAAGATAATTAACGTTGATTCTTTTAATTTTAACTCCTCAAGCTTTTTAATAAGTTTCCCGACCTGCTCATCAATAAAACTGATCGAAGCGTAATAGGCTTGAATCATAATTCGCTTCTCTTGATCTGTCATATCAAGCTGATAGGGCCTATCCGATAGATGAGCAGAAGGAATATCATTTCGATCGAACTCCGGCACATCCTCAATGCTTATGTCATCCAGAGGATATAAATCAAAGAATCGCTCGGGCGCGGAGAATGGTACGTGAGGGCGGACATACCCTACAGCTAAAAATAGGGGCTGAGTACTCTGGATTTTGGCATTTTCCTCAAGAATACTGATTGCCTGCTCCGTTACTCTTCCATCCGTATAGTCATTTGATGTGCCACCCAGTCTCATATAGCTGAGCCAGCCACCATTCATGTTGCTCTTTTTAGTAGCCTCTGTGACTAAAGGACCCAGATATTGGATTTCCGCGACGCGAGTTCGATCGATGCCTTTCGGATTATGCCGTTCATCCCACGAAATTTTGTCGTCATAGGTCTCTTGACCTATTCCCTTGGGGACCATTTGGTGAAAAATTTTGCCCACACGAGCGGTATGATAACCGTTGTCTTGGAAAACTTGGGGGAGTGTTTTAGTAAGTGGAACTTTATCCCTGAAATCTTTTTTCAACCCCGAGGCGCCCATAACTCCTGTTTGGTTAGGGTATAACCCAGTTAAAAAACTTGCCCGACTCTGAGCGCACTGAGGATATTGAACGTAGGCTCTATCAAATTGTATGCCTTGATTAGCGAGCGCGTCGATATGGGGTGTTTTAATGGATGGGTCACCGTATGTTCCAAGTCTCGTGTTCATATCATCGGTTACGATAAAAAGTACATTGGGTTTACTCGACACTACGAAGCTTAAAAATATTGCAGTCAGAGCTACGAAGATTCGCGCTTTAGTTTTGAATTGTCTCTGGTGACTAAACAAAAAATTATGGACCCCAAGCTATGGACTGTTTTGGGCGAATAGTCTATCAGTAGAAGAATTTTTGGTCACCTTCAAAACTGGACCTCTAGCAATATAATGACTGCGAAAGGCCACACGAGAGGTCTGCGTTAAAGATACTAGGATCGTCTTGATGAGTAAATAAAAAGTGACTTAAGATCAGAATCACGTCACAAGGATAAATAATTGGACCCACATGGAAAGCAGTATGAGCATTGACAGGGCGAAAACAACAAGACGGTGTAAGGAATTGTTATAAGTAATGTGTATTGCTGTATGTGCGAAGCGAAGTAAAACGAATAGCCATGCCTGGCTGACAAGATTGGCATCATTAATTTTAAGAACAATGGCCAATGCGCCTAGAGTATAAAAAAGGACAGGCATCTCTAGCAGGTTTTCGAAGTTACGACCGAATTTTTGAACATATGCTGGGGGTGTATCACCGGTCATTAAAGCATAGTATTTTGGGTGTACTTGTCGCTGTCGAACACTAAGTAAGCGCGAGACTCCAACGCAGCCAGCTACGACGAAAGTAAGCAAGACAAGGCTAAATATGGGGTAGATGATATCCATAATTAAAGTTCCTTAGAGTTTGGTCGGAGCCGCCACTATACCTATGAAACCATGATCCTATGCTAAAAAGCCCCTGCAGTCTAATGATTACAGGGGCTTCAGAGCATACTTGGTACCAGTGGTCGGACTCGAACCGACACGCTTTTAAGGGCGCGGGATTTTGAATCCCGTGTGTCTACCAATTCCACCACACTGGCATTCCTTGAGACAGAGTCGCGTGAGGCCGGAGATTATAGCAGTGATCATTAGTGGGTCAACACAATTAAATCTTGAGTTTTCGAGCAGAAAACTATCTTTTTATTGATAATTTTTTTGGCGCTTCGACATTAATTTCTATACCCTTGCGCACTTGTTTCCAATCAGTTTAGCTACCGAGTATGTTACGAGAACACTTTCAATTTGAACTACCTGATAATTTAATTGCTCGTCAACCCACAGCAGAGCGAAAAGGGAGTCGATTATTGTTTCTTGACTCCGCTCAAAATAATCTTAAACATCAATCCTTCGAGGATTTAATTGATCATATTCAAACACATGACTTGGTTATTTTTAACAATACTAAAGTTATTCCTGCACGTTTATTTGGTCACAAAGAGAGTGGGGGGAAGATTGAGCTGCTAGTTGAACGAATAGTGGACACCTTTTCGGTATCCGCGCACATAAGAGCTAGTAAATCGCCGAAATCCGGCAACAGGATACTATTTTCAGAGGAGTTTTCTGCGGAGGTGGTTGGCAGAATAAATGATTTATTTCAATTGGTGTTTGATCGCCCTGTACTGGAAGTTCTCGATAAAATTGGCCATATACCTCTACCACCCTATATCGATCGAGAAGATACTGATGCCGACAAATCTCGCTACCAGACAGTTTATGCTGATCAGTTAGGAGCGGTCGCTGCTCCAACAGCGGGGCTTCATTTTGATCATGATATGCTTTCTGCCATCGTTGAGAAGGGTGCAAGTATTGGCTTTGTTACTCTTCATGTAGGGGCTGGGACGTTTCAGCCTGTTCGAGTAGATAATATTGTTGATCACAATATGCACACCGAATGGCTTCATGTAAGTCAGGATGTTTGTAATCAAGTGCTAGAGACAGAGAAGAAGAACGGTCGTGTCATTGCGGTAGGAACAACCAGCGTGCGTTGCCTCGAAACTGCCGCCCAAGATGGGGTAATTAAGCCCTTCGAGGGTGAAACTGATATTTTTATTTACCCTGGGTATCAGTTCAAAGTAGTTGATGCGTTGTTAACTAACTTTCATCTATCTGAATCTACGCTATTGATGCTAGTGAGTGCGTTTGCTGGATATACACCTATAATGTCAGCATACAAGGAGGCTGTGAGGGAGAAGTACCGCTTCTTTAGTTATGGTGATGCCATGTTTCTATTGCAAAACCCCCATGCCGACCAGGATATCCCTAAATGAGTCAAAAAAGTTTTATGCAGTTTAAGGTTTCCAAAACAGATGGAAAAGCCCGCCTTGGTGAAATGCAATTTCCTCGAGGGTCTGTTCAGACACCCGCCTTTATGCCTGTGGGGACCTATGGGACTGTTAAGGGCATGTTACCGCGGGATATTCACGAGATAGGTGCCGAGATGATATTAGGTAATACATTTCATCTAATGCTACGGCCAGGAACAGAGATAATAAAAGAACATGGCGATCTCCATGACTTCACTCAATGGCATGGTCCAATCCTTACAGATTCTGGTGGATTTCAGGTCTTTAGTTTGGGTGACATGCGAAAAATTAGTGAGGAGGGAGTCAAGTTCAGATCACCAATTGATGGCAGTCCCGTCTTTATTGATCCAGAGAAATCTATGCAGGTCCAGCGAGATCTTGGAAGTGATGTGGTGATGATCTTTGATGAGTGCACGCCATACCCAGCAACTGAAGTGGAGGCTAAGGAGTCAATGGAATTATCGTTGCGCTGGGCCCAGAGAAGTAAGATTGCTCATGGTGATAACCCGTCTGCGCTGTTTGGGATTGTGCAGGGTGGCATGTATGAAAAACTTCGTGATGAATCCTTGAATGGTCTAGTTGATATCGGCTTTGATGGTTATGCGATTGGAGGCTTATCGGTGGGGGAACCAAAGGAGGATATGATAAGAATTTTGGATCATCTTGCCGACTCTATGCCTCATGATAAGCCTAGATATTTGATGGGTGTTGGTAAACCGGCTGACTTGGTTGAGGGTGTCCGAAGAGGTATTGATATGTTCGACTGTGTTATGCCTACCAGAAATGCCCGAAACGGACATTTATTTACAAGTTCGGGAGTAGTGAAAATCCGAAATGCCAGATATCGAAATGATACCAATCCACTTGATGATGAGTGCGATTGCTACACATGCCAAAACTTTACTCGAGGTTACCTTCACCATCTCGAAAAGTGTGGTGAAATGCTTGGCGCCCAACTCAACACTATTCACAATCTCCGCTTCTATCAGACTCTGATGGCAAATTTAAGGGCGGCTATATCAAACGGCCAGTTAGATAGCTTCGTTGAGGAATTTTATCAAAAACAAGGTATCGATCAGCCTGGGGTTTAAATCCTTAATTACGCCCCTATTAAATGTGAATGCCGGTATAATATTGATCACACAAAAAAGGACCATCTAACGCATGCTCAACAAGTTTCCATTATGGAAAAATTTGCTGATTTTAGCCGTAGTTATCTTCGGACTTACCTACGCTGCCCCGAATTTCTATCCGGCTGATGCCGCAGTTCAATTGTCTGGTCAGAGCGGAGCTATGGTGATTGATGAGACTGTATTGGCTAAGGTTGAGAAGTCTTTAGAGGAAGGGAATATTGAGTATTTTGGTGGTGTGGCGGATGGAGAAAGTGCCCTAATTCGTATCAAAGACAAAGATATGCAGTTGAGGGCAAAGGAAATTATTCAGGCTGAAATGGGAAATGACTATATTGTTGCCCTCAATTTAGCTCCCACTACGCCCGAATGGCTCAGTAATTTGGGTGGAACACCGATGAAGCTTGGTTTGGATTTGAGTGGCGGTGTCCACTTCCTTCTTGAAGTGGATTTAGATAAGGCTTTGGATGTCAGGTTAGTTGGTGATCTAGAGGATATCAAAGCAGCTCTCAGAGAGGAGCGTATTCGATATAGGAGTTTCAAGCTCGTAGGGAATCAGATTGTTGGGCAATTTAGAGATGCTGATCAGGCTTCTAAAGCGAAAAATATTGTCCGTAATACTTTTAGAGATCTGCAACCTGAAACTGGGCCTAATCAAAATCCATTAACTGTTGTGTTTAATCTTAGCGAGGCCGCAACAAGTCTGCTGGAGGATAATGCGATCAAACAAAACCTGACTTCGTTACGTAATCGTGTCAATGAGTTGGGAGTATCTGAACCTCTTGTTTCGCGTCAGGGAAAAAACAGGATTGTGGTTGAACTGCCAGGCGTTCAGGATACCGCTGAAGCAAAACGTATTATTGGTAAGACGGCTAATCTAGAATTCCGATTGGAATCTCAAGGTAAGGGCGGCGAACGTTTTGATTTCAGAAATCAGAGTGGTCAGGGTCCTGATGCAATGCTAGAAAGTAAGGCCGTCATTTCTGGTGAGAACGTGACTGATGCCCGAGCAAGCTTTGATGAAAACGGGCGTCCTCAGGTAAATATTACGCTCGACTCCAAAGGTGGTTGGCAGATGGGATATGCGACCAGAGATAATATCGGACGCAGACTAGGAGTCTTGTTTATTGAATACAAGACCAAATTAGAAAAAGTTATTTCAGATACCGGTGAGTTAGATATTGTTTCGGTGCCCTATGTTGAACGGCACATCATCAGCTTAGCGACTATCCAGGCTCAATTAGGTAAGCAATTTAGAATTACTGGGTTGGATGGGCAGAGAGAATCTTCAGAGCTGGCGTTGCTTCTTCGAGCGGGTGCTCTTGCGGCACCGATGTATATTGTTGAAGAGAGAACAATTGGACCATCATTAGGAGCCGATAACATTGAAATGGGAGTGAAATCTGTAACAGTGGGTATGGCATTAGTCCTAATCTTTATGGTTTTGATTTACCGAGCCTTCGGAATGGCAGCCAATTTTGCCCTTGCTATGAATCTTCTGCTCTTGGTGGCATTTATGTCACTGCTGGGTGCTACTCTGACATTGCCAGGGATTGCTGGGATTGTTTTGACTGTAGGAATGGCGGTAGATGCCAACGTCCTCATTTTCTCCCGAATACGGGAGGAGAGAAGGGACGGTGCGTCTGTGCAGACGTCAATAAGTGCTGGCTATGATCGAGCGTTTGTCTCAATTTTAGATGCCAATATCACCACGCTCATTGTGGCACTCATTTTATTCTTAATTGGTTCAGGTCCAGTCCAAGGTTTCGCGGTAACCTTGTCGATCGGTATCCTAACATCAATGTTTACTTCCATTGTAATGACTCGCGGACTCGTCAACTTTGTTGTTGGTGGACGTAAAATTGACAAGCTTTGGATTTAGGGGTGCAAGTATGGAGCCAATAAAAGTATATAACTTCATGGGAATTCGAAGATATGCGGTTGTATTTTCCGCTGTGTTGTTGGTTATATCCTCATGGTCACTGATATCACAAGGACTTGTCCTTGGTTTAGACTTCTCAGGCGGTACCCAGATCGAGGTAGGATATGATCGGCCGGCTGATGTTGGGGAACTGCGGGAACAACTTGAAACTGCGGGATTTTCTAATCCAGTTGTCGTTCATTTTGGTGCTGAGACTGATGTTTTAATACGTCTTCAAGGTGAGCCCAAACAGGAGCTTGCGCAAGAAATTTTGACTGTTTTGCAGAGTTCAGGTGAGGAGATTGATTTACGACGAATAGACTTTGTGGGACCACAAATTGGTGAAGAGCTCAGAGATCAGGGAGGTCTCGGTATGCTGGCCGCCTTGTTCGTTGTGATGCTCTATGTAGCTTGGCGATTTCAATTCAAGTTCTCCATCGGCGCTGTTGTTGCGCTTGCGCATGATGTGATTATCACGCTAGGCATATTTTCTTTGGCGCGGTTCGAATTTGATTTAACAGTGCTTGCAGCGATTCTAGCGGTAGTGGGCTACTCTCTTAATGACACGATAGTTGTCTCAGATCGCATAAGAGAAAACTTTCGAAAAATTCGTAAAGCATCTCCAGTCGAAGTCATTAATGAGTCCCTATCTCAAACACTTTGGAGAACGATTAATACATCTGTGACGACTATGTTGGTGCTTCTAGCACTCTTCTTTATTGGTGGTGAACTTATTCATAACTTCGCTATTGCACTGATGATTGGTGTTGGTATAGGGACCTACTCATCCATGTATGTAGCTGCAACCCTCATGTTAGCCCTTAATGTAGATCGGGAAGATCTTCTGGAGCCGGTTGAAGGCGAGTTAGTCGACGATCTTCCTTAGATAAGGTTAGCTTTTAAGCTAACAAACAAATAAGTTAACTTTTCTCTGATCTATTTAGGAATTTTTTTACAATTCGTCTCATTATTCCCACCAAGGATAGAAAGAAGGCATTTCAGTGGAGGCCTTTTGACTAAACTCTGGCTTTCGCTTTTCTAGGAACGATTTTACTCCCTCTTTTCCGCTACCAAGGCTTGAATAAAAAATGGCTAGAGAATCCACCTCGTGCGCTTTTATCGGATGGTCTTGAGCAGAATTCCGATAAAGCATTTGACGAGTTAAGGCCATTGATACCTGACTATGATTTACCATTCGAGAGGCCAGTACATAGGCCTCATCCAAAAGATTTTCCGGAGGATAAACAGCTTTAACATATCGCTCTTTGAGAAGAATTTCAGGAGTTAGGATTTCAGCGGTGTAACACCACTCAAGAGCGGTCTGCAAGCCTACTAGGCGTGGCAAGAACCAACTTGAGCATGCCTCGGGAGTAATCCCTATTTTATTGAAGACAAATCCAACTTTTGCCTTTTCTGATGCAAGCCGAATATCCATAGCGCAAGTCATCGTCGCACCAATACCAACCGCAGCGCCATTAATGGCGCCTATAATGGGTTTCTTACAGTCGTACATTGCCAAAACGACACGACCACCTAAGTCCCTGACTCCCTCCTCAATTTCTTTATCACTTGATCGCTCACGCATATCTTTGAGTGTTGGATTTAGATCCTCATTCAGACCAAAAACATTTCCCGCGATACTGAGATCCATACCTGCACAAAATGCTTTGCCTGTGCCGGTCACAACGACCGCTCCAACATTGTCATCGTCACTTGCTCGAGAAAACGCATCAATTAATTCGTGACCCATTTCGATCGTAAACGCGTTCAGCTGATCTGGACGGGACAGTGTTAACGTTAAAATAGAATCTTTGACTTGGCACTTAATTGTTGAATATTTCATAGTTATCTTCTGATATATAAAAATTTAGTTATAAGTATAGCCAGCATATTTGATTATTTTAAGTGTATTTCTCTTATATACCTCTCAGGGTATGCGCGCACGACTTTTTCTATCATATAATGCCGTTTTAGAAACAATTTTGAGAAACCCCGGCCATGCTAAAGAAGCTTTTCAAATCCAAAGTTGATCTCAAACACCATGCTAAGCATCAGCAATTTTATAATCGCGCTGGCGTTTCGATGGATCAGTTTGATGCTCACTGGATGCCCTTTAGTGGTAATAGAGACTTCAAAGAGAACCCGCGTATGATTGTTGCTGCGGAGGGAAGATATCTCACTGCGGCTGATGGCCGACAAATCTTTGATGGCCTCTCAGGCTTATGGACAACGGGATTGGGTCACTGTCGCTCAGAAATTTCAAAAGCGATATCTGAGCAGACGGCTACATTAGATTTTTTTTCAGGCTTCCAATTTGGACATCCAAAGTCATTTGAACTAGCAGAACGCATTACTCAGTTTATGCCAGAAGGTCTGAATCGCGTGTTTTATACAGGATCTGGCTCGGAGAGTGCGGATACCTCTTTAAAAATGGCTCGAGCGTACTGGCGCAAAAAAGGTATGGCCTCGAAGACTCGATTAATCGGACGAGCTAAGGGCTACCATGGCGTGAACTTTGGAGGCATAAGTGTCGGTGGAATAGTAGGCAATCGAGCAACATTTGGTCAGACCATTGAGTCTGATCATCTAGCACATACTATGTTGCCTGAGAACGCGTTCAGCAGAGGTATGCCCGAGAATGGGGCAAACCTGGCTGACGAACTTCTTGCCATGATAGCTCTTCACGATGCGAGCAACATAGCCGCGGTCATTGTCGAGCCGATGGCTGGTTCAGCTGGCGTAATTCCTCCTCCAGTGGGTTATCTTGAGAGGTTAAGAAGTATTTGTACCGAACATCAGATACTCCTCATTTTTGATGAGGTCATTACTGCTTTTGGTCGGGTGGGCGCGGCTACAGGTGCTGAAGCGTATGGCGTGGTGCCTGATGTTCTAAATGTTGCAAAACAGCTGACTAATGGATCTGTCCCAATGGGGGCGGTTATTGTTAATCAAGAAATTCACGATACCTTTATGGATACAGAAGCCCCTGAATATATGATCGAATTCCCTCACGGGTATACCTATTCGGGTCATCCTTTGGCTTGCGCAGCTGGGCTGGCAACTTTGGATCTTCTTGAGAAGGAGAACAGCTTCGAACAGGTTGCCTCAATGGCGCCAGTCCTAGAAGATGCAATACATAGTCTAAAGGGCGCAAAGCATGTCATTGATATCAGGAATTACGGATCAGCTGCTGGAGTTACCCTGGCCTCGGTACCTGGCGAGCCGGCCAAGCGACCTTTCGAGGCGGCAATGAAGTGTTGGGAGAAGGGGTTCTACGTAAGGTACGGTGGCGATACGCTCCAGCTGGGATTGCCATTCTCAACTACACCGACGGAGATAGATTCAATTGTTAATGCGATGGGCGAGGCGATTAACGAAATTGATTAGTGTTGCGCCCATATGTCATTCGTAAACAAGTAACTTTACTTACTAACTTCAGTATCTTCGGCTTCAGCTGCTTCAGCTGCTTCAGCGGGATTCCATTTATAGATCTTTTTTATCAAGCAACGATTTATTCCACTTAGGCCATCGTCAAAAATTACCTCATCTCCACGGGTAAGACAAGAAGAGCCACGAGTCCTGGTAGCGATGCTATTAAATGCAAATGTGAGATCGCAGATTCCTGACAGATCCAGCTTGTATTCCTCTGAAACGCCCTTAGTTAATATGACTGAGCTCCTCTCCCCATCGACTTCTCGCCAACCATTAATCGAGCTGGCAAAACAGATCTGCCTCACTTCTTCCCCTTGCCGGGGATTAATTTGGACCTCTTGATTGTTCTCTACAGGCGCATTAGTGCAAGACGATAGGAACACCAGCATAGAGATAGTTAGTAATTGACGAGTCATTTCGATTGCCTCTAAGTATATTTCAATCTATTTACAGATCTATTGATTAAAAACTGAATAATTTTCAAACTTATTTACAATTATTCTTCCATCCTTCATGACGAAACTTGGGCTCTCTAACGCGCTTATATCCTCAAGTGGATTCCCGGGAACTGCAATAATATCAGCAAGTTTATTTGGCTCTAAACTGCCTAGCATATCATCCCATTGCAGTAGCTCGGCACCAACAGAAGTGCCTGCTTTGATGGCATCCATTGGGCTTAAGCCCGCCTCGATCAGCGTATCGAACTCTCTGGCACACACATGCGGCGCTACTTCATACCCACACAGGTCAGAGCCTACTGCAATTTTTACGCCCTTCCGATGTGCTGTACCAAGCATCTTTAGCCAGTCATCACGAAATGCAAGATAAAAGTCATCATTCTTACTCTGAGCCAACAATTTCCCACTGTTGGCATAGTAATCACCCACATATATTGTTGGGACAAGATACGTGCCGTGCTCAACCATGAGATCAATAGATTCCTGACTTAAAAAGCTACCATGCTCTATTGACCGAACCCCTGCGATAACAGCTTGATTTATCCCCTCAGTCGCATGGGCATGAGCAGCAACCGGAATGTTATGGCGCGCCGCCTCTTCAACGGCAGCTCTGAGTTCTTCAGGACTAAACGAGACATTTTCTGGATTATCACCGACTGACATGAAGGCTCCAGTAACCATTACCTTGATCCAGTCTGATCCAAATTTTATTTCTTGCCTTATCGCCTTTCTAATTTCATGGGGGCCATCAGCAATTAAGCCATCAGCAATGACAGCTTGTTCAGGCGACAAGTAGTTAATATCGCCACCTCCACCTGTAATTGAAATGTAGTGAGCCGCCCCTGTCAGTCGTGGGCCTAAAAACATACCTTGATCAATTGCTTTCCTAATATCTTGATTTGCATAATAGACATCACCATCGCCCATGACCCTTATCGAAGTCCAACCAGATTCTAGTAGGCGTTGTAGCGCTTTGAGCCCCATTAGAGCTTTGAAAGCGGATGAGGCTTGTAAGTGCCCGTTCTGATAGTCAGATTGATAGAGTAATGGATGCTCGTGAGCATTAACCATTCCGGGCATCAGAACAGTACCTGGAAGATTTATAACTGTATATTTTTCTGGAATCGCATCGACATCAATAATTGATACGATCTTTTTGCCAGATACCAAAATTACTCTGTTTTTTAGGGGATTGTCCGATTTCCCATCGATAACATAATCAGCAACCAGAGCATACTCGGCTGATGTAGTTATAGAGATAAAAAAAATGGTACTAAGAATTATCAATCTGCGCATCACATTGATCATAGCCATGCGAAATTTTTCCCTTTATTT
>ERZ802822.1871-NODE-1871-length-12270-cov-5.182236_pt1 | contig 12270 bp, 16 predicted proteins | sample MGYA00345649_ERZ802822 | MGnify/ENA primary metagenome ERZ802822 (study PRJEB30503, sample SAMEA104212359) | marine metagenome | biome: Westerlies Biome; feature: [SRF] surface water layer (ENVO:00010504) within the epipelagic zone...; material: water...
CCGGCGTCACTGCCAATCCGGCGGCGGTAGAAACTAAAAGGGTGTTTGGCGCTTTTGCCGAGGGTGCTGGCGTTCGGTTGCGTGATCATCTGGCGGCAAAGGGGATATTGATTGTCGCCGATAGCGACCATGTCCGCCTTGTCACGCATCTGGATTGCGGGGTGCCCGAAGTTGACCAATTCACCGCCGCAGTGCGCGATTTTTTCACCTGACATAGTTTCCAGTGCAGGTTTCCCCGCATGAGGTGTCTTTGAGTGAATTTTGGCCAGAATCCGCCCTGCTTTCTGACGCAAGCTGAATAACTGTGGAAAAAAGCTGTGGCACTATCCCTGCGTTTAACGGTTGGTTTTTTATAGGAGGCGCTGATGGTGCTGCAACTCTCAATTGGGGCACGTGTTCGCAAAAGCCCGTTTTTTGACGCTGCCCGTGCCGATGGTATGGCCGCTGCCAGTGTCTACAATCATATGTATATGCCGACCAGCTATGGCGATCCGGCCGCTGAATATGAACGGGTGATCAATGGCGTTGCCATGTGGGATGTTGGTGTTGAACGCCAAGTGGCGCTGAAGGGGCCGGATGCTGTTGCGCTGGCCCGCTATCTGACGCCGCGCAATCTTGACGGGCTGAAAATTGGCCAGGGCAAATATGTGCCAATCTGCAATTATGAAGGCACGGTGATCAATGATCCGGTGCTTCTCCAGATCACTGATGATGAGGTATGGCTGTCCATTGCCGATAGTGACATTTCCTTGTGGGCTGGTGGCATCGCCGGGGCGCGGGGCATGGATGTCCGCGTCTATGAACCCGATGTCTCACCGCTCGCCATTCAGGGACCAAAAGCCACCGACGTTGTTGCCGATATGTTTGGTGGTTGGATCAGAGAGCTCAGATATTTTGGCTTTGCTGAGGCAGAGATTGAGGGCATTCCGCTTGTCTTGGCGCGGTCTGGCTGGTCAAAGCAGGGTGGTTATGAACTCTATCTGCGCGATGGCCAATATGGTGCCAGACTTTGGCAGTTGGTCAAACAGGCGGGGGCAAGCTATGGCATTGGTCCCGGCGCGCCAAACTACATCGAGCGTGTGGAAAGTGGGTTGATATCCTATGGCGCCGATACGGATGATGCGACCACCCCCTATGAACTGGGAATGGATAAATTCATTGATGTCGATCAAGAGCAGGATTTCGTGGGTAAGGCGGCGCTCCGTGCCTTGCGCGATGCGGGTGTGAAACGGCGCTTTATGGGTTTGTTGATCGATGGCGACCCATTCCCCACCACCAACGAGGCTCGGTGGAAACTGCATCAAAATGGTGATTATGTCGGGTATGCCTCGGCGGCGGCCTATTCACCGCGGGTGCAGTCAAACATCGCTGTCGCCATGGTCTCGGTGGCGGCAATCGAGTCGGGCCAGCCGGTTGACGTCGCGTGTAATTGGGGCGATCGGACCGCAACAATCGTTCCTCTGCCGATTGCCTAGTCTTAAAAGGCAGGACAACGGAAAGGTAAAAGGCCGCCATGACGGCGACCTTTTTTATTATCTGCAAACTGTTGTATGCGTTTGCTGATGTCTGCCCTATGGGCAGCACGTCAGCTGGCAGACAGCTATTCTACGACGGCGAGATTGACAGCGGCGACTTTACCGTTGCGCTGTTCCTCAAGGTCAAATGTTACCTTCTGCCCTTCATTCAGTCCATTCAGACCGGAATTCTGGACAGCGGTGATGTGAACGAACACATCATTGCCAGAATCATCGGGATTGATGAAACCATATCCCTTTTGCGTGTTAAACCACTTTACAGTGCCTTGTGACATTCGTTTAGTCTCCAAATTGAGCCGAAACAAGCCGCCGGTTTCGACCAGTTATTCAGTGTTATGCTACATATGTCACTGTTCGCACGGGAATCAGGTCTCATATAGCCCTACGGCTCCCTACATATGTGGCGGCTGGCCCATGTTGTCAAATTTTTAATTGCCAACTTCCTAATCGATTGATGTTACAGCTTTATGAAGCGTGCTCGGCCCAACGCGAGACAGAAATTGCCGGCCGCGTCCTGACAGGGCTTCAACTAATTGAAAAACAGTCATATAACCATCTCTCTCCTGGCTTCGTACTGATTGGCCTATGCGTTCCTGTCCCTGTTACCGTGAAAGATGGCCCCAATGCCTCCTGCGTCAAAAATTAGCTTTCGCGGCGCTGCCTTTGCCCTTGCCGCGGCGCTGCTATGGGGGCTTGTGCCACTCTATATTGATCTTGTCGATACCACCGACCCTTATGAGATTGTTGCCCATCGGGCGCTCTGGTCGGGGGTTCTGCTGCTCCCGTACATGGTGATGACGGGCGGCGTCCAAAAACTTCCCGGTGTCATCGCCGACAGTGCGACACGGCGCGGTTTTCTCGTCTCGTCATTTTTGCTGACGGCGAATTGGGGCATGTTTGTCTACGCCGTGCAGTCGGGCCACGCCATCGAGGCGGCGCTCGGTTACTTCATCTATCCGCTTGTTGCCGTTGTTCTGGGTATCCTGCTTCTGCGTGAACAGTTGGACCGTCTCGGCTGGGTGGCGGTTGGCATTGTCGTTTGCGGTGTTCTTGCCAAGATGGGGCTGGATGGCCGGCTGCCGGCCATCGGGCTATGTCTGGCTGTTACCTTTGGTCTCTACGGTGTGACCCGAAAAAAGATGGGAATTGATCCGGTCATGGGCATGTTTGTCGAAACGCTGTTCGTGGTGCCTCTGGCGGCCGGCTATCTCATCTGGATGGCCTATGTTGGCCAACCAGTCTTTTATGGCGGCGGATTTATCAATATTCTGCTGGCGCTGCTCGCCGGTGTGATCACGGTGGTGCCGTTATTGCTCTATCATGCGGGCAATCGAGACCTGCCGATGGCCATGGCCAGCCTGCTGTTCTACGCAAACCCGACAACCCAGCTCTGCCTTGGCGTGTTCGTCTTTGGCGGGGTGTTCACCTTTGCCGACGGGCTGACCTTTGGGTTGATCTGGGCAGGGATCATCGTCTATTTCGCCAGCCGGCCAAGGGCGCGCCCGCTCCCCGCCACCAACTGAACACAACGAATGATCTGGCCCCGTATGATCTTACCAAGAATAATCCGAGGTCAGCGTTTATCAGCCGTTGAAAGGGCTGTGGTCAGGTCTTAGTCGATGATGCTTGCCGAGACGATCTTGTCCGGATCGGCCGGCGGTTCGCCAATGGCGATCTTGCGCACTGTGTCCATGCCGCGCTCAACCTGTCCCCAGACGGTGTATTGGCCTGTCAGATGTCCACACCCCTCAAAACAGATGAAAAACTGGCTGTCACCTGAATTCGGGTTCATTGAGCGGGCCATGCCAACCGTGCCGTCACGATACTCATAATCGGTGAACTCAGCTTCGAGTTTCTGTCCTGAACCGCCCATGCCGGTGCCATCTGGATCGCCGGTCTGCGCCATGAAGCCTGGGATCACCCGGTGAAAAATAATGCCGTCATAAAAGCCGTTGCTGGCCAGTTCGGTGATCCGTGCCACATGTTTTGGCGCCAGTTCGGGTAGCATTTTGATTTCGACCTGCCCCTGGCTGGTCTCGAGAAGCAGGGTCTGTCCCGCCCCATTGTCGCTGGTTGCGTTTGCTGCAGTTGTCATAATTAAAAAGGTAACTCCCAGAAGTGCAGTTATAAATCGGCTCATGAACCCGTCCTGTGCTGGCTGTTTATGAACAAGATCCGTGCAGACCGGCTGCACTGGACCACCATGGGTATAACCCGGCCTTACAAGATATAGGATGGTTTTGCCTCGGTTAAAGATGCTGTGGTTAACGATGCTGTGGTTACAGATGCCTCGGCTAAAGATGCTGATCAGAAAAGCGCGTCAAGCTGCTCATCGCTAAGATTGCCTGGAACGATGGTGATCGGCACCCGGCAAAGTGACGCCCCGCGTGACGTCAGAAAACTGATCAGGGGTCCGGCTGTCTCTGATTGGGTGTCCGCGCCCAGAACCAGCAACGAGATTGACGGCTCCTCGTCAATCAGCGCCAGCAATTCATCGCTGGTGTCACCCTCGCGAACGAACAGCACCGGAATCTCACCTGTCAGCCCCTTGGCATATTCGGCATGGATGGTCATTTTTTCCTCGGCGGCCTCGCGCGCTTCCTGGCGCATCAATTCGCCAACCCCGGCCCAATATTCAAATTCGGCGGGTGCGATGCAATACATCAGCGCGACCTTGCCGCCAACGGCTTTGGCGCGCCCACAGGCGAATTGCAGTGCCTGATGCATTTCCTCCGAGTCGTCAACAACGACCAGAAATACCGGATCCTTCTTTGCCATCGTCAGCCTCCTGAACAGGTAAGTTTCACCAAAACTATGTTGTTATCCGCGTCTATTTGCGGCGAAAGGCGACGGCCGCGAGCCAGCCCGAACACACAGCAAAGACAATTGCGAACAACCCATAGAACGCCGAATAGTCGTGCGCAAAATTATAGATCAGCGCGCTCAATCCAGCCTTCTTTATCTTCATGCCAGTCATTTCTTCACTGAGGACATCGCCATCACGAAAATGCACGACACGAACCTCATAATTACCCGGAGGTACATTTTTTGGCAAATCCAGCGTTGCCCGAAACAGCATGTTCCGCTGCAAGGTCACCGCTGCTGTTTTTTCGGCCCACAGGCCCATATCTTGCATATTGCGGATCAGCCCACCAATCATATCTGCGCTGGCGATGGTTGCGGCATTGGCTGTCGTTGCTTTTGCACTCTGCTCATGGCCGTTATGTGCGCCCCCTTGTCTGGTGAATTCCAGCGGCAGGCTACGGGCGCCAATTCTGGCCGCACGGAGCGTGTCGGGTGTGGCAATCTCGGCAAGTGGGCGTGTTGAGAAAACATGGTAAAAGCTGGGTGCATTTTCCCAGATATTGGTCTCGACATTGACCCAGATGCCGGCCACCTTGTCGCTGCGCCGCTGGGCAAGGCGAATCTGAGGGCCGGAGACAAGCAGCACGACATCATCGCCATCGCTGCCCTCAAAGGCACCAAAGAGCAGCAGTTCTGTGCCGTGATAGCTGCTGGTGATCTCGACATTGTTCTGCGAGAGATCGGCGACAAGCCGTTGCGGGGCGGCGCTGGCCGGCACCACCGCCAGCATTAGCCACAATCCCAGCATTATCATCACACTGTTTTGCCGGCTCATTTCAGCAACTCCACCGACAGCAGATCCTCGGGCCTGACCACCAAATCATAGCCAATTTTCACACAGACAGCCAAAACCAGCAGCGCCAGCAGACCGCGTAATTGTTCGCCGCGCAGGACCGAGCTGGCCCGGCTGCCAAACTGCGCCCCGATCACCGCACCAAACAGCAACAGACCCGCCAATACGAAATCGACTGTTTGTGTCTGGATTGACTGCAGCAGGGTGACGTTGGCCGTCACGAAAATGATCTGGAACAGCGATGTGCCAACAACCACTGATGTTGGCATGCCAAGCAGATAGATCATCGCCGGCACCATAATAAAGCCGCCGCCAACGCCCATAATCGCCGCCAAAACGCCGACAAAAGCGCCGATTGCAAGCGGCAAGATGGCGCTGATATAGAGCTTTGAGCGGCGAAAGCGCATCTTGAAGGGCAGGCCATGCAGCCAGTTATGCTGGTGCAGCTTGCCCCGCGTTCCGCCCGGTTTGCGCGACCGCATGATCGTGCGCAGGCTCTCAGCCAGCATCAGCGCGCCTATGATCCCGAGAAAGACGACATAGGACAGCTTGATCACCAGATCGATCTGACCGATTGAGCGCAGAAAGGAGAACAGCACGACGCCAAGCGAGGAGCCTATAACACCGCCAAGCATCAGAATGCCGCCCATTTTGAAATCGACATTGCCCCGCCGCATATGCGCTAAAACGCCGGATACCGACGAGGCGACAATCTGATTTGCCTCCGTCGATACGGCAACTGCCGGGGGGATGCCAAAGAAGATCAGCAGGGGCGTCATCAAAAAGCCACCACCGACTCCGAACAGCCCTGATAGAAACCCGACACCGCCACCAAGTCCGATGATGATGCCGATATGCATCGAGACTTCAGCGATGGGCAAATAGATATACATAAAAATGACGCCTGATACGGGTAATCCATGATTAACCCGGTCTTGGAACGAGCAGCGAACTGTTTACCATTATGCGTCATGGTCCATCATCGCCACTGCTGGTGCTGATGGTACGGACCCGTGCTACCACTGGCAACAATCACTACATTTGATGTTGCATATCATGCCAACGGGTGCAACAGGAATTCACCATGTAGGGGGTGGCGTCATATTGTTTTGTCTGTCTGGTCCCATGCCCCTTAAATGATTGCCCCTCAATCATTGCCCATCGGCATTTACCGTTCGGCGTAAATGTGTCACCGCGGCCATAGGTCGGAGAAAAGCTGGCCGGGCGGCTTCAGCGGTGGGCTTTGCTGGTGGCTTTTACTGGTGGGGGAGGGGTTAATGTTTGGTGCGCTGCATTGTTGGATCGTCAGTGTAGATATGTTCCAGCAGGCGCAATATCCGCAAAACATCCGTGTCATCGATCGAATAATAGATGGTCTGTGATTTTCGGCGTGTCCGCACGATGTTGGCACGGCGCAGGCGGCCAAGATGCTGTGACAAAGCGGACTGGCTCAGGCTGTTCATCACCGTTTCCAGTTCGGATACCGATCGTTCGCGGCCATCGGCAAGTTCATTCAGAATTCGCATTCGTTTGGCATTGCCCATTGCCCGCAGAACGGTCGTGAGCTTTGACTGTTCGGATTTTACTTCTGGCTGACGCGCCATTATTGCCTCCTCAAGCCGGGTCTTTCCAAACCAGGCTGTGCCAGGCCAGTAAAGCCTGCCTTCTTTACCGGAAGTTTAGATGACCTAATCTTAAAGAAACGTTAATTTGAAAGGAGAAAGCAAAAAAAAGACTGTAAATTCAGTGAAGAAGGAGCAAATTATCGGGAGCAATATTAAACTTTGGTTAACAAGTGAACGATAAAGAACTGGGATGAGTGCCGCTTCAAGGCGGCTTCTGGCGGTTCCGGGGCCATGTTATTCCCCCAGATGTTATCCCTCAGGCAGTGGTATCCCGGATGATTTTGTCTCAGATGATGATGAGGTTCTGATCGGCGTCACCACTGACCGCGGCGGCTGTCAGCACACGGAAATGTGTCGGGCGGTCGCCCGGTGGGGCAATCGGGTTGAAAACGCGCTCAAAGGGCATGCGGCGCTCGGCGTTGATCCTCAGAATCCCATGTTGATACAGCGGTGCCCGGATGGCAAGGGCCGCCTCATAGGCTGTTGATAGCCATTTTAAAATAGGGTCGCTCAGAACCTCCTCCATTGGTTGTTCCAATGCGGGCCGGCCGGCCGGCCAGTCGATGGCTTCTGGAATCGTCATGAAACATAGTTTGGATGAACGGTTCTGGCCAACTGAGACTAAATTTTTAATCTTCGCCGTGCTCGCCCGCATCAGCGCGGTTGGTGCATCAAGATTGTTGAAATTCAACTTGGCGAGGCGTGTTAGATTGGCTGGCAGCAGATCTATAGCCGAAATGTTTGGTGTATAGATTTCGAGGTCGCTCATGAACAAATCTTCATGCTGACCCTCGATAATGGCAAATGCCCGATGCGCCAGTTTCAGGCAAAGTTCCTCGCGTGACATCGGCGACGCCGTATCATCAGCCAGTGTCATCTCGCCATCAACGGCGCGTAGGGTGCGAATCAGACTGATGAGTGCTGGATAGCTGGCATCCGCATCCAGTTTGACGGCAAAATCACGATTCGACCGTCTTGCTGTAACACCGCCGGGTGGTGGCTCGGTTGTGTCACCGGTTCGGGTTGTCCCGAATTTATCTATAACAATTTTTGCTAACATGCAGTTCGCATCCGCCTTTTCGGGCTTGCGCCCAATTACCATGTCCGGCTGACAATCAGCACTTCTATTCCTCACCCTCGCAGATAAAAGTTAATTTCTGGTTTATTCTGCGAATATTTTTTCGATAAATTTCACCCAAATTTCCCCAAGCGGGGCTACAATGCCTCAATGAGTTCAGATCACAGTCCACCCAGCCCGGCCGATGCGCTCAAGGGCTTGAAGCAGCCAGTGCCGCAGGAGTTCGATATCCATATCGACGCTGACGGTGCCTGGTTTCATGAGGGTGGGTTGATCCGGCGGCCGGCGCTGGTCAAATTATTTTCCTCGGTGTTGCGCCGCGAGGCCGATGGCAGCTTCTGGCTGGTCACCCCGGTTGAGCGTGGCACCGTTACTGTCGCTGACGCACCCTTCATGATAATTTCGCTTGCTGTCACCGGCACCGGTGCCGACCAGCAGATCACCTTCGCAACCAATGTCGAGGATAGGGTGACACTTTCGGCCGACCATCCGCTGACCATGCGACAGCCGCCAAATGGCGCAGATGGTCAGGCCGGCATGGCCGCAGTTCCCTACATTCATGTTCGGGACCGTCTTGAGGCGAAGGTGAATCGGCCGGTTTTTTATGAACTCGCCGATTATGCCACCAGCAATGACGAGGGTGTGTTCGGTGTTTGGAGTTCCGGCAGCTTTTTCAGATTGGAGACATGATGCACGGTTTCGCTGGCAACCACACCGCCGCCGCTGGCCAGATTGATCCGGCCATGCTGGCACTTGCCGAGCGGCTCAATCCTATTCCCCAGTCATTGCGCGCCGATCAGGGGCGCCCTGCGGCAGTGTTGGTGGGATTGCAGCAACAGGCGGCGGGCTGGCATGTGGTGATGACGCGCCGGGCGGGCCATCTGGCGCATCATGCCGGCCAGATCAGCTTTCCCGGTGGCAAGGTGGATCCAGCTGATGCCAGTCTCGTGGCGACGGCCCTTCGTGAGGCGCAGGAGGAAATCGCGCTCACCCCCGGGTCTGTCACCATCCTTGGTGCCCTTGATATAGTGGCCAGTCCGGTGGGATTTGTGGTGCAGCCGGTTGTCGGCCTGATTGCGCCCGAATCGGATTTTGTCGCAGCGCCGGACGAGGTTGACGAGGTGCTTGTTCTGCCGCTGGCTGATATAATCGACACCGCCCGGCACCGACGCGAGAGCTATCTGCGTGAGGGCGTTCGGCGCGAGGTCTGGGTGATCGATCATGCAGACCATTATCTTTGGGGGCTGTCGGCCAGCATTCTGGTTGATCTTGCCGGCCGCCACCGCTAACGACGGAACTGCCCACCTTGTGCCTGCTGCGTGGCAGACCGGTGCAGTTATCATCTGGCAGGAAAGGAGACTAAACGTATGCGCCGTTATCTAATCATGCTGAGCGCTCTGTTTGTGGCGATTATCGTGATGACAATGATCAAAAGCTGGCAGCGCCGCCGGGCGATTGCACGTGGCGAGGATCCTGAGGCCATAAAGGGCATTACCATCGCGCATCTGACTGGCGCGTTTGCCGGTCTCGTCGTGTTTTTCCTCAGCGTATATCTGCTTGAGGGGACCAGTTCGGCGCCGGGGACGGCCTACCGCCCCGCCATGATCACGGATGGGCAGATTTCATCTGGCGGCTTCGAGGAAAGCGGCCAGAGTGATGGTACCCAGAGTGATGTCAACAAGAGTGATGTCAACAAGGGTGATGGTGGATAGGGTAATGGAGGATAGCGACGGCTTTCCCATCCCGCCCCTTGCCCAGCAGATTTTCGCATTGGCGACTGATGCCGGTTCTGAGGCACGCATTGTCGGTGGTGCGGTGCGTGATTTTCTGGCTGGCCGGCAGCCGGGTGATATCGACATGGCGGTTGCCATGCCGATTGAACAGGCGGCCGAAATCTTCCGTAAGGCTGGTCTTCGGGTCATTGAAACTGGCCTCCGGCATGGCACGGTTACCGTGCGCGCCGCAGGTGGTGCCTCTGCACCTGCCGCCATTGAGGTCACGCAGACACGTATTGACGTGGACACGGATGGCCGTCACGCCACCATCGCATTCAGCGCTGACTGGCAACAGGATGCCAACCGACGCGATTTCACCATCAACGCCCTTTATGTCTGTGCTGACGGCAGCATCGCCGATCCGCTCGATGGTGAGGCGGATCTCCGGGGGGGGCGTCTGCGATTTGTTGGTGATGCTGGCCAGCGTGTTCGCGAGGATGCGTTGCGGATGCTGCGCTATTGTCGGCTGATGCCCACATTTGCCAGCGCTGGCCCGGATCCCGAAGCTGTCGCTGCGCTGCGCGCTCATGCCGGGCTTGCCACCGCGCTGTCTGGTGAGCGTGTGGCCAGCGAATTGGCGCGTCTGCTGGTGGCTCCCGGGGCTGGCGATGCGATTGCCCTGATGCGTGATTGCGGCGTCGATAGGGCGGCGCTTGGCCTGTCTGTTGACCCCTCGCTCCTTGCCCACATGCCGCCGATTGACCCTGCCGGTCCGTTTGCCGCTGAGGGGTGGCTCGCCGCTCTGGCGCTGATCATGCCCTCCGGCAGCGCCCAGCCTCTGGCTGACAGGCTGCGCCTCAGCCGCCGCGATGCCAAATCTCTGTCGATGTTTGATCAACTTGGCAAATCACAACTTGCGCCCCAACTGGCACCACCTCCCGATGATCCGACAATTTGGCAGCGCGCGATCTGGCCGCTGCGCCGCGATGGTGTCAATGCCGGGCTTGTCTATGTGGTGGCAACAGCGCGTACTGGCGGTGATGTCGATCTGGCGCATGCGGCCACACTTGCCTGCTGGGATCCGCCAAAATGCCCGATATCGGGCACCGATTTATTGTCGCATGGCGTTGACAATGGACCCGTTCTTGGCCAAATGCTAGATGATCTTGAACAGAAATGGGTGGACAGTTCCTTCACCCTTACAAGGAAGGAGTTGCTGGCCGGCCTTTAGGTCCGAGACAGTTTAAGTGTGTAGGTCCGAGATAGTGTAAGTGCCGCATCCCCATCACTTCTGGGGGCCGTAGCAATCTTGCTGGCTTATACGCGGACGGGCAGAACGAAAGGCAACATCACCACAATCATGCAGTCACAGAACGACAAGGCGAACGCCGCCACAGGTGAAACTGATTTTCAGTCTGTCGGGACCGATATCGAGTCGCGCAAAACGGCTGCGGCTGGCTGGTTCGCCACATTGCGTGATGATATCTGCGCCACCTTCGAGACCATAGAGACCGAGCTTGCCGGCACCAGCAAGGCCGACCAGCCCCCCGGCAATTTTGCCCGCAAGAGCTGGAACCGTGAGGGCGGCGGTGGCGGCGAGATGAGCGTGATGCATGGCCGTGTATTTGAAAAGGTCGGGGTCAACATCTCCACCGTTCACGGTGAATTTTCCGAGGAATTTCGCGCCAAGATCCCGGGCGCGGCGGCTGATGGCAAATTTTGGGCTGGCGGCATTTCGCTGGTTGCCCACATGCAGAATCCGCATGTCCCAGCGGCGCATATGAACACCCGTTTCATCGTCACCTCGACCAGCTGGTTCGGCGGCGGCGGTGATTTGACGCCGTTGCTTCCCGATGAGGATGGTGCTGGCGCCACTTTTCACGCCGGGCTGAAGGCAGCCTGCGATGCCCATAATCCGGCCTATTATCCGCGTTTCAAAGCATGGTGTGACGAATATTTCTATCTGCCACACCGCGATGAGGCGCGCGGGGCAGGCGGTATTTTTTATGATTATTTAAATTTCTAGTTAAGAATAATAACATAGCTAATGCATGTTCTGATGAATTGACATTATTCAAACCTTTTCCACATGTTATCTTAAACTTATATTTATTAATATTTAACAACACAAAATTAACGGTAACCGGCTTTTTTTGCCGTGCTTTTGGTCCGGTAGAGTTTCTAACGTTTGTTTGTGTGGTTTTCAACCTCGATAATAAGTTAGTCTTCTTTAAATGTATTATTTAAGCTAATAAAATCAGATAAAATAAAAATACGACGCGACACATGGACCAAGCACGTTTAAAGTCTAAAATCATTATCGATGCAATCATCCGCATTTGCAACGACCGAGGATTGCCTGCAACTGTAGCACGGTTAGGTGATCCCGATGCTGGAACCATATATATCAAAGTAAGCAATATCGTTTATGATTGTTTGATTTATACACAACAAAGACAAACTGATGAAACTATAAAATGGGTGGAGACGCCAACCAAAGATATCTTAAGTGAAACTGAGGCAGATGCATATCTGGAACGACAGATACAATATGATAAGGACGTTTGGGTAGTAGAAATAGAGGACCCTAAACACAGGAACCCGTTTGATTAATGTCCTATCCGTTTATAATCTAGTACTTGGACGATTATAATACCCA
>ERZ802822.1872-NODE-1872-length-12261-cov-10.188772_pt1 | contig 12261 bp, 8 predicted proteins | sample MGYA00345649_ERZ802822 | MGnify/ENA primary metagenome ERZ802822 (study PRJEB30503, sample SAMEA104212359) | marine metagenome | biome: Westerlies Biome; feature: [SRF] surface water layer (ENVO:00010504) within the epipelagic zone...; material: water...
GTGGCACGCTTTGGCGCATGGGCAAGCAAAGAATTCACCAAATCGCGTGTTGGTGATCAATATGCCCATCGTTTTAGTATCCACTTCCCCAATGAAGAGCGCTCTGCAGGTCGTCCGGTGCGCACACGCCCCATTTATCAGATGCAAAAAGAGATGGGCGCGGTCATGGGGTTCAATTATGGCTGGGAACATCCGCTTTGGTTTGCCGAGACGCCGGGGGTTAAGGACACCAATGGTTTTACCCGTCAAAATTGGTTCGAGCCAGTGGGCAAAGAATGTCAAATGCTGCGCGAAAAAGCCGGTATCATCGATATTTCCAATTTTGCCAAATATGTGGTGCAAGGCAAAAAGGGGCGCGACTGGTTGGATGCAGTTTTTGCTAATAAAATGCCAACTGAGGTGGGGCTTTCCTGCCTTACGCCTCTGATATCACGGCGCGGCGGTCTGGCGGGGGATTTCACCGTCACCTTGATTGCACAGGATGAGTATTGGATTTTTGGCGCAGGCATGGCGGAGCGCTATCACAAACGATTCTTTGATGCAGTGCCACTGCCAGAAGGCGTTAGTTTTGAAAGTCGGACTGAACCAGTCTGCGGGTTCAACGTGGCCGGTCCCCTATCTCGCAAAATTTTGCAAGGCCTGACAAATACATCGCTGAATAACGAAGATTTTCAATTTATGCGCTCAAAACGTGCCGATTTGGCTGGTATTGATGTGAAAATGCTGCGTGTGTCTTTTACCGGCGATCTCGGCTGGGAAGTACATTGTAACACAGCGGATCAAAAGGCACTTTACACAGCTTTACTTAAGGCAGGCAAAGAATTTGGAGCTGGGCCAGTGGGCAGCCGCGCGCTTATGGCTATGCGTGTAGAAAAAGGATATGGAAGCTGGTCGCGGGAATATAGCCCCGAATATTGGCCGCATGAGCAGGGCATGGATCGCCTGTGTAAAATGGATAAAGATTTTCTCAATAAAGCCGCGCTGCAAGCGGTTCTGGCGCAAGAGCCGCGCGAACAGATGGTGTTGCTGCATCTTAATGAGGCGGCGGTGACCGCTTCAAACGCTGATGCTACAGGGGGTGAGCCAGTGTTCAAAGACGGCAATGGCATTGGACGGGTGACATCTGGCGCATATGGTTATAGTGTTGGCTTCTCGTTAGCGCTGGCTATGGTCAAAGATGTAGGGCCAGGGGATGAAGTAGAAGTTATGGTGCTGGGCCAACCGCATAAAGCCAAAATACTACATCAGCCACCCTTCGATCCCACAGGTAAAAAACTGCGGGCTTAAAAAACCTTTGATCACATTTAAGAGGGTAGATTTGCTGTCTTTATCATCGCCGATCGATATCGACAGATACTGCTCAGAGGTAGACCCCGTTAGACTATAGCCGATAACTCCTTGCATATAATCGATAAGGATCTGATCACTCTTAAAAATATCCTTGAGAAACGCCTAGACGTTAGGGTAGAGGGTTTCAGCGCAATAATTTTTGGCTGTTGTCTTGCTGACCAAAAGAGAAGAATCGGGATCAAATGCTTCCCCAGATTGGAGGTCTATCCACTGGTTTAGTGCAGCCAAGAGTATTGAGTCCGTATCAAAGCTAATTAGTGAAACAGCTCTATCTGTTGCGGCTAATTTGCGAAGGTTTTCTTGTGTAGAAAGGCTTTCAAAGGAGGATAAATTTCAAGCAGCTCTGAGATTGACTGTATCAAAAGGGGCCTGTTTCGCTTCTATTATGGTATGGTAGGCTAGCTTGTTAATTAAGCCACATTCATCCGCAGACCAAAGGCTGCGATTCCAAATGAGCCATTGCTTAGTTTGGAAGCTGCCTTGCGCTTCGAACAGATGATCGCAAAAGAAACGCCTCGGTTCCAAAGGTTAGACACGGGGAAGCCGGCTATTCTGCCACAAGTTTGATTACAGGTTCCATTCTTTCCAGAATCGCATCGCTGAGGTGACATTTTATGTGATGATCATTGTCCAAAATTTGATTTTTTGGAATTTCAGTTTCGCATAGATTATCTGCTACATGCTCTTTCCATTGGCATCTGGTCTGAAACGGGCATCCGCTGGGTGGGTCCATAGCAGAGGGTATATCGCCCTCAAGCACAATGCTCTGCTTTTCGACGCTCGTGTCGGCAATTGGAACAGCCGAAAGCAGAGCTTGCGTATAGGGATGATAGGGTGGCGAAAACACTTGCTCTGTGGTCCCAAGCTCAACCACATGCCCTAGATACATAACCATAACCCGATCACTGAGATAGCGAACGATTGACAAATCGTGGCTGATAAATAGAAGCGTTGTTTTCTCGTTGCGCTGAATCTCCATCAAAAGATCTGTAACTGCCGCTTGAACTGAAACATCCAAAGCAGAAACCGGTTCATCGGCCACCACAATCCGCGCGCCACCCGCAAACGCCCTTGCGATCCCCACGCGCTGCTTTTGACCACCCGAAAGCTGGCGCGGCATCCGCTTCGAAAAGGCCCGGGGCAGTTTCACCAGATCTAAAAGTTCAAGCATACGGTTCGAACGTTCTGTATCGGATGAGCCGTATTTGAAAACCTCAAGCGCGCGCATAATTTGGCGGCCAACCGACATAGAAGGGTTCAATGTGTCAAACGGATTTTGGAAAACCATTTGAATATCCGCAATTGTTTGAGTGTTACGATCTTCAATTGCAATTTGCTGAAGATCATTTCCGTCTAATAAAATTTGGCCATCTGTCGCCGTTTCCAGACCCATAAGAACTTTGGCAAAGGTAGACTTGCCGCAGCCGGATTCGCCTACAAGCCCCAAAGTTGTGCATTTGGGTACCTCAAACGAGACGCGATCCACAGCCAGAACCTCGGACGTCGCGCGACGCAATAGGCCAGTTTTGACCGGATACCGAACCGACACGTCTTCGAGTGCAAGCACAATTGAAGCGGAGTCTGCAACCTTCGCTTTTGCGGGCGTAGCTCCGAGCACAGGTACGGCTGAAAGAAGTTTTCGTGTATAAGGATGAGAGGGTGCACGGTAGATCTGATCTACGGCGCCGATCTCGACCAGATTACCCATCTGCATAACCGCCACACGCTCAGCTATCTGTGCAACAACGCCCAAGTCATGTGTGATGAATAATACTGCAGTGCCGTGATCGCTCTTCAGCTTTTTGATTAACCAGAGGATTTGAGCCTGGATTGTAACGTCCAATGCAGTGGTGGGCTCATCCGCAATCAAGATCTTTGGTTCGCATACCAAAGCCATCGCGATCATCGCTCGCTGGCGCATCCCACCTGACAGTTCGTGGGGATACTGGTCGTAGCGCCGTTTAGGTTCTGGGATGCGGACTTCATTCATCGCAGCCAAGGCTCGGGTCTTTGCTTCGTTCTTCGAAAGACCCAGATGCGTTATCAGGGGTTCTATGATTTGCTCGCCTATGGTAAAAACTGGGTTGAGCGAGGTCATCGGCTCTTGAAAGATCATCGCAATCTCGTTACCTCGAATCTCGCGCGCTTCGGACTCAGTTGCAGTAACCATGTCGATACGGCCGTCATAGATGATCTTGCCGTCCTCGATGTCTCCGCCTGCTTGCCTGATTAGCGCCATTGTGGACAGGGCAGAGACAGATTTGCCTGATCCGCTCTCTCCTACAATCCCTAGGGTTTCTCCTGGCATTAGATCAAACGAGATGCTTTTGACCGCCACCGCTCGGGTGTCGCCTGCTCCGAAAGCCACTCGAAGCTCTTGCACAGATAAAACTGGATTGATCATGGGCTTTCCCTTCCTAAGTAGCCAGGGCCTTACAGCCCTGGCTAGATTGGTTTACTTGTTGATGCCGTTCTTTTCATCGCCGATGTAGCCGGCGCGGAAATCGAGCACGTAGGGGATATGGCCGGGGAACGGTGCCCAATCGAGATCGGCGCGCATACCCCAACTTTCATAGGGCTGGTACTTGATGAAGAACGGGGCATCCCTCTCGACCTCCTCCATCACGCGGGCAAAGGCTGCATTACGCTTATCTACATCAGTCTCGTAGCGGAACGCATCGTAGAGCTTGGTGTATTCTTCAATGCCGATGGACGGCTCCCAGAACCCGCGAGAAATGCCCGCTCCCGTGGGCGCCCACATTTTGCCGAATGACCCATGGGGATCGGCAAAATACATTGGGTTTGACCAATTGGCGACTTCGCGAATGCTCGCATTAGGGCGTTCAATGGCGACATTCAGGCTAACGTTGATACCGATCTCGGCCCACATTTCCTGCATCGCCTGGGCGGCCAGAACACCGTTGGTGTAGTAAACCGGGTGTGTGTGGAAGAGCAGTTCGGTGCCTTCCAAATTGTTCTCGGCCACAATCTTCTTGGCCTCATCCAGGTCGTGGCGGAAGGTGATGATGTCAGGCGTGTAGAAATCGCCAAACTGCGGATAAGTATGGGTTGAAGGCACAACCGCCTTGCCTTCCCAAAGCGCCTCGTTCAGCAGGTCGCGATCAACGGCCAGCATCATCGCTTTTCGTAGTTCGGGCGTTACCTTTGGGTTGCGCTCTCCTGTGCCGAAGAAGACAACGTGGAAGAGTGGGGTTACAGCTCCCTCGGTTTTAAAACCCGGCGTGTTGTCGATGACTGGCAGTTGGTCCGGCGGAATGTTAGTCACCAGATCCACCTCGCCATTGACCAGCGCAGTTACGCGGGCCGACAGTTCAGGGATAAAGCGCACAGTAACGCGTTCATAAGGCGCAGGCTCGCCCCAATAATCGTCAAACCGCTCCCATACTAGGCTCTCGCTTGGGGTGAACTCGGTAATCTTGTAAGGACCGGTGCCCACGGGCGCGAGACCAAACGCGATATAGTCCGAAGTTTCGTCCACATTGGGATCGCCGGTCAGACCCATCAGATATTTCTTTGGCAAGATCATGCCGTTTTGCTGATTCAGCAGAAGTTCCATCAGCGGTTCAGGCTGCTTGGTGATGATCTCGATTGTCGTGGCGTCGACCTGTTCAACGCGGGCAATATTACTGAACATTTCCCGTGAACGCTCAACACGCGCCGGGTGGGTGACGTTCATCATGGCCTGAAACGAGAACAGAACATCCTCGATCGTCATCTCGTCTCCGTTGTGGAACTTGACACCTTCGCGGATGGTCAAGCGGGCGCGGCGCGGCCCCAGAAGCTCCCAAGAGGTGGCAAGCATCGGCTCAAATTTCGCCTTGCTCGAAAATGCATCCTTCCCGAGCAGTGTCTCGAACGTGTTCACGTAATACTGCGAGCCCACATTCGAATGGTCGGTGCCGGGCTCCAGATAGCTCGACATGTTGGCGACACCGACGGTCAGTTCATTGGCCTGGGCAGTCGCAGCCGCAAGCAAAATAGCGGTGGTGGTAAGTAATCTTTTCATGGTTTTATCCTTCTGTTAGAGAAAAAAATAGGGGCGGCCGATTGGCGCCCCTCCTTGTATCATTTGCTGATGCCGTTCTTTTCATCACCGATGTAGCCGGCTCGAAAATCGAGCACGTAGGGGATGTGGCCGGGGAACGGTGACCAATCGAGATCGGCGCGCATACCCCAGCTTTCATAGGGCTGGTAGAGCACCAAGAACGGCGCATCTTTTTTGACCTCGGCCATCAAGACCTCGTAGGCTGCGTTTCGCGCCGCGATGTCAGTCTCAAAGCGGAAGGCGTCATAGAGCTTGGTCCACTCATCCATGCCGATGGACGGGTCCCAAAGGCCACGGGTCATGCCCGCGCCCGAGGGTGCCCACATTTTGCCGAACGAGCCATGTGGGTCGGCGAAATACATCGGGTTCGACCAGTTGTGGATCTGGTCGGGCGAACCCCAGCCGCCTGGCGTACCGGGATCGTTCCATGAGGTCACAACCTTTAGCTCGATGTTGATACCGATCTCGCGCCACATCTCTTGCATGGCTTGTGCCGCCAGCAGACCGTTGGTGTAGTAAACTGGGTCAGTGTAGAATGGCAGCGTAGTACCTTCGAGGTCGTTCTCTGCCACGATCTTCTTGGCCTCATCAAGATTGTACTCAAACGTTTCAATGTCGGGCGTGTAGTATGCACCGTACTGCGGATAGGTATGGGTCGAAGGCACAACAGCCTGACCGCCCCAAAGCGCTTCGTTTAAAAGATCACGATCCACCGACAGCACCATGGCTTTGCGCAACTCTGGAGTGATGATGGAGCCCTTCTCACCACCACCGAAGTACATAAGGTGGAACAGAGGAGTTACACCACCAGCGGTTTTGAACCCAGGCGTGCTATTAATAACGTCCAGCTGATCAGGGGGTACGTTGGTGATTAGATCAACTTCGTTGTTGACCAGTGCTGTGATCCGTGCAGCCAGTTCGGGAATGCGGCGCACGTTAACGGTTTGATAAGGTGCTTTTTCGCCCCAGTAGTCGTCAAAACGCTCCCAAATTATACGGGTCTCTGGCGTGAACTCAGAATATTTGTATGGGCCAGTGCCAACAGGTGCTTGGCGGAAAGCTATAAAGTCACTTTCCTCGGTCGCCATTGGATCACCGGAAAGACCCATGGTGTAGTCCTTTGGAAGAATCATACCCTGCTGTGCCGCCATAATCAGCTCGAATAAAGGCTCTGGCTTTTCGGCCATGATCTTCAGTGTCACATCGTCAATAATCTCAAGCCCCTTGATGTTGCCAAAGAATTCTTTTGAGCGTTCGATCCGCGCGGGGTAGCCGGGAGTGATCATGTTCTCCAGACTCCAAACCACGTCTTCCATGGTCATGTCTTCGCCATTATGGAACTTGACACCTGCGCGGATGGTCAGAACCATCTCGGTGGGCGAAGTGATTTCCCATGATGTGGCCAAACCGGGCTGAAATATGTTTTCCTCGGACGTTGGGTCCTTGAATAAAAGTGGCTCCATTGCGTTCACGTAAAACTGGGAACCTACATTTGAGTGGTCCGCGCCCGGATCGATATAAGCTGACAGGTTGGCGGTTGCGACGTTGAGCTCTTGGGCTGAGGCAACACCGGTTATTAGCGCCAGCGCGACGCTTGTTGCAAAAAGTTTGGTCATATGTCAAAGGTCCTCATAGTAATGTTGTTTCATTGCTACCCTGGGACCGCCCGATCTTGGTGGAGAAGACGGCCCAGGGATCTTCAAGTTTGACGTTTGAGACGCACGTCGAGCGTATCTCTGAGCCAATCACCCAGAAGAAGGAAGACCAACGCGATCACTAGGATCATCAGCGCCGGTGCAAGTCCGATATGAGGATAAGAGGCGAGGTAATCCCGCCCAAATCCGGTCATAGATCCCAGGGTTGCAGTTGGAGGTTGCACGCCTAAGCCGAGGAAGGATAACGAGCTTTCCAACAATATCACGTTTGACACTCCAAACGTCCAGAGGACTATAATGGGAGAAGCGATATTGGGCAGCATATGGTGGCGAATGATCCGATAAGGACCCGCACCAGTGACACGAACGGCATCGATATATGGGGCTTCGCGGATTGCTATGATCTGTCCTCGCACTACCCGGGCGTATTTATCCCAATCTGCGAGCCCGATAATGATGACAAAGATCGTCAGATCTGTGCCAAAAACGGCTACCGCCAATAGGGCCATCAGGGTAAAGGGAAAGGCAATTTGAATATCGACCAGTCCCATCAGGAGATTGTCAACAATGCCGCCCACGAAGCCGGAGATGATCCCTATTACAGAGCCGATGATCATTGAGATTATCGAACCAATCACAGCAATCAACAGTGTGAAGCGCAGTCCGTAAAGCAGCCTAGATAATAGATCGCGCCCTAACTCGTCAGTGCCCACAAGGAAGCCCTCCTTGTAGCGGTCAAATCCAATAGGGGGGCGTAGCCTCGACAAAAGGCTCTGAGCATTAGGGTCATGCGGCGCCAGCAACGGCGCCAGCAGTGCAACCGCAATTAATAAACCCAACAATATGAAACAGAATTTGATCAACCAGCTGGAGTCTTGCACCGACTTGAAATACTGCTGTGTTGCCTTTTGTCGTGGCGCGGCGTCCGATTTATTCATTTCAAAATTGGCCATTTTTTTCTCACTTTACGATCCGGACGCGTGGATCCAACAGGGTGTAGATAAAGTCGACGATCAAGTTTGCGGCGATCACGACGGCCGCCCAAACGATAATGCCGAACTGCAGAACTGCAAAATCACGCAACAGCGCACCGCGCACAATCAAAGCTCCGATACCCTCTAGCGCAAATACGGCCTCTACCAAAACCACCCAACCCACAAAGCCGGCAACTTGCAAACCGAGGTTCGAGACAATTGGTATCATCGCATTACGCAAGGCATGTTTGTTGATAACGACTACTTCGCGCAGCCCTTTGGCGCGAGCAGTGCGCACAAAATCCTCATTCAAAATCTCCAGCATCGCCGACCGGGTGAAGCGGATGTTCCACGCCATCATTGCCATCGCCAAGGTGACTGTGGGCATCACAAAATGCACCCAAGTCATATTGCCGGAAGAGGGCATTAAGTGCAGCCAGAAACTAAAGATCAGTATCATGAATATTGCAAGGATGTAGTTAGGGATTGCATAACCAAAAAAGGCTACTGCCATGATCGCGGTTGTGATCGGTTTGTCTCGATTAACTGCAGCGTAGATTCCCAAAGGTAGGCCGACCGCTAAGGCTAATAAAAATGCGCTTCCAAAGAGATAGATAGTGTTGGGCAAACGCTCAGCGTAAATTTCAGTCACAGGACGAAATTCTGTCAGGCTAAGGCCAAAATTTCCTTGGATTAACCCACGAAAATACGCCAGATATTGCTGAAAATAACTCTTGTCGAGGCCGAAATAGTTCTCCCAAAAAGCATACTCTTCGGGACTAAGACCCTCGGGGAACATGATGTCTATGGGGTTTCCTGAAATACGGCTAGCGAAGAATACGGCTGTTACCACGAGAACCATGGTCAAAACAGCCCTTACGACACGCATAATAATGAAATTCATATTGTAGCGTCCTTCAAATAAAGCGAACAGAGCGTTTTAAAACCCACTTTCGGGGACAATAGTAGTAGCCGAATCTGAGTTAATAATTGACCTCGATCGCCTTATATAAATCTCAATTAGACGTAACACTTTGGTGACGCCGCAATGTGGCACATCGCGTTTTGCAAAACTTTTACACGAAGTCATACATTGTGCGTTACACTGAACCTTTGACATTTATTTGCCAGAAAGGTGTCACAGAATCGTTAAGTTGGTCCGTTACTTTTTTTATAACTTCAAGCTTTGAGGTACAAAATATGCAATGATGTTAATGACGTTAAGCAATCGCCCTATGAGTATCAGAACCGTACTTAGTGCTTTTTAAAATCTCTTCATACACTTAGAGGAAATACTAGATGAAAGTCGCAATTGTCACCGATATCCACCACGGCAAACCATCTCATACCAAGCGTGGCGATACTGCAATGGATCAAATGGCACAATTCGAGGAGTGGGTGCGCGGCGAAAAGCCAGATATCGTAATCGATCTTGGTGATCGGATCAACGATAAGGACGCGGCCACAGATCGCGTTTTAATGTCAGACGTCAACGATGCATTCTCTTCTTTCAACGTGCCAGTGCATAATATCAGCGGTAATCATGACCGCTACCACCTTTCAGTAACCGAAAACGCCGAAATCATGGGGCAACCTATGATGTCTGAGGTAATTGACACGGGCTCCTGGCAGATCTTTCTTTGGCGTGCGGAGACCAAGATCACTTGGTCAGAAACCCATCGAGGATTCGACCTGCCCGAATCTGATTACCTTTGGCTGGCCCATCAGATTGCAGCTGCGGAGAAACCGACTCTAGTCTTAAGCCATGTCCCCGTTTCGGGACATTCTCAAATCGGCAACTATTATTTTCAAGAGAACCAAGATCTTTCGACCTACCCCCAAAATTTTCGAGTTAGGCAAGCGCTTAGCTTAACGCGAGTACCAATAGTCTGGCTTTCCGGACATGTCCACAGGAACACTGTCACCCAAATTGATGGAATTTTCCATCTGACTCAACAATCCCTCACTGAAAGCTTCACAACCGGCGGCGAGCCCGCAGGGGCTTGGGCAGCGCTTGAACTAGCGTCCGAGGTATCTTGGACGGTAAAGGGTTTGGATCCACTTGCTTGCATACTACCACTGCATACAAAGCGATGGGTTCCACCGCTTCAGCCGTTCTCACATGGCCGGCCGCAGCAAAGATAAAGCGGATAAACGGAGGGCTAGAAGAACAACATGCTTGTTTTCCAACATTACATAAGAATTATTGTTTAAGCTAAGCGTGCTCCCATGAAAAAAACTTTAAAGTCAAGACCGAACTGGAGAGATGCCTATCGCGCATTACGTCACGAGATCGATAACGGGATTTTAAAACCAGGCGATGATCTTCCGACTTTAACCAACCTTGCAGCAAAATCGGGCCTTAGTGTACATGGCTCACGCCGTGTCTTGGAGAGCCTGTGCAAGGAAGGCCGTGCGCAAAGTTGGCAAGGCAAAGGATTTCGTGTAGCCATCCCGCAAATTTCTTTAGTAATAGCTACCAAAAACCCTAACTTTGGGCTAAATGTCGCAAAATTGGGTATTGAAGCCAACTCAGAGTTTGTTTCTTCCAAGATGATAAATTTAAGAGAAAAAAATGCTGAACGACTGAAACCACATAAAGGTAATAAGGTATTATTGACCAAGATGATCCGCAAAGTCCGTGGACGACCGATTGGTGTGTCGTCGGATTATTTCTCTACCACCCATTTAGACGGTATCGACAAGATAATTGCTAAGACTAACAGCATTTCAAAAGCGTTGTTTGTATTCGGCGTGAATGAGTACTCGCGCGATTTCACCGAAGTATTCTGCCGTCCTCCCACACAGCACGAGAGCTTACTCCTTGAAATTCCTAAGTCCCAGTTCGTCTTTCAAACGCGCGGCACGAACGTAGACAAACATAGGAATCCTATTCAAGTTTCTTGTGGCGTATGGCGCGCTGACTGTGTAAACTTAAAGATTGAGAATGAGAAAGCGTAGTACCGACTTCTACTGCAAAACGACACCAATCATGGATTTTTACAAAATCCTTGCGCAGAGCAATGGGTTATGTGAGAATTTGTCTCCCCTTTGTTACGTTAAATGTTCAAAATACAGTTAAAAAAGGGGTAATCGCATGATTGACGCATTCTGTTCCAAGGGTAGATTTTATAAAGGTAATCTTCACTGTCATTCCACACGGTCAGATGGGCAAATGACACCAGAACGTGTATGCAACTTCTACTACAAGGCCGGATATGATTTCATATGCCTAAGTGACCACTTTAACGAGCAGTACGGATTTCCCATAACGGACACCTCACTTTATCGTAACGAGGAGTTCACGACAATCATCGGCGCTGAGATCCACGCTGGCCAGACAGAAGCTGGCGACGTTTGGCATATTCTGGCCGTTGGCTTACCGTTGGATTTTGGACAGACGCCAGTGAACGAATCCGGTCCCTCTCTAGCGCAGCGCGCGCTGGATGCTGGAGCTTTTGTCGCTCTGCCACATCCCGAATGGTATGGCATCACGATACGCGATGGAGAATCCATGCCTGAAGGCATCCACGCGGTTGAAATGTTCAACGCCGTATGCGACGCCATGGGACGAGAGGGTGGCGGGTATTTGCTGGATCAGATGATGACGTCGGGTCGAAACGCTGGCGCGATAGCGGTGGATGACGCACATTATTACCGAGGTGATGCTGGCTTGGGCTGGACAATGGTCAAAGCCACTGAACGGACGCCCGAAGCACTTTTGGCAGGTTTAAAAGCTGGCCATTTTTATGCTTCCACTGGTCCAGAGATCTACCACGTCGAAAGCAATGGTACCAATCTTTTTGTCGAATGCTCGCCTGTTGATTTCATCGGTCTTGTTGGCAAAGGCGCGGCCAATGAGAGAATTGAGGGTTCAGGTATCACCAGCGCGATGCTGCCGCTTGAAAGGTTTCAAGGCGGTTGGGCAAGGCTGATCCTGCGAAATGCGGATGGCAAAAAGGCTTGGGGCCATCCTTGGTCTGTCTAAAATAGCTATTTTACCCACCATACACACGCAGCCTACCGTTTGGCGCCCCTGCGCACGTGAGAGTCATATTTATGAAAATAAATCAAGATTTTTGGGGTGAATGCGGTGGCGGTGCTATCAGACAAACCGGTCCACGCCCCAAAAGAGTGTTCCCAGCTTGACTTGCCTAATCGTAAGAAGCGATTAATGGGTAACTATGTTTTATTTGTTTGTTTCGTGCCAGCTAAA
>ERZ802822.1873-NODE-1873-length-12255-cov-11.173838_pt1 | contig 12255 bp, 10 predicted proteins | sample MGYA00345649_ERZ802822 | MGnify/ENA primary metagenome ERZ802822 (study PRJEB30503, sample SAMEA104212359) | marine metagenome | biome: Westerlies Biome; feature: [SRF] surface water layer (ENVO:00010504) within the epipelagic zone...; material: water...
GATGGTAAAGACTGATAAAAGTCCATAGCCGCTGCTCCTGGAGGTGCATAAGCTCTTAACCATTCATCCCATTTTCTAATTGCGTATACTGCAGCAGGGCCATTAGTAGCTCCACCTCTTGATACGTTAGCACCAACTGGGTTACAAGAACCTGGCTCCATTCTAATTCCCCACTCATCTACAGGTACTCCATTAGGTAGACCTTTACTTCCTGCACCAGCCATTGATAACCATGCATCAGTCATTCTCCAACCTAAGTCAGGAGCTCTTTTACCGTAGTCCATATGACCATAAATATTAACACCATCTATCGTCTTCACATCTTCTGAAAAGAATTTAGCGATGTCTTCATAAGCAGACCAGTTTAATGGTACACCTAAATCATAACCATATTTAGCTTTAAATTGTTTTTGAATTTCAGGTCTATCAAACCAGTCTTTTCTGAACCAATAAAGGTTAGCAAATTGTTGGTCTGGTAGTTGGTAAAGATTTCCATCTGGGCCTGTAGTAAATTGAAGCCCTATGAAGTCATCTAAATCCAACATTGGATTAGTAACTGCTTTACCTTCACCTTTCATCCAGTCAGTTAAATTTACAGCTTGTTGCATACGTGCGTGCGTACCAATTAAGTCTGAGTCATTTACATAGGCATCGTAAATACTTACGTTAGTTTGCATTTGTGTTTGGACAGCCATTACTACATCACCCTCTCCTATGATTTGGTGTTGTACTTTAATGCCAGTTATATCTTCAAACGCCTTTGTAAGAGTTTTAGACTCGTACACGTGAGTTGGTATACCTTCTGATACTACTTTTAAAGTCATTCCTCTGAATGGCTTAGCAGCTTCATGAAACCACTTTAGCTCTTTCTCTCTATCTTTAGCAGATAAAGCAGACAAACTAAACTCACCGTTAGACCATTTCTTAATTGCAGCCATATGACCATCTGCAAATGCACTAGAAATAGTTACGATTGAAAAAACAACAACTGCAAAAATATTTTTTAATGTTTTAATCATTAATCTCTCCCATATTTTAGTTAGTGTTTATTTTGATTAATTAAGTTAACTAAATTGAAGAGTGGAAGTCAAAAAAAAACTGAGACTATACACAGTTTACAATCAATGATTGAATATTTAAGATAATGTTTTTTTAATTGCTCTGTTCCAACCTTGGATAAGATTTTTTCTAACTGAGCTATCAATTTTTGGACTAAAACCTTTGTCCGCTTTCCAATTTTTAGCAATATCATCCAATGATTTGTAAACTCCGATTTGCAGACCTGCCATAAATGCTGCGCCCAATGCAGTTGTTTCGTTTACTTTGGGTCTTAAAACACTGGTGTTTATCGTGTCTGCTAAAAATTGAGAAAACCAATTGTTTCCAACCATCCCTCCATCAACTTTAATTAATTTAGGTTTTAATCCATCATTTTTCATTGCTTCAAATAAATCATAGGTTTGATAAGCAACAGACTCAATTGTTGCTCTTATAATTTCTTTTGGTCCCGTGTCTCTTGTTAAGCCTGTTAAAATACCTCTAGCGTTAACATTCCAATAAGGGGCTCCTAAACCTGTAAAAGCAGGAACTAAATAAATACCGTTGTTAGTATCTAATTGTTTAGTAATTTTTTCAGTGTCTGAAGCTTTTTTTATAAATTTTAATTTATCTCTTAACCATTGGACACCTGCTCCTGCAATAAATATAGAGCCTTCTAAAGCATAAGTCGTTTTACCATTTATTCTATAACCTATGGTCGTTAATAATCTATTTTTTGAGTAAACTTTTTTAGATCCAGTATTTAAAAGTACAAAAGCTCCAGTTCCATAAGTGCTCTTTACAGAACCTGTTTCAAAACAACATTGACCAATAGCAGCTGATTGTTGATCTCCAACCATTCCTGTAATTGGATAAGAAGAGCCAGTAATTGAAGGATCTGTATAACCAAAATCAGCAGCACAATCTTTAACCGTTGGTAATATTTCTTTAGGTATATTTAAAATTTTTAATATTTGATCATCCCATTTATTTGTAGAAATATTAAATAACATTGTCCTACTAGCATTAGTTGCGTCTGTTGCATGATCCACACCTTTTGTTAACTTCCACAATAAAAAACTATCAACAGTTCCAAACAATAATCTCTTTTTTTTAATTAAATCTCTAGCCTTAGGTACATTGTCAATTATCCACTTAATTTTAGTTGCTGAAAAATATGCATCAATTAATAGACCTGTCTTATTATAAATAATTGTTTCTTTTTTTAGTTTAATTAATTTTTTACAATACTCAGAGGATCTTCTATCTTGCCAAACAATTGCATTATAAACTGACTTTCCAGTTTTTTTATCCCACAAAATAGTTGTTTCTCTTTGATTTGTAATTCCGATAGTTAGTACTTTTCCTTTAAGCTTTTTACTTTTTTTAATAACTTCTTTTAAAACTTTTAAAGTAGTTTTCCATATTTCTTCTGGATCGTGCTCTACCCAACCATCTCTAGGAAAATATTGCGTAAATTCTAGCTGTGAAGTAAAAATAGGTTTTCCTTTTAAATCAAATAATATTGCTCTGCTAGAAGTAGTACCCTGATCAATAGAAATTATAAATTTCTTCATTTTTGTGATTAGTTTATGCCTAAATGTTTTTTTCTTTGGTCAACCCAAGTTCTAATAAGATTATCAAATATTAAACCAATAAAGGCGACACAAATACCTAATGTTAAACCTATTCCAGCACCATTTTTATCCGAGAGTGCTTTTAAAATGTATTGTCCTAAATCTTCTGTACCAATAAAAGCTCCAATAATGACCATAAATAGTGCAAAAACTATCGTTTGGTTTAGGCCAAGCATCATATGTGGAAAAGCTAAAGGAAATTCTATTTTAGTTAATCTTTGAAATTTATTTACACCTGACATTGTCGCAGCTTCATGTAAGCCAATTGGAACACTTCTTAGACCTTCAATAGTATATCTCGTTGCAGGAATTGTTGCATAAACTATTACTGCAATTAAAACTGATGTATCGGTTATTCCAAAAAGCATCATTACTGGAATTAAATACACAAATGATGGGAAAGTTTGAAATATATCACAAACACCAAGCATAAAAGCTGCTGATTTTTTATTTTGAAAGCATAAAGTTCCAACAGAAAATCCAATTAAACAAGAAATCACCACTCCAAAAGTTGCCATATAAAAAGTTACCAAAGCCCTATCCCACCACGGACTTAAAGCTATAAATAATGTTAATCCACAAACAACTAGAGCAGATCGAATTCCACCTATAATATAACCAGCGCCGACAACTAAAACTAATGTAGCTACAGCAGGCATTCTTAAATATAAAGCTCTCATCGGCTGAAGTACATCTTGAATTAACCATGTATTGAATGCTTTAATATACACGAAGAAAGTATCAAAAATCCAATCAACTCCCTTATTCCAAAAATCTGCTGTTGATATTCCTTTGTTATGGGGAATTTCAAACAAGTAATTAAAACTACCTTTGAAAATAAAAGTCCCAACATATGCAAGAATTATTCCAATTACAAATGAAGCTACAAAAAATATTACATTTTTATTTCTTTGAAAAAATGTCAGATTACCAAAATAATCTGTTTGTTTATTTGCCCAAGCTAAAGACATTTTATCAAGAAGAATTGCAATTAAACTGATACACAATCCTGCTTCTAATGCTAATCCAATATTAAGTTGGTTCAGTGCTAATAATAAATTAAATCCTAAACCTTTGGCACCAATAAATGCAGATATTACTGCCATTGAAAAACAAACCATAATAACTTGATTAACTCCAATTAAAATGTCTCGTCTTGCTGTAGGGATTAATACTTTGACCATTAACTGCCAATTGGTACAACCGCTCATTCTTCCTGCTTCAATAACTTCAGGGGGTATGGCTCTTAAACCTAAAATCGTAAGAAGTATCATTGGTGGAACAGCAACAACCATTGTAATAATTACAGCAGCATGATCACCTACTCCAAAAAGTACAAGTGCAGGAACTAGTACGGCATATTGAGGCATAGTTTGCATAACTAATAGAATTGGGTACAAAGCTTTTTCAACACGTTTACTTTTATATGCTGCTATGCCTAAACCTAATCCAAAAATAAACGAGAGTGGAGCGGCAACCAATATAAAAGATAGCGTTTGCATCGAAGGCTTCCATTGACCAAATAATGAAATATAAATCATCGTTAAACCTGCAAATAAAGCTAGGCCTCTTCCACTTAATTTATAAGAAAGTATAGTTGCTCCTGCTGCAACTATAGTCCACGGTAAACCTGGTAACTCCAACCAAGGATAAGCATCTATAAAATCCCAGCTAGTAAATGCAACTATGGTCTCCAATCCACCCAATAAAATCTCTCTAATTAATTCAATTAAAAAAGTCATAAATGAGGTTAAATTCCTACTTATTTGTAATAATAATGGCCGAGTTTTAAACTCCTGAGTATCTTCATTCCAAAACTCCATTGGCATCCACTCATTCATTAAAAAAAATAAAGAATCGTTTATCCAAATAGGCAACCATCCAAGTAATGGAGGCAATCTCCAAAATACATCAAAGGCATAATACCTAACTTCTTTACCTAAGAAAAAATATACACTTTGATTTGGATCTTTAACAAATTCTGCTTGGCCTCTTATAAATTTGTAAGTTTCGGGAACATCTATTGAAAAACATAAACCAAAAAATACAGCCAACAAAAATAACCATTGAAATAATTTTGGATATTTTTTTAAATATTCCATACTTTAACTTCCATTATTTCTTCCCCCAAAAACTGTATCAATTATCTTCGATGGTTTAATTGAACCCACGACATTATTATTTGAGTCTATTACCTCTACAATTTTTTCTTGGGTAAGAATTTTTTCTGCAACGTTTTCTATAATTTCATCTTTTGAAACTTTTAAGTCACCTAAATTATCTTTACTTGGAGCATCCATCACGTCTTCAATTACTAAAACTTTCTCTCTAGGAACTTCTTCAGTAAACTTTCTTACATATTCTGTAGCTGGATTTAATACTATATTTGCAGGTGTATCTAATTGTTCTATTATACCGTCTTTCATAATAGCTATTCTGTCAGCTAATTTGAGTGCTTCATCAAAATCATGAGTAATAAACATAATAGTTTTTTGTAATTTTTCTTGAAGTCTTAAAAACTCATCTTGCATTTCTTTTCTTATTAATGGATCTAATGCTGAAAAAGGCTCATCCAAAAACCATATGTCAGGTTCTACAGCCAAAGATCTTGCAATCCCAACCCTTTGTTGTTGTCCACCAGAAAGTTCTCTTGGAAAATAATTTTCTCTTCCATCTAGTCCAACTAGTTTTACCATTTCCATTGCTCTGCTTATGCTATCCTCGGTACTTGTACCTTTGACCTGAAGTGGAAAAGCAATATTTTCAACAACTGTTTTGTGTGGTAACAAAGCAAAACTTTGAAACACCATTCCCATTTTATTTCTTCTAAGATCAATAAGTTCTTTATTATTTAATTCTAATAAATCCTGCCCTTCTATGAAAATTTTTCCACCAGTTGCATCTGTTAATCTTGAAATACATCTAAGCAATGTTGATTTACCTGAGCCAGATAAACCCATCACTACCAACATTTCTCCTTTTGCAACTTCAAAAGAAGCATTGTTAACACCAACTATACATCCTTTTTCTTGAAAAGTTTTTGCATCTACATTGCCATTTGCTTCCTCAAGCATTTTTTTGGCATTTTCTCCAAAAATTTTATAGACCGATTCACATTTGATAACAGTTTCAGACATAAGTTGCTTAAAGTTATATTAAATTTAATATAATTAAAATGTTAATAATTGTTATCCTTCTTAGTTAAAAATTTTTAATAAAATAAACCCTTGTATCAATTCCAGTACTTAAAAAACTTAAAGCCTCTCCACTTATAGTAATACTTTCATCAACTCCTACATTATTTCCACTAACCGTAAAACCTGCAATACACATTCTTTTTTCTTCATCCCATTTAACAAAAGTTTCATCAATTTTGTTTCCATTAATCGTATAAAGCTCATGAGCTCTATAATTTAAAAAATTAGCTCCCATTATTGCTCTTTGAGGAATTAATTTCGTAGCCTTACATACTTTTTCATACACTTCATCAGTCAATTTATGATGATCTGTTCCATCAAATGATACCAATATGCCCGAAGGTAACTTTGATATCAATTCACTTAGTTTCTTTTCTTCAGCAATTCTTTGTTCTTCCAACTTCATTCTTTTGACCAGATCATCACCCTGACCAAAAATTCCATTTAAAATACTAAAAGATAAAATCACAAGAATTGTTATAATTACTAGGCCAATAAATTGTTTTAAAGTCTCGGGTAAATCTTTTAATTTGTTAATATAATTGTCCTTAAACATCATTCTTGTATCTTGCCGTTTTTCCAAATACCTGATTTTTGTTTTCCGTCAGCCCAAGTAAAAGTGCCCTGGCCATTCATAAAACCATTAGCCCACTCCCCATCATAAGTAGAACCATCAGGAAAGGTTAAAATACCTTTACCACTCCATACACTATTTTTAAATTCACCTTTGTAGATGTATCCATTTGGCCAAGTTTCTACACCTTGGCCATGCTTTTTAGTTCCTACCCAATCTCCTTCATAAGTAGTTTTATCTGTATAAACCCATTTACCATAGCCGTTATCACAATTGCCTTCTTTACAACCAGTGCTTCTTGCAAAAACAGAGGATGAAATCAGTAAACCTAAAATTATAGTTATAATAAATTTTTTCATATTAATATTTTACACAAAATCGTTTAAAAAAAAATCAGACTTTTTTCGCCTTTTTTCTGCATGAATAAAAAAATATATATTTTTCTGAGTTTTCACTTTTAACATTTTTGGTAATTTCATGAACTAATTCAACTGATTTTCTAGTTAATATCGCAGACTCTGAATAATTCTTTTCTTCATCAAAAGCTTTAAATAAAATAACGTCTTTATTAACAATCTTAACGTTTAATTTTTCAGATTTTGAAAGAAATAAAGACAACCCATTTATAAAAAGTTTTTCAGGTTTTATTGCTTCTATTTTAAATTCTTCTAAATTTTTGTCGTTTATTTCCTCTGCTAAAAAAGTTTGATAATTATATTCTGAGTTTTTAATTATTTTTTTTCCTAACTTACATTTAAAACTAAGATTAATATTTTCTTGTATATTTATGTCTTTTGCAAAAGATAAATTAAAAGATAATAAACTTAATAAAATAACTAAAGAATTTTTTTTAATCATAGATAATTATACTCTAAAAAAAAATCTCCCCCAACAATGTTGGGAGAGATTATAAAATTTAACTTTTAACCTTATTTAGTAAAAGCTTGCCAAACTGACTTGTTGTCAGCTAACCATTTTTTAGCTGCATCTTCATGAGTCATTTTATCAACGTCAACTAAAGCTGCCATTGCACCAATGTGACTTGTTGAAAATGACATCTTTTTAAATACTGCCGCTGCATCTGGATGAGTTTTTGGAAAATCCTCATGAACTGCTTTTTTCAAGTATCCATCAGGTGAACCACATTTGCCATCTCCACCATCTTCTGGTCTACAACCAGCTGTGTATGGAGGGAAGTCAATAAATGTAAAACCAGCACCATCTGTAAAGTTTGGAGTCCAGTTAAAGATTATAGTTCCTCTTCCTTCTTTTTTTGCTGCTGCTAACTCTGCCCAAAGTGCGTCTGCACCTCCAGCAAATTTAACCCACCAAAGATCACCTAAACCAAGTGCATCAACCCTTTGAGGGATCAAGTCACCGTGCCAACTTTGAGGTCCTTCCAACATTCTTCCTTTTCCATCTGGAGAGTCAGGTGTTGTAAAGTTTTTAGCACAATCTGGATTTTTTAAAGCTGTCCAGTCTGGTAGACCTGGGCATAAACCTTTTTCAACAACCCAATTTGGATAACCCATATCTTCAAGAGTTCTTGCCTCATGATCACCCCAATCTAATAAACCACCTTTATCTAAAGCAGTAGTAAAAGATTTACCAAAAGCAGATTCCCATACTTCATGAGATATAGTTACATCTCCAATTCTAATAGATTCGTAAACTGCTTGTGAGTCTGCGTTAACGTATTTTACGTTATTTCCCATACTTTCGAAAATACCACCAATAACATAAGCCATTACAATTTGGCTTGACCAGTTATGAGTTGGGATTACGATGGGCTTTTTGCTATCAGCATTAGATACTCCTGCAAAACTTACTACAGAAATAACTAGGGCAGATATTAATGATATTATTTTTTTCATTTTTTTCCCCTTATTAATATATTAATTAATAAAGTATGTTCTGAATTAAACTTCTAGTCAACTCGTTTTGATTATAATAAACTTATAAAAAATATATATAATTTTGCGTAATGTTAGGAACTAGCAACGAAATTAGAAATCCAGGTCTAAGAGCTTTACCACCAGGAGTTGAAAGATATTTTGTAAAAGGTGGTGGTTTATCTGTAATAGAGGTTTTTCCAGAAGATCAGATTGAAATTATTAATGATGAAGGAAAACAAATTTGTGAAATAATTGTATTTGACGCTAATGGTAAACCAGATCAATCAATTTTAGATTTAAAAGAAAATGCAAATGCTGATTTCTCTAAAAGAGTAATTGCAAAAGATGAAAAAATAACAAAGATTTTTAAAAAGAGAAATCTAGACCTAAGTAAAGCAAAATCATCAATTATATTTAATGAAGATTGTTTAATGGGAGAAAAAATAACTCATTTAGCAAAAGATAAATGCTTTGTATTAATTGCTGCTCCTGGTGATCCTCTAAATGTTCATGAGCAAAATCCGCCAACTGATTTAACAATTTTTGTTAATAGAGCAAAATATTCTGAGACAGATGAACAATTTATTTTACCAGATCCTTTAAGTGATCCTATAGTTGAACAGCTTGTTAAAAGAAGAACAGCAGAAACTTATGAAGTTAAAGAAGGAGAATACATTCAAATTATTGATACAGGTGGAAGGCAATGTTCTGATTTTTTAGCATTTGACACTCATAAATTAAATGATGGTATTGAAAGCATTATTGATGACAAAGCAACTAGAACATTTATGGGTAGCGCTTATCCAGGCCCAGGATTATTTTCAAAATTTTATGATGGAAATCATGAAGCAATGGTTGAGGTTGTAAGAGATACAGTTGGAAGACATGATACGTTCAATTTAGCCTGTACTTCAAAATACTATGAAGATCTTGGTTATATGGGTCATATAAATTGCACTGATAACTTCAATAAAGGATTAGAAAAATATGATATCAATGCACGAAAAAGTTGGTCAGCAATAAATCTATTTTTTAATACAGGAATTGATGCAAATAATGTTGCAACATTCGATGAACCTTGGTCAAGACCTGGTGATTATGTTTTATTCAGAGCTCTTAAAGATTTAACCTGTATATCATCTGCATGTCCTTGTGATGTAGATGCTGCTAATGGGTGGAACCCTACAGATATTTTTGTTAGAACTTATGCAAAAAATAATAAATATTCAAAAGCAATTGCATTTAGAATGAAAACTGACTCTGAACCAAAATTAACTCAAGAAACAGGTTTTCATAAAAAGACATCTGAATTAACAAGAAATTTTGTTGAATACAAAGGTTTTTGGTTGGCTAATAATTTTACAAATTCAGGAACCATAAAAGAATACAATGCTTGTAGAGAAAGTGCGATAGCAACTGATCTTTCTCCATTAAGAAAATTTGAAATCTTGGGCCCCGATGCTGAGAATTTAATGCAATACACTTTAACTAGAAATGTTAAAAAATTATCTGTAGGGCAAGTAGTCTATACAGCAATGTGTTATGAAAATGGATGCATGTTAGATGACGGTACATTGTTTAAATTTGGACAAGATAATTTTAGATGGATTGGTGGAGATGAGTACAGTGGAGAGTGGTTAAAAGAACAGGCTAAAAAGAAAAATTATAAAGTTTGGATCAAATCTGCAACAGATCACATTCATAACATTGCTGTTCAAGGACCAAACAGCAGAAAGATTTTAGAAAAATTTGTTTGGACTGCACCTATTCAACCATCAATAACTGAGCTTGAATGGTTTAGATTTAATATTGCAAGAATAGAACATGAAACTGGAACACCTATTGTAATTTCAAGAACAGGTTATACTGGTGAACTTGGATATGAAATTTGGTGCCATCCAAAAGATGCTTCAGAAGTTTGGGATAAAGTTTGGGAAGCTGGTAAAGAATTTGATATAACGCCTCTAGGTTTAGAAGCTTTAGATATGGTTCGTATTGAAGCTGGGCTTATTTTTTATGGTTATGAATTTAATGATCAAACAGATCCTTTTGAGGCTGGTATAGGTTTTACAGTTCCGCTTAAAACAAAAGATGATGACTTTATAGGTAAAGAAGAATTGATTAAAAGAAAAGCAAATCCACAAAGAAAATTAGTTGGTTTAGAGCTTGTTGGACATGAGCCAGCTGTAAATGGCGATTGTGTTCACGTTGGTCGTGCACAAATTGGTGAAATAACAAGTGGAATGTTATCGCCAAAACTTGGAAAAAACATAGCTTTATGTAGGATAGATGTAAAATATTCTGAAATTGGAACTGAAGTTGAAATTGGTAAATTAGATGGTCATCAAAAAAGAATTGATGCAAAAGTAGTTGCTTTTCCTTTTTATGATCCAACAAAATCTAGAGTGAGAGCTTAAATGAAGGGAACAAAAGATTTATTAGAGTTTTGGGAAGATCAAGTGAGGCGTTCTCATAGTTCTAGTAATTATTTTTTTAGAAAATCTCCATCACATTATCACATGATGTTATTAGTTATGAATTCATATAAGCTGGGTGAAAAATTATCTGTTGAAGAGCTTAAAACAAAATTATTTAAAACTTCTAGACCCAAATCTGCACTAATAATAAATGAAGCATGTGAAAATAATTTTTTCTATTTAGAAAAAACATCATCAGATCAAAGAAAAAAAAATATTAAACCAACACAGGCATTTGTTAAAGAATTTGATGAATACATGGAAAAATTAAAAAATTTAGAACTTTAATTTTCTAGTAATTGTATATTGAAATAAGATCAGTTTATTTTCTATCTAATACTTCTTTTACTGTTTCACCCATAACAGATGGATTTTTAGAAATCGTTACACCACATTCTTTTAAAAGTTCTACCTTTTCAACTGCACTTTCTCCGTAAGCTGAAACAATTGCACCAGCATGACCCATCACTCTTCCTTTTGGAGCGGTTAATCCTGCAATGTAACCTACTATAGGTTTTTTCATATTTTCTTTTGCAAATTCTCCAGCTGCAACCTCTTGTGGTCCACCAATTTCACCAATCATCAACACAGCATCTGTTTCTGAGTCTTCCTCAAATTTTTCTATTATATCCCTAAATGAACTGCCGTTTATTGGATCCCCCCCTATCCCTACGCTTGTAGAAATACCTATTCCTAAATTCTTTAATTGTTGAGCAGCTTCGTATCCTAGAGTTCCAGATCTACTTATAATTCCAATTCTTCCTTCTTTGTAAATATGTCCAGGCATAATCCCAAGCATTGATTTACCTGGACTAATTATTCCTGCACAATTAGGTCCTACCAAGGTCATTTTATCACTTCTAGTGTATCTTCTCATGTACCTTTTGATTCTAATCATGTCGTGGGATGGTATACCGTCTACTATTGCAACGCATGTTTTGATACCTGCATCAGCTGCTTCCATCGCAGAGTCAGCTGCAAATGCTGGTGGGACAAATAAAATTGAAGCCGAAGCTCCAGTGTGTTTTACAGCATCTTTAACTGTATTAAATACTGGCAAGTTAAGATGTTTTGAGCCTCCTTTACCAGGAGTAACTCCTCCAACAACGTTTGAACCATATTTAATCATTTCCTCAGCATGAAAAGATCCCATCTTTCCTGTAAAACCTTGAATTATAATTTTAGAACTTTTATCTATCAAAACAGTCATAAATCTATTTTTTTAATGCATTTACTGCTTTATTGGCAGCATCCTCTAAAGTGTTTGCTTCTATAAAATTTATTTTACTATCTTTTAATATTTGGTTTCCTTTTTCGACATTTGTACCTGCAAGTCTTATTACAAGTGGAACTTTAATTTCAATTTTTTCTAGAGCTTGTACTATTCCTTCAGCTACCCAATCACATCTATTAATACCTGCAAAAATATTTACTAAA
>ERZ802822.1876-NODE-1876-length-12246-cov-7.425672_pt1 | contig 12246 bp, 11 predicted proteins | sample MGYA00345649_ERZ802822 | MGnify/ENA primary metagenome ERZ802822 (study PRJEB30503, sample SAMEA104212359) | marine metagenome | biome: Westerlies Biome; feature: [SRF] surface water layer (ENVO:00010504) within the epipelagic zone...; material: water...
AAAGTATCGATTTTTTAGATTCTTTAAATTTTGAAAATTTTTATTTTAAAAGCCTTTCAGGTGAGGAAATTAATTTAACTAATAAGTCCTATGAATACCCATTAATAATATTTTATCCTTCTGGCACATGCTTGGGTGGGAAATTAATTTTAATAAATCAAGACTATGGATATTCAGTTACAATTTTAAATAATTGTGAGGTACAAATTGGACAAATCAATTAATAAAGGTTTTAGTCTTATAGAGATATTGACTGCGCTTATTATCATTAGTGTTGTTTTAATTTCGCTTTTTCAAGCAACTACCAATGTTTTAATTAATATTGGGGATAATGAAAAAATTTTTGCTGCCAGAGAAATAGCATCAAACAGAATTGCACATCTCACAACTATTGAAAAACCTCTAAATAATAATCCTAAAGGTGGAAGAGTATCCTTTGGTAATGATGAATACATTTGGGAAGAGTACTATGATTTTCCAGAGCTATCTAGCTCACAAAATTCTTTAAATAATGGAAAAATTATTAAATTTAAAATCTTAATTAAAGTAAAAGATCAAGACAATTATATTTACGAAACTAATGGCATTATCAACTAATTCGAAAGGATTTACATTAATTGAGGTCTTAATTTCTTTAGTTATTTTCTCAATTATATTAACCATAACATCAATTTTTTTAACATCGTCAATTGATACCCTTGGTATAAGTCAATCTAAGTCACAAAAGATAAAAGATATTGGAGCTGCATCAATTCTTTTTAGAAGAGATGTTCGTCAATCAGCAAATCTTCCCATTAGAAATTTTGAATTTTTTGATCAAACTTTTAGCACAATGTACTCTCAAGTTAACTCCAATAAACTTTCTTTTGTTTCTCTAAATAAATCATCAGATGGTTACACCACAAATTATATAGAGTATGAATTTATAGATAATAATCTAGTTCGAAGACAATTTTTTGTTGCAAACCCTGCTGATATTAATCAACAACAATCTATAGAATTATTAAAAAATGTTAGTCAGGGCGAGTTTGAGTTTTATACTTCTAATAGATGGTTTAATTATTGGCCTGTAAATCAACGCTCAGATAAACGTCTTCCAAGATTAATAAGAATAAAATTTAAAATTAATGAAGAACCTTATGAATTTGTTGTTAATCCCACTATAAATTATGGTTATGTTGAGGAATAGACAAAGAGGCGTTGTGCTTATAACAACATTAATGCTTGTTATTTTTATGTCATCTTTATTTGTTTTAATGAGCAAAGATGCATTAGTTAATCAAAAAAGGATTTTCTATAGAACTATCGAAAATCAATCCATTGACACAATATTAGGCCTTGAAAGTACATATTTATACTATATTAAAAACAACTCAGATATGAGCTTCAATCAAACATTTTTTAACAATTTAAGTAATTCTAGGATTAACAAATATCTTAATGACATATTTCCTGATGCGAATATTGATATTAGCCTAAAAGATAACACAAATTGTTTAAACATTAATTCAGTAGTTAGTCTATCAAGGAATGATGAAGAGATAGATTATATAAAGAATGAAACAAATGTTTCATATATATATAATTATTTAAATCTAAATAATATAGATCCTATCATCATATCTGAATTTCTAGACCAAGTATTAGATTGGATTGATACTGATGATGAGCCAAGATCCTACGGCATTGAAGATTATTTTTATACCGGTCCACTATCAATTAATAAACAATATACAGGCAAGCGACTATTTTTTAATAAAAATGAATTGCTAACTCTTCCAGCATTATCTCAATTTGACATAAACAAACTTAATCATATTTGTGTTCATCCGCACTCAACAAAACTATTAATTAACATAAATTCTCTTGTTCTAGATGACCATATGCTAGTTCAGTCGTTATATCCTGAATTAAGTGCAGATGAAGCAAAATTATTCATTAAAGAAATACCTTTATCAAGAATTCGTAATAAATCAGAACTGTCAAGAATATATAATGACTACAATTTAGATAACCTTGATTTATTTATTTACAAAACAGGATTTTTTCAAATTAAAACAAAGGTAAGATATCGTGATTTTGATTTTTCAGTGACTTCATTTATCAACGATTTAAACTCTAATAGTAAAATATCTCACAGACACTATAATAACGATTGAAATGAAATCATATATTGCACATTTTGTTAATGATAAAGATATAAATCTTTTTTTATATGAAAATAATAGCTATATATCCGAAGAAATAATTGATTTAACTGATATCAAAAAATACGTTCTTGCTAACTCAAATTTAATCATCTTTGTACCATCTAATATTATTAATACATATCATTTTACAAATGATAATATCAATGAGGATTTTGTAGTATCCCAATTCATAAATGAATATGAATCTGCAATTCTGCATGAAATTTCATCTTTATCTTTTAGATTCCATAAAAATATTATTTATTCATACAATCAAGATTTTTTTAATAATTTAAATAATATTGTTAATGATATTGATGCAGAAATCTTAATATATCCAGAACACAATCTTTGTAAAACTATAGTCAATGAGTCCATTATTAAAATTAATGATAATTTTGTTTTTACTTTTGAGAATGGAACTGGTTTTTCTACTAACAATAAAGAATTATTAGATTTTTTACACATTGCAAAAAATGCTCATCCTAACTTTGATCCGATAGTAGACCTAGCCATAAATGAGGAAATTGATTCTTATCAGTTTAAAAAACAAGAATTTAATATACAAGATATGCATATAGACTTTTTAACTCTTGATAAAACAAGCCTCTTAAATTTATTTAAAAGGCAATACTCTTTTCAAACCATCATTCATAAAACTAAATTTAGTAAACCTCAGTTAATCATGAGTACTCTTCTATTCCTATTCATATCATTTTTTCCAATAATACATTCCTATGTTGTTGATAAAAGAATAAAAACATTTGAAGATAAGACGATTGAGCTATTTAAGGTTTTAAACCCTTCATTTAACAACCTTATAGAACCCAAAGCTCAAATTGATTCAATCTTAAAAAATTTAGATATTGCACTGTCTAATTCTCGTTCAGGTGACTTATTTGATATAAGTCTTCTTGATAAAATTTCGACTGATGGAATTTCAAGTATTTCTTACAATAAAGCAGAAAATACTATCGAAGTTAAATTAAGTAAATTATCACAAATAAAATATGAAATTTTAAATGAGATATTATCAAGATTTGAGCTGTCTAAAATTTCAGACTCATTAGTAACTGAGAATAAAGCTGTGTCCGGCGTTGTAGCCTATACTATAAATGCAAATTAAAAAGATAATAAATAAATTTACAACTCAAAGTTATAGAGTATTTATATTATCTTGTTTAACCTTATTTCTTTGCTTGGCTTTAATAATCTTTAGCTCCATTTCAGCAATGCAGAATAATACTAAAAAGTTAAAAAAAACTTACGATGACTATGACTATGTATTCCAGTCAATAAAAAGTATTGAAAAATCTTTTTTAAAAAAAATTAGCAGTGATGACAATTTGGACGCCTTAATAAAAACCTTGTCATCTAAATTTAATATAAAAGAATCAAAAAATCTTGATGAGAAACCAGTTATTCTAATAGAAGCTAAAAACCTAAAAGATCTTTCAGATGCGACAACTATTATTTATGAATCTTTCGATATTAACACTATTGAAATTACATTCTTAGAAGACATTGTAAAGGCTGAAGTAAGTATTGATTAATTATTTGTGATATCTATTTTATTTGAATATATTTCATGAAATAACTTTACTGCAATTGAATCAGAAACACCCCATTTAGTCGATTTTATTTCTATGATATTTAAAGTCTTAACTATTTCAATAAATATTTTCATAGCATGATCAATAACATCTGCTCTGTCAAATGCAAGACCAAACTTTTGAATTTTTTCATTTGTACTTTTAGTGCTTAGTTTTTTTGTTTCGTCTAGAAATTTATTATTTTTCATTCTTTTAGATTTATGAATATTTAAAAAGGAACGAATATTTCCACCAAGACCTACAAGAGTATCTACTTCATTTTGTTTTTTGAGCCAGTTTCTGAATCTATGCCATTCTTCCTTATCATCTTTTTCTTGCATGCACCTTACAGCTCCAAGTTGAAAAGATTTGATTATATTTTTATTATTTTGATAAATAAAAATATCGGTACTTCCTCCACCAACATCAACATACATTCTTTTATTTTTTTCTTTTGCTTTTGGATGGAACTTGATCAGGTTTGCTTCTTCTAGCCCAGAAATTATCCTTATAGGATGATCAATATTATTTTCAATATAACGTCTCGCTTCTTCAGAGTTTGCTGAATCCCTAAGTGCACTTGTTGCTACGATTTCATAAAGTTGAATATCTTTCGTTGAGAATGTATTTTGATATTTTTTTAAAATCTTAATTAATTCATCAAGCTTTTTTTTTGTTATGTATCCCTTATTAAAAACTTCCTCACCAAGTCGCATAGGAGATCTAATACCTTCATGGAAGATAATTTGCGTTGGCGTTGTTTCAAAAATTTTTGACTTGATTGCGTTTGTACCAATATCGATAGATGCTATTCTCATTATGCTTCGTCGCTATATTTTGTGAGTATCATAAATTGATCATAAGATAGATCTCTAAACTTTACTCCTTCAATTATAGTACTAAAGTTTTTCATGGTTTTTGAGTATTTTGCTGGTGCAAGTATTTTTTTTCCTTCGTAACTTGTTTTAATTAGTAAATATCTTAACGATGTTAGCCTGCCAATCATTTTATTATTGGAATTGATACTTACCCATGGAGATTCTTGGGTTGAAGTTTTGTCAAACATTTGATTTTTATAAAGTGTAAAGGCATCCCATTTAGTAATAATTTTTTCATCATTTTTACTTAACTTCCAATATTTTAGTTGAGAATTTTTTCTAGCGTTCATTCTTCTTTCTTGTTGATCTTTTGATAACGAAAAATAAAATTTTGTTAGTTCAGTGCCATTTTTAATAAGATTTTTTTCCCAATCATTAACCTTTTTCATAAATGTTCTGTATTGATTTTCTGTGCAATAATTCATAATTGGCTCTGTGATAGCCCGTGTATACCAAGACCTGTCAAGAAAAGATATTTCCCCATCTTTTGGAAGTACCTTTTCCCATCTTTGAAACCAGTGGGAAGATTCCCATTTAGTAGGGATTCCAAGTTGCACATAATTAAAATTATTGGGCCTAAGATATTCTGAAAAAAATTTTATTGTTGAGCTCTTGCCTGCTGTATCTCTTCCTTCAAAAACTATACAAAGTTTTCTATTATTCTTAATTACGTCCTCTTGAAGTTTTAACAATTCAATCTGAAGGCGCCTTTTTTCTGTTGCATAGGCTTTGGCATCAAGCCTCTTATATTCAGATTGATCGAGTGTTATTAAGGGCATATTTAAATTCTTAAGTGTATTTTTTTATTAGGTTAGTTTTTAAATGTTATTTAAATCTTTCAATAATGTAACATTAATCTAGTATATTATATGTGATATTACATAGATAAATTCTCTTATGCCTGATTTATTTTTAGATCCGATTTACATAATTGTCATTGCAACAATCATTGGTTTTATTATGGCATTTGGTATTGGTGCTAACGATGTTGCCAATGCAATGGGAACCTCTGTTGGTAGTAAGGCGCTAACAATTAAACAAGCAATTATCATTGCGGCTATATTTGAGTTTTTGGGTGCTTATTTTGGTGGAGGAGAAGTTACGTCTACTATTAGAAAGGGTATAGTAGATCCATCAATTTATCAGGAAGAACCAGATATTTTTATCATTGGAATGCTTTCTGCCTTATTATCTGCAGGTTTTTGGTTGATTTTAGCAAGTAGAAAAGGGTGGCCAGTATCCACAACTCACTCTATAGTTGGTGCCATTATTGGATTTGTAATAATTTCTAGGGGTTTTGCAAATGTTTCATGGGGTACTGTTGGTGGTATTGCTAGTTCATGGATTACATCACCTGTAGTGTCTGGATTTCTAGCTTTCATACTTTACTATAGTGCAAAAATTTCAATTCTTGACAGACCTAATCCTGGAAAATCAGCTATTAAAATAATACCTTTTTATGCTTTTTATGTTTCTTTTATTATCTCATTGGTTATAGCTAGAAAAGGACTATCTAATTCTGGTTTAGTTTTAGATGAATATGAGGTTTATATTTTTTCAATATCATTAAGTTTATTGGCATCAATAGGCACTTATATCTTATTGTTAAGAAATATAGAAAATATTAAAAAAAATGGTGTTGAATCTGCTTTTGCAATACTGATGATTATTTCTGCTTCTGCTATGGCTTTTGCTCATGGTTCAAATGATGTGGCTAATGCAATCGGCCCTCTATCAGCCATAATATCAACTGTTCAATTAGATGGATTTATAAGCACTAAATCTGCCGTAAGTCCTTGGGTACTATTTATTGGAGCTACAGGTATTGTTTTTGGTCTTGTAGTTCTAGGCAAAAATGTAATTAAAACTGTTGGCGAAAAAATTACAGAATTAACTCCTAGCTTAGGGTTTTCTGCAGAATTAGCTACAGCAACAACAGTTGTTGTTGCTTCATATGTTGGATTTCCTATTTCAACAACTCATACACTTGTTGGAGGTGTAATTGGTGTTGGTCTAGCTAAAGGAGCTGGCCATCTTGACATATCATCAATAAAACGAATTGTTTTGTCGTGGCTTGTCACAATTCCAATTGGCGCAACTTTTACTATTCTTTTTTATATTTTTTTAAGGCTTATATTTAACGTTTAAGAATTTTTAGTCGTCCAGCTTAAAAGATAAGCATAACCGGCTCTATGAGCTTCAATTTTTCCGACTTCATCTAATGCATTGTTTTCTTTTACATTTAATGAAAAGATTGAAATTATTATTTGAGTAAAAACTCTATAGACACCATCTTTATTGAACATGTTAGGTAAATTGATATTTAAATCCACAAAGGACTGGATAGCCAAAGATAGTTCTTGAAATTTTTTACTATCAATAGAGGGATTGAATTCATTAGAAAGAATAATCTTTTGCGCTTCTATATGATCCTCAAAATACATATATAGTATTTCAACGCATCTCAAAACGATAACAGAAAGATTATTTGTTCTTATGTTCTCTGTTTTAGATACAAAATGTTTTTTGCATGCGCTTATATAGATATTAGACATTTCTAATTTTAATGAATGGATTGTTGGAAAAAATTTATATGTTGAAGTCCTTTTAAGACCAGAGACATCTGCGATTCGAGCAATAGTAATATTATCGATTCCTTCCTCAAGTAATATTTTTTCTGCTGCTTCAATTATTTTCTGAATTCTTAACTTGCTTCTTGTTTGTTTAGGAATGTTTTGCATTTTAGTAATTATCGACATTTGTCGTATAAATGTAAATCTAAAAAAAATTAAAAATTAATGTAACAAGAATGACTCAAAAAATTTTCAAAAATGTGCGACTAAAAAAAAATATTAATGTTATTTTCCCACTTGATTCAAACTAATTTTAAGAGGATAAAATTATGTTAAAAAAAATTCTTTCTTTTTTGGTAATTATACCATTTACAGTTTCTTCTATCGCTCAAGATCAAGATAATGATGAGGTGGTTGAGGAAATTGTAACTGTAGGAACTAAAGCCAGTTTAATTTCAGCTATTGATAAGCAAAGAGACTCAAACCTAATCGTTTCTGTTGTTGATTCAGACGCTTTAGGAGACTTTCCAGATACCACAGCTGCTGAGGCAATTAGAAGATTGTCAGGTATCACTGTTGAAAATGATCAGGGTGAGGGTAGGTACGTAAATATAAGAGGTATATCTGGTGATCTTAATTCTATTGCTGTAAATGGCGCTCTTGTTCCAGCTCCTGAAGGAGGAAGAACAGTTATGTTGGACGGATTACCAACTGAGCTACTTGATTCAATTGAAGTTTATAAATCACTTACTGCAGATAAGGACGCAGACTCAATAGGCGGTCGTATTGAATTTAATACTAAAAGAGCAACAGATTTGGACGGAACGCTTCTTAAACTAAAATTAGATACATCCTATAATACTCAATCAAAATCTGCTGACAATCCTAAGTTTGCTTTAACTTATGGTTCAATGATTAACGATACTGTTGGACATGTTTTGGGCGTAACTTATTCTTCTAAAGAAGTAACGACATATAACAATGAAACAGGATTCCCTGCATGGGATACAGACAATGGTAACATTTTCTTAGACGATGATTGGGAAATGAGATTCTATGGTCTTACCAGAGAAAGAACAGGCTTAACGTACGATATTGATATGGTTATTGATGATAAAACTAATATCTATGCCAATTTTTTATATAACCATTATGAAGATGATGAGTTACGTAATAAAGAAGAGTTTGGCTCATTAAGAACTGGAGACGTATTTGCTGACTCAAGTGAGATTAATCGTATAAGAAGAGATGCAGAAGTTCGAAAAAGAATTGAAACGCGTGATATTAGAACAGTAATTTTAGGAGTAGAGACTATTATTAATGATTGGTCCGCAGATATTCAATTTAGTCATTCTTATGCAGAAGAAAATGACACTGACAATGTTGATGTTACATTTAGAAGTGAAAGAATTGATACTGATGATTGTGGTGGCCCTTGTGGTAGCTTTATATATACAGATCCTGAGTTAGTTGGTATTTCATTAACAGAATATGCTCAAAGTATTTTATATGCAGATTTAAATGTTGATGCTTGGGAAGAGGATTGGTCTTTAATTAAAGATACTGAGACGGCTTTTAGCATTGATATGACTAAAGATGGCTTTATGTTTATGGATGCCCCAACTACGGTAAAGTATGGTTTTAAATATAGATCAAGAGAGAAAAAAGGTGATAGCAATCAGATAGAAGTTGATGATGATAATGTGCAAGCATTACTTCAATCTCAATTTGGAGCTTATCAAAGATCATGGCCATTTGCAGGACAAGGTTTTGGACCTATTGCTGATGAAAACCTTCTATATGCACAAAAAGGTGTTTATACAGGAGGTCCAGATTATGACAATTTTGAAGAAGACTTTACTACAAATGAAGATATTCTTGCTTTATACCTTATGGGTACAATTCAATTCGATAAAGCTACTGTGATTGCAGGCATAAGAGTTGAAAACACAGACTACGATACACTTGGCTATAATGATGGAGATGTAGATGATGTATTAACAGCATCTAAAAGTTATACGTTTGTTTCTCCAAGTATAAATGTTAAGTATTTTTTGAATGATTACTTCATCTTAAGAGGTGCTATTTGGAGAGCATTATCAAGACCTGGATTTGATCAAGCTAATCTAATAGCAGACATATCAGAAAGAGATGATGGAAACTATAGAGGTGAAATGGGTAACCCTGATCTAGATCCGTATGAAGCAACTAACTTTGATTTGTCTCTGGAATATTACGGTAACGGCTCTTTTGCATCGCTAGGTTATTTCAAAAAAGATATTGAAAATGCAATATATCCATTAGCAGTAGCTGACACTACTGTAAATGGTTTGCCGTTTGATGAATTATTAACTTTTGTTAATACCGATGATTCTGAGGTAGATGGTTTTGAGATGAATCTATTTCAAGAATTAAACATGTTACCTGCACCATTTGATGGTTTGTTTATATCAATGAACTTTACGAAAACCAAAGGCACCTCTTCTCTAGCAGTAGATAGCGGAACAGTATCATTTCCGTTTAGAAAACTTTCAGAAGATAATGCTAATATATCAATTGGGTATGATAAAAATAAATTTGATATAAGACTTTCAAGAGTCTCAAGATCGCCTTATTTGGACTATCTTGCTGATGATGATAGTGAAACTATTCAAGAAGACTTAGATAATAACAATATCAGATACACCGACCATCATGATCAACTTGACTTTAATTTAAAATATAAAATTAACAAGCAAATGAGTTTGAAATTTGATATTAGTAACATAACTGATGAACCTGAATTTTATTACTGGGGAACACCTGATAGATTATCTCAATATGATTTATACGGTAGAACATATTCCATTGGCATAAGATATAATCTGTAATTCTTGTTATACTTAAAAAGGCAACGTGAAAACGTTGCCTTTTTGTTTAAAATTTATTTATGTTAAAAAAATTATATTTTTCATTTCTAATTTGTTTTTCATTTATTCTACTGGGCAATCCTGAAGACAAAATCGTATATGTTGTAAAGCCAAACGCCGAAACTCCGCAGGTCATAACGAAAGGAGACGCAGCTGACGATCCAGCAATATGGGTAAATAATATATCAACTACTAATTCACTTATTTTTGGAACTGATAAAAAAAGTGGTGTTTATATATATGATTTAGATGCAAAAAAAATTGGTTACACAGAATTAGGAAATATCAATAATATTGATCTTAGATCAATTAATTTGGATGAGTTTGGTTCATATACATTTATTTTTGCTTCAAATAGAACTACTAGTACCTTGGACTTATGGATTTATGAAGATGAAGCAATGGATGTTTTAGCTAAATCAAAAAACTTTAATATTGAAAAGAATCCTTCTTTTAAGGGTAGTACTAATATGATCGTATATGGGGTTTGTGCTGGATATGATCAAGAGTTTGGTGTGATAGCCTTTATAACCGAAGACGAGGGTTCAAGAGTTCAAATGTGGTCTTATAACAAAGATGGCTTATCTTTATTAAAAACATTTAATAATTCAAATGCCGCTCAATCAGAGGGCTGTGTTTACGATGATGAAAATAGAACTCTGTTTATCTCGGAAGAACAAGACAGAGGAATACTCAGAGCATATAAAATAAACTCAAACTTAGACTTTTCAAATCCTGTGATTATTGATTCAAGATCAGGAAACATCGATGATGATCCCGAGGGAGTTACTATCTACAAAACATCAACCAATGATGGTTATATTTTACTTTCGTCTCAAGGGGATAATTCCTTTAATGTATATAATCGAACTAAGCCTTATAACTATTTAGGCAGCTTTAAAATTGGGCACTCAGGAAAAATTGATAATGTAAACGACACTGACGGTATTGATGTGGTTAGCTTAAGACTCAATAGTAAATATCCAAAGGGTTTGCTAGTAGTTCAAGACGGTACTAATGATGGAAAGAAAATAGTTAAGAGGCAGAATTTTAAATATGTTTCTTTCGAAGAAGTAATTAAAGCTTTAGATCTTTAATTTACATATAAAACTTATAACATCATGAGATAACTCTTTCGGTCTTTCCATTGCCGCGAAATGGCCACCGTCATATTCATTCCACTGAACCACGTTGTATATTTTTTCTGCCCAAACTCTTGGCGGTAAGGCAAAATCTCTATTAAAAATTGCTCCTGCCATTGGTTGCTGAATCTTATTAAAAGAAAAACCAAAATCACCATTTTCTTTATAAAGTCTTACAGAGGAGGTGATAGATTCTGTGAACCAATAGAGAGAAATAATACTTAGAAGCTCATCATTGGAAATAACTAAATTAGTTTCATTACCGTCAAACCAACCAAAGAATTTTTCAGATATCCAAGCCGCAAGACCAATAGGTGAGTCATTGAGACCATATCCTAAAGTTTGAGGTTTTGTTTTTTGGATTTCAAAATAGCCATATCCTTCAGCTTTATATTTTTCAAGATGTCCAAGTAATTTTAGTTCTTTTTCTGTAACACCTTCCATTGGATTTTCACTTTTTGGGGGAAAAGCAATAACCAGATTTAAATGGATACCAATACAATTGTCAGGAAATAATTCTGCCATCCACTTACTTATAGTTGCTCCCCAATCACCACCTTGCACGATATATCTTTTGTATCCTAATGCCATGATAAGTTCATGTTGAATTTCTGCCATCTTCTTTGAGTTCATTCCAAGCTCTTTTGGTTTATCAGAAAAACCAAATCCAGGAAGTGAAGGGCATATAATATCGATAGGTCTATTAGACTGCTCCTGAATAATAGGAATTATCTTAATAAATTCTTGGACGCTTCCAGGCCATCCATGCGTCATAACTAAAGGTATTGCATTTTCTTTATTAGATTTAGCATGAAGGAAATGAATATCAAGGCCTGTTTTACTTGTAAATTTGAAACTTCCAATATTATTTAGCTCATTTTCGTGCGTTCTCCAATTAAAATTATTTATCCAGTATTTAGATAAGTCTTTAAGAAAACCCATGCCAGTTCCATGAGACCAGTA
>ERZ802822.1879-NODE-1879-length-12232-cov-6.028301_pt1 | contig 12232 bp, 7 predicted proteins | sample MGYA00345649_ERZ802822 | MGnify/ENA primary metagenome ERZ802822 (study PRJEB30503, sample SAMEA104212359) | marine metagenome | biome: Westerlies Biome; feature: [SRF] surface water layer (ENVO:00010504) within the epipelagic zone...; material: water...
ATAACCAATGCTGATACAGATTTTGAGCTATGCAATTTGATCATTTTAGAATTAATTTAAGTTAATGATAAATAGCAAAATACAGAATTCAAAAAACCCCTATTATAAAGGCTAATTTGAACCTATTTTACTATTAAATTTTGGTACTAAATTTTAGTGCGATTTTAAAATTATATTACTTTAAATATCATTAGCTAAGATGTTTAAAAATTAGGAGATTCAATACTTATTTAATAAATTTGGGAGAATTAAACCAATATGAAATTGTTAATAAATAAATTTTTAAATTGGTTTTTAATTATTTTTCTGAGTTTAACCAGTACAAATTCTTACGTTTTTGCTCAAAATATTGATCAATTTGCTTTACCAACAGGCGGTCAGGTAGTTAGTGGTAATATTGATATTAATCAACCAAGTGTTGGAAGACTTGATGTAAATCAAACTACCCAACAAGGCATTGTAAATTGGAATACATTTAATGTTGGATCAAGTGCATCAGTGTATTTTAATCAACCAACTAATAAATCCACTATTTTAAACAATGTTGTTAGCGGAAAATCAATTATTAATGGATCTATTTTCTCAAATGGAAGACTTATATTAGTAAATCCCACAGGAATATTGATGGGACCCACTTCAGCTGTTAGAGCAGAAGGTGCTATACTATCTACGTTAAATATTACAAATCAAAATTTTTTAAATGATAATTTATCGTTTTCAACAGATAAATTATCAAAGTTAACTGCAAGTGGAAAAATAGATGCCCAGTATGTAGCATTAATTTCTCCAGAAATTAATAATAAAGGACAAATTATTGCAAAAGCTTCAACAGCTCTTGCAGCTGGAGATGATGTTTTGTTAAGTATTAGCGGGAGTAACAAGCTCACAGTTAAAGTAAAACCATCTAAACTCAAATCACTTGCAAAAAATGAAGGTACAATTGAAACCAAAAATGGAATAGTAACAATAAAAGCTGACGCTGCACAAAGTTTAGTTGATGAAACAATTAAAATAACTGATGCAAAAGCACAGGGGCTGGTGTCAGAAAATGGTGTTATCAAATTAGTTTCAAATACAGGATCTATCGAAGCAAGTGAAATCAAAATCGATGCAGGATCGAAAGGTGAAGCAACCATCTCGGGCAAATTAGATGTTAATTCATCAACAGGTAAGGGTGGCGATATTGAGATTGCTGGTAAAGAATTAAACGTAGTATCTGCAAAACTTAGCGCAGATGGTAAAGAAGGTGGTGGTAAAATATTAATAGGTGGAGATTGGCAAGGTAAAGGGGATTTACTTCAGTCAACTTATACTTCAATAGATAAAAATTCAGTATTATCAGCTAGTGCAATAGAAAGTGGAGCTGGTGGTACAATTGTTGCTTGGTCTAATATTAAAGACAGTAACTCTGTTACAAGTGTATATGGAACATTAACTGCAAAAGGTATTGATGGCGACGGGGGTCAGATAGAAACCTCTGGAGCTGTTTTAAATTATAATGGAATTAAAGTAGATACAAGTTCAGTAAGTGGTAGTTACGGTAATTGGTTACTCGATCCAACAAATTTAACTGTTGGTTCATCTGAGGCTTCAACATATGTAAGTAATTTGGCATCTACAAATGTTAACGTAACTGCAGATAACACCATTACTGTTAACAGTGCTATTTCTTATGGTGGTGGAAGATCTAATGGAACTTTAACTTTTACATCCGCTTCAACAGTTCTAAATGCAAATGTTGGATCGAGTAGTAATTCATTAAATGTTGTTTTCGCATCAGCAGTTAAACTTGGAGCAGATGTAACAATAAATACTCGAGGCGGAGATTTAACTTTAAATAGTACACTAGATAGTAATACTAGCACAGCAAAAGGATTGACAGTATCAGGGTCATCTGGATCAGCTACATTTGGTGGGAATATTGGCTCAACTTATAGACTTTCAGGAATAGACGTTACTGCAGGGACCATCAATATTGGTGGAAATATTTCTACAGACGCGTCAGCTGGAACTTATTCAACTTCTTCTCTAGGAGCTGCAGGATGGATAAGAAGCGATTACAACGGTTATTTTGGAGAATGGAATAATGGGCATGTTAATGATAATACAAATCTATTTAACAATAATCCTACCGCTACCCATAACGTAACAAGCATCTATCAGGGTGACCCTGGATCTTATAAATCTTACAGATACGAGGGATATTTTAAACCTAATGCCTCTGGATCTTGGAGATTGCAAGTAGGTGCTGACGATAGTGTAATATCTTATGTAGGAAATGCTGGTCAAACAATAGCTAGTTTAAAGTCTGCTGTACAAAATTCAAATAGATTTAGTCACTCAGATAAAAGTGCTTACTTATGGTCTTACCGTCCAGGAAGACACGGAGTTCAATATCACGAAAGAGATAGAACTTTTACTGCTAATGAAGTTAGACCTTTCTTATATTTTTGGGGAGAAGCTACCGGAGGTGCAGCCGCAAGAATGCGTATACGAAATCCTAGCAATCAGTGGTCTGGTTGGACCAATAATTATCAAACTGGAGGTGCTACAGTATTTTACAGGTCGTATACATCTGAAAACGTAAGTTCAGCCAATGACGATATAAGATTAAATGGAAATGTTGTTCTAACATCTAATTCAACAATAGATGCTAATAACGATTCCATTACTTTCACAGGAACAGTAAATGGAAATTCTTCAGGAAGAAATTTAGTTGTAGATGCTGGGACAGATAACGTAACTTTCTCTGGTGCCGTTGGTGGATCAACTGCACTAAATAATATTACGGTAAATGGTGCAGCTTTAAGCGCAGCAGCTGTTACAGCCTCTGGTGATGTTTCAGTTACAAACAGTGGAACAAGTACTATATCTGGAGTAATTGCAGCTAACTCATTTACAAAAGCTGGAGCAGGTCAATTAACATTTAAACCTTCAAACGCTACAGGATCTATAACTTTAAACGCAGGTTCAGCTGTATTGAGTGCAGATTCTCAAATGAACAATCTAAGTGGTTCAGCAAATATTAATATATCCAGTAACGATATTACTTTAAATAACAGTTCTTCAACTACTTATTCAGGAGTATTAAGTGGTTCAGGAAATTTAATAAAAACTGGCAATGAAACAATAACATTGTCAGGAACAAATACTTATTCAGGTAATACCACAATTAGCGCTGGAACATTGTCTATTTCAGGAAGATTGGGTAGTGGAACCTATTCAGGTACAATTGCTAACAGCGGAATATTTTCTTACACATCAAGTTCAGCACAAACTATATCAGGAGCAATATCTGGGTCTGGACAAATAACAAAATCAGGTGCATCAACTTTAACTTTATCTGGAACGAATACTTATTCAGGAGGCACTACAATTAGTGCCGGTGCAATTACCGTTTCTGGATTGTTGGGTAATGGATCTTATGCAGGTTCAATTAGTAATGCAGGTACATTAACTTTAAGCTCAAGCTCAGCACAAACCTTATCAGGTGCAATTTCAGGCAGTGGAGGAATTACAAAATCAGGTAGTGGAAATTTAACACTTTCAGGAAATAGTAATTTTACTGGTGCTGTTACTTTATCAACAGGAACATTAATAGCTGCAGCTAATAATTCGTTAGGCAGTTCACCTTCCATTAATTCAAGTGCTAGTAAAGTATTACAGTTATCAGAGGGAGTTACATTGCCATCACTTGCTGTAACGGGCGCTATATCCTTAGAGTCTGATATAACAACTACAGGAGCACAAAGTTATTCTGCAGCAACTGTTATAGGAGCTAGCTCAGGCTCTGCTGTAACTTTAGCAACCACAAATTCAGATATAACTTTTAGTGATAATGTAAATATTTATCAAAATACCTCAATTAATACCGGCTCAGGGGCAGGTAATGTTACATTTGGTGGAACTCTTGGTTCAGTTACAGGCGGAACAGCAAGAAATCTGATTGTTAATGCTGGTGCTGGTGATGTAACTTTTTCAGGAAATATCAAAGGAGGTAGTGCTGTTACATCAACATATCTTACTTCAAGTACTCATACTACTGCACAAAATGGAAGCAATCCTTATACAATTAGTAAAGACCTGGGTTCTGACTGGACCTATGAAGCAAAATATAATTCTTCAGGATGGAGTGGAAACTTAAATACCATATTTTCTTACGGACACTACACAAAAGGTATTCTGATCAGATCACCAAATAGAGGAGATAGTTTTTATGTCAGAGGACAAAACCAAGGAGCATTAGATTTATTTGGTCAAGGAAGCAATGGAACAGCTGGAAATTGGAGAACTGTAAAAGTTACTTATAATAACAATATCGCAAAAGTTTATGTGGATGGTTCACTTACATCTAATGGAACAAATGCAAAATCATCTGGCAGCGTAATAAATCCAACAACTAAAACTATTATGATAGGTAGAGCCCATCATGCAAGTAGCGAAGGTTTAGCAGCTACTATAAAAGATATAACTATTGTTACAGATGCAAGTGACAGTGGAGTTGCGCTTAATGATTTAACCGTAACAGGAGCAGCTATATCTGCAAGTGGAGAAATTTCAGTGGATGGCGATATATCAATTACAAACTCAGGTACTTCTACATTATCTGGAATTATATCTGGATCAAATAATGTAGCAAAATCTGGAACAGGAACTTTAAATTTATCAGGTGTAAATACTTATACAGGCACAACAACAGTTAACGCTGGTAAATTAAAAGTATCAGGTAGTGGTAAACTAGGAAGTGGAAGTTACTCAGCAAATATTATTAATACGGGTACATTTGAATATGGTTCAAGTGCTGCTCAAACTCTATCAGGAACTATTTCAGGATCGGGTGCAGTTGTATCAAGTGGAAGCGGTGCCGTTACATTATCAGGCACAAATACTTACACAGGAACAACAACAATAACTGGTGGAGGAAATTTAGTTGGTGGTAATATAGCAGCATTTGGAGGAGTATTAAGTCCAACGATTATTTCAAATTCAACGTCAGATCAATTTAGTTTAGCTAGTGGAATTTCGTTGGCAGGTTTAAGAATGCAAGGTCCAGTAAGACTAAATTCTGGAATAACAACTGCAGGAGCACAAAACTATACTGGAAATGTATTAGTTGCAGCAGGCTCCAAAGCTTCTCCAGTTGAATTTACAACTACAAATTCAAATATAAACTTTGGTGGAACTTTAAAAGGACAAGGTAATGCCAAAAATAGATCTATGACTGTAAATGCTGGAACAGGGAATGTGATTTATGGAGATAGAGTTGGTTATGCATTTAATCTAGAAACTGTTGATCCAACAAATACAGCAGATAGTTTTTATAAAATGACGACAACAGCCAATACTATAACACTTAAAGGTGATATTATGACTTATGAAGAACAAGTTTATAATGGAGACGTTTTAATTGGTAGTAGTGGGAGTAACGGAACTACAAGAACTGTATTATCAATGGATCCAAAGGTAATCTTTAATGGAAAAGTAAATGACACAGTTAAAGGAAAACATTCTCTAATAGCAAAAGCAGTAGAAATTGACAGAGGAGTTAACGCTGTACCTACAGTTCAATTTAATTCCACAGTAGGATCTATAAAAGCATTAAAATCATATACAGGTTTAACTGGTTTCCAGGTATCAGGCGCTAGATGGGGGACGATTAATCCCAGTTCAGCATTTGGAACTAGAATTGGAGTCGGTCAAAAAATGACTGGCGGTGTTGTTAATTCCGCAACAAATGAAAAAGCTAAAATGGCTGCAAAAACTGCTGCAAGAGCCTCTGAATTTAAACCAATTAATGATTTTGGTCGTGGGCCTTTGAACTTTAATTCTTTTAGAGGCGGTAACAGCTTTGGTTTTGCTAAAAGTTTAGAAATTGTTTATGCAGACAATCCATCATTTGGGGATATGAAAGCAAGACCAGAAGGTAATAATTTTGATATAGGTAAACCTTTGAGCAAAGGAAATGTTGAGGGTAACAACCCGTCAGGCCAAGGATTTTTTGGAAGATTATTTGGATCTCCAAAAGGAAATCCAACAGACTTTAAACCAGCTAATATTGAAGCTGCTAAAGACTTTATCTCTCCACCAAAACAATTTAAAGATATAAAAGATTTATTTAAAACATTTGAAGGTAAACCACAAAAGGGCGAATTTTTTAACCCTTATAAACTTGGATCAAAACCAAAACAAAGAGTAGAAAATAAACCTCAAGCACAAAATAAAAAAAGTTCAAATAATACAATTAGTAACTCTGATGCGATCATAGAAGATGAAGAAAACAATTAATTTAAAAACAATATCAATTTTGGCATTACTATTAAGTTTTGTAAGTTATGCAAATGCAGTAGATATTCCCACTGTTGATGATTTAAATAAACAAGTTCCACAACTTCCTAGTGAAAAAAAACCAGATGCATCTGAAAGTTTAGGTAAAACTGATGAAAAAGTTCTCGAAAAGGATGAAGAAAAAATATTAAAAGTTTTAGTCAAAGATTTTAAAATAAATGGAAATAAAAAATATGATGACAAAATACTTAAGGATTTAGTTAAAGAAAGCATAAATCAGGAACTAGATTATGATGCTCTTTTAAAAGTTACTACTATAATATCTAATTACTATAGATCTGAGGGATTTTTAGCAACAGCTTACCTTCCGCCGCAAGATATAAAAAATGGTATAGTAGAAATTAAAATCATAGAAGCTGTATTGGGCAAGATTACTTTTAATGTTGATGAAGGACAAAAATTAAATATATCTAAAGAAAAAATAAGAATGAAAATACTTTATAAAGTTGAAGATGGAGGTGGTTTAAATATTTCTCAATTAGATAAAAATATTAGAAACTTTAATAGAACACCCGGAATTAATGCAATAGCCCAGCTTGAAGAAGGAAAACAATTTGGGGAAACAGATATAATAGTTACAGCAAGTAACACTAAAACAATTACAGGATCTACTTTGGCTGATAATAGTGGTTCTAGATCATCGGGGACTGGTAAACTTACGAATACTATAAATATTGATGGCTTATTTAATATAGGCGACAGGCTTTCTTTTACAAACGTAGCGACAGGAAATAATTTTCAAGAGGGCAAACAAAAAGAAGAGTCTAATTATTATTCAATGTCTACTACATTTCCAATGGGTTATAATGGGATGCTAGCCACGTTTAGACTCTCTAAAATGGAATATAAGCTTTCAGCGCCATTTGACTCGACAATGCCGTCAGGATATTCATCAGAATATAATTTTACTTTAACAAGACCACTAATTGAAAAAATTACTAAAAACTTAAATGCTACCATGTCATTATCTCGAAATGATTATGTTAATGATTTAGCCACAGGTAATAACAGCAATAAAGACATGACTAAGGCTAATCTTAACTTAGGATTTGATAGTACTGACACAAAATTAGGTGGAGGAGTAAATTATGGTCTTATAGGAGTAACATTAGGAAATTTAGACCTTCAGGATAATTTTTCGAATTATACCACGGACCAAGCGGGAGCAGACAGCAGTGGTAGAAACTTAAAAGCCATTTTCAATTTTAATCGTTTGCAAAAAATTACAGATAAGACCAATATTTTATTCAAATTTAATGGTCAACTAGCAGCTGATAATTTAGACGGTAGCGAACAATTAACTTTAGGTGGACCAAATGGTGTAAGAGCTTATGCTTCTAGTGAGGCAGCAGGAGATGCAGGTTTTACTACTGGTTTAGAACTAAAAAGAAATTTTTTTAATTTTCCAACTACTCTTTTTTACGATTATGGAAAAATTCGTCTTCATAAAAATAAATGGGTTGGCTGGAATTCTACAAATACTGATCTAAAAAATAAATATGCATTAAAAGGCTGGGGGATTGCAACAGAAATTCCAGTGTTTAATTTATTTAATGTTCAACTTTCACATTCTAGAACTATAAAAGGAAATTCTGGAAGGGATAGTAATGGTTTAGATGCTGACGGTTTGAGCTGGGATGGTAGAACTTTAGTTACATTAAGCAAACAGTATTAATGAATAAAATTTTTATAGCCATTTTATTTTTCTTATTAGGATCAAACTTGTTAATTGCTGAAGATAAATCTCCTCCAAAAGTAACGACCCAACAATATGATAATTGGACTTACCAGTGTGTTGAAAGTGGTAAAGATAAAAATTGTGAGGTTAGTCAAACAATAAGAATTCAAAATACTAACATTAATTTTTCAGTTACATATACAAAATTTTTAAATGATAAAAAAAAAGAAATTCAATTAATTACGATAATTTCACCTTTAGGTATTGATTTAAAAAAAACCCTTTCTCTTAACTTTGATAATCAAGAAGAGATAAATCTCCCTTGGTCAAGTTGTGAACAAATTGGATGCCTTGTATTTTTATCAAAAGGATCAGGTAATGAGGAAATGGATACTACATATGATAAAGTTTACAAAAATTTTATTTCTAGAAAGTTGTTAGAGATAGGGGTTTTAGGTTACGCCACAAAGCAACCTCTTGTAATTCAATCAAATCTAATTGGTTTTAAAGAAGCTACAGATAAACTTAATTCAGATAATTAATTCTAAATAAATTTCAAAATATTTTATTGTTATATTTTTAATTTTTTATATCAGAAAGCATTTTTAAAGAATTTATAAAATCAGGTCTTAATACATATTGAGATTTATCTAAATATTTTATTTTTTCTAAAGCTTCCAATCCATAAATTACCTTTCCTATAGGGGTATACTCTGTTTCGTATAACGGCTCATCTCTAAGAATTATAAAAAATTGACTATCTTCAGTATTATATCTTTGTGTTCTTGCCAAACCAACACTACCTTTATCAAAATTGAACGGAAAATCTATTTCTGAATTAATTGTTCCTAATCCAGATTTTCCAGACCCAATTTTTCCATAATCTAAATTTCCTTTTTGACCAAACTCTAAATCTCCAGCTTGAACGAGTGTATCTTTTATTACTCTATGAAATGCAATGTCATCATATGCTTTGGCTCTAATCAGTTTTTTAAATCTTTTTACAGCTTTAGGAGAGACATTGGGATAAAGCTCAATTATTACATTTCCACAAGTAACATTTAATATTGCTATATTTTTTGGATTATCAAAAGAAATCTTTTTAGGATCATAATTTTTTACAAACAAACACTTGTCTTTTATTAAAAAAAAAGAACCAAAAGAGAATATTGCTAAAATGATTATAAATGCAAAAATTACTTTTTCTGACCTTGATGGTTTTATCTTTTCAATCATAAAATAAAGTTTTCATCAATTTTTTGAATAGTGTTTTTGATAAAATTAATTTTTTTTTCTAGAATTGGGTCAAAATTATTTAGATTTACCCCCATCATCAAATGTGAAAAAACCTCTGCCATATCTTCAGATGCTGTTGATTGAGAGTATTCAGAAAAAAAACCTTTAGTATCAGTATAAGTGTCTAAACCTAGTTTATCTGTACAAGTAGAACACTCGGCATATTTAAATTCTTTAATATTAAAATTAGACCAAATTTTTTCATCAAATAATTGTTTAAAACTATCGTTAATAACATGAAATACTTCATGGTGTATTACACGTTCAAAATAATTCTCATTAAATTTAACGTCTAAGATTAAAGTTTTCATTATATTATCTGGAATTCCAGCTGTGTGGATTCTAGATATAGATAAATCTTCACACAAAACGATGTATTTAAGATTTATCTTTTTTAAAAATTTTTGGTCATATCTATTTAAATTTTTTTTAATTATTTGATATTTTTGATATCACTCGAGCAGTTTTAAAATTAAATTCATTGTCATCAAATGTATTTAATAGTCTCTCATATTCTTCAATCTTTAATTTCATTTCAATAATTTCTTGAAAACTAATTGATTCAGAAAGCTGCAATTCTCTCAATTCTTCATTTTCTTGGTAAACTATACTGATATCAATAATTTTATTGTATCCAGCAATCATCAACTTAACAGGCGAAGCAATAATTGATGATAAATTAAATGATAATTCAGATGAAGAAGTTCTTATGCTATTTGATAAATTTGACGTATCAAATCTAGATAACACTAGAATTAAAAAGAATATTAAGAGAAAGGCAATAAGAATAAGTTTTCTTGACTTACTACTTAATGAATAGAAAAAAGTATTTCTATTGTTTCTCACAATTATTTTTCAAATTCTAGTAAGCTGATGAAAGAATTGGTAAAAATGAACCTTCAGATTCTAAGGCTTTTCCACTGCCAATAGCAACGCATGACAATGGTTCGTCAGCAATTGTAACGGGAAGACCCGTAGCATCTCTTAAAGCATCATCCATCTTTTCTAAAAGTGCCCCACCACCAGTCAACACTATTCCCATATCAACTAAATCTGCCGCTAATTCAGGAGGTGTCTCTTCTAGAGCAGCTTTCACTGCATCAATTATTGTTTGAATAGGCTCAGATAAAGCTTCCGCAACTTGAGTCTGTGTCATTTCAATTTCTTTTGGAATACCAGAAGCTAGATCTCGGCCTTTTATATCTAAGGATTTGCCATCTCCACCCTTTGGAGATATTGCAACTCCAATTTCTTTTTTGATACTTTCAGCAGATGTTTCTCCAATTAGAAGATTATATCTCTTTCTCATGTACTGAATGATTGAAGTGTCAAAAATATCTCCTCCTACTCTAACTGAACGAGAATAAACAATACCACCAAGTGAAATAACTGCAATTTCACTAGTTCCACCTCCGATATCAACAATCATTGAGCCTCTTGGCTCATTCACAGGTAAGCCCGCACCAATAGCTGCAGCCATTGGTTCTTCAATTAATGAAACTTTTCTTGCTCCCGCGGCTAACGCGGAATCATGTATAGCTCTTCGTTCCACAGGCGTAGAGCCCGTAGGGACACAAATAATAATTCGAGGGTTAGCAAAAGTTTTTCGGTTATGAACTTTTCTTATAAAATGCTTGATCATTTCCTCTGTAACAACAAAATCAGCAATAACTCCATCTTTCATTGGTCTAATAGCTTGAATATGTCCTGGTGTTTTGCCGAGCATGCTCTTAGCTTCTTCTCCAACAGCAATAACACGACTTTTTCCCATTTCATTAAGGACTGCCACAACTGACGGCTCATTTAATACTACTCCTCTTCCCTTTACATAAACAAGTGTATTTGCAGTTCCAAGATCAATGGCCATATCAGATGACCACATACCAATTAGATTATTAAACATTTTATTCCTTCCATTTAATTATGACGTTACCGACATTTGTTTTGGTTCAGTTTTTTCCCTTTTAACCATTAGTTTATTAAGCGCATTTATGTATGCTTTTGCAGAAGCAACTAAGGTATCTGTATGAGAGCCTTGACCAACAACTGATTTACCTTTTTCAGATAATCTGACAGAAACTTCGGCTTGCGCGTCTGTACCTTCTGTAACAGCATGCACTTGATAAAGTAAAAGCCTTGCAGAATGAGGTATTAATTCACTTAGTCCATTAAATATTGCGTCTACTGGCCCATCTCCCGTAGAAGTTATTTCTTTTGTATCTCCGAAAATTTCTAGTGAAATAGTAGCCTTTTGAGGTCCTTTTGTGCCTGCTATTACCTGGAGGTCGATGAGCGAAATATTATCATTAATTCTTATTGCTTGATCTTCAATAATTGCAGCAATATCCTCGTCATATAAGTTTTTTTTCTTATCCGCTAAAGATTTGAAGTTTTCAAATGCTTCCTCGATAGCATTATCACCAACATTATAACCAAGCTCAATTACCTTTTGCTTGAAAGCGTGTCTTCCAGAGTGTTTTCCCATAACTAAATTAGATTCTGAAACACCTACACTTTCTGGCGTCATAATCTCATATGTTTTTGCATTTTTTAGCATTCCATCTTGATGAATGCCCGCTTCATGAGCAAAAGCATTTTTACCAACAATTGCTTTATTAAATTGCACAGGGAAACCAGTAACAGTAGATACTAATTTTGAAGTTTTACTTAATTGCTCAGTTTTGATATTTGTTTCAAATGGCATTAAGTCATTTCGAGTTCGGATAGCCATGACAACCTCTTCCAAGGCGGCATTACCAGCTCTCTCTCCTAGGCCATTAATTGTGCACTCGATTTGTCTCGCTCCAGCTTTCACTCCCGCAAGAGAATTTGCAACTGCTAGACCTAAATCATTATGACAATGAGTAGATAATGTTACTTTATCAATATTAGGAACACTGTTTATTAGATGTG
>ERZ802822.1880-NODE-1880-length-12231-cov-6.691624_pt1 | contig 12231 bp, 9 predicted proteins | sample MGYA00345649_ERZ802822 | MGnify/ENA primary metagenome ERZ802822 (study PRJEB30503, sample SAMEA104212359) | marine metagenome | biome: Westerlies Biome; feature: [SRF] surface water layer (ENVO:00010504) within the epipelagic zone...; material: water...
ATTTTGCGTTAGCACAGTATTAATTTTGACTTTGATGCCCACTTCGCTAGCCGCGTGTATTCCATTAATTACTTTATTTAAATCTCCATGCTTAGTTACCTCTCTATATTTCTCTGAGTCGAGACTATCTAAGGAAACATTTATTCTATTTACCCCATTGGTTTTTAAAATTTTGGCATATTTCGATAAGTTTGTACCATTGGTTGTAAGAGTATGTTCATGAATTTTATTTTGTTTTTTTAATTCAGATAAGTGTTCAATTATTGTAATAATATTTTTTCTTACTAAAGGCTCACCTCCAGTAAGTCTAAATTTTTTTACTCCTAATTCGTTAAATATATCAATTAATTTTATTATCTCCTCTATAGAGAGCACCTCTTGCCTAGGCAAGAAAGTAACATCCTCAGCCATACAATAAGTACATCTTAGATCACACCTATCAGTGACAGAAACTCTTAAATAATCAATTTTTCTTTTAAAATTATCAGTTAGCATTTTCAATTATATCTAAATTTACGATAGTTAAATCTATAACTTTTTTTCCTGAGTTCTCAAAGTTAATTGTAGCTTTACTTCCTATACATGATTGTACTTGTCCTATACCCCAGTTAGGTTGACTAGGGCACCTAACTAGAGCACCTGGTATTAAATCGCTAAATATAAAGTTATTTTCCATAATTATTCTTGTGAAGTAGATACAATTATTTACTATCTATAATAGAATCATATGGATAAAAAAGATAATTTAAACAAATTAAAGTCAGTAATTAGTAACATTGAAAAATCATATGGTAAGGGTGCCATTATGATGCTTGGTAAAAAAGATACCGATTCAAATTTTGAAGTTTATTCAACTGGGTCTTTGGGACTTGATATTGCTCTTGGTATTGGCGGATTACCCAGAGGTAGGGTTGTAGAAGTATATGGACCAGAAAGCTCTGGTAAAACAACCTTAACTTTGCATGTTATTGCTGAGGCTCAAAAAATGGGCGGTACTTGTGCTTTTATAGACGCTGAACATGCCCTAGATCCTGGTTATGCAAAAAAACTTGGAGTAAATATTGATGAATTATTAATATCCCAACCTGATACAGGTGAGCAAGCTTTAGAAATTTCAGATACATTGGTTAAATCTGAGGGTGTAGATTTACTTGTCATTGATTCTGTTGCTGCATTAGTGCCGAGGGCGGAACTAGAAGGTGAAATGGGAGACTCTCTCCCTGGCTTGCAGGCTAGATTAATGAGTCAAGCTCTTAGAAAATTAACTAGCTCTATCTCTAAGACAAACACTATGGTTGTTTTCATTAATCAACTAAGAATGAAGATTGGAGTTATGTTTGGTAGCCCTGAGGTAACCACAGGTGGAAATGCATTAAAATTCTATTCATCAGTAAGATTAGATATTAGAAGAATAGGGGCTATTAAAGACAAAGATAATATCATTGGAAATCAAACTAGAGTAAAAGTTGTTAAAAATAAAATGGCACCCCCTTTTAAGATAGTTGAATTTGATATTATGTATGGTGAAGGTATTTCAAAAATAGGTGAAATAATAGACTTAGGTGTGCAAGCAGATATTATTGATAAAGCAGGCGCTTGGTATTCTTATAAAGATGAAAAAATTGGTCAAGGCAGAGAGAACACTAAGCAATTTTTGAAGGACAATCCTCAAATGTTGGAAGAAATAGAGGCTAAAATTAGATCTAATTCCAATACAGTTGAAGAATTAATGATTGATCCTCCTCCTCCTACTGATGAAGTAGAAGAAAAAAATACCAAAGAATAATATTAAATTTCAATTAAATTAATCTATATTGCTAGGTTATGAATTCTAACCAGGTCAGAAAGTCTTTTATAGATTATTTTAAAAAGAATGGTCATGACTATGTCAGTTCCAGTTCTTTGGTTCCTGATAACGACCCTACTTTGATGTTCGCTAATTCTGGAATGGTTCAATTCAAAAATGTTTTTACCGGCTTAGAACAAAGAAATTATACAAAAGCAACTACCTCTCAAAAATGTGTCAGAGCAGGGGGGAAGCATAACGATCTTGAAAATGTTGGATTTACAACGCGACACCATACATTTTTTGAAATGCTTGGAAATTTTTCATTTGGTGATTATTTCAAAGAGGAAGCAATATTTTATGCTTGGAATTTAATAACTAAAGAATTTGAAATAGATCCTAAAAAATTACTAGTAACAATTTATCATAACGACGAACAATCTGAAAAATTTTGGAAGAAAATAGCCAATCTCTCTGATGAAAAAATTATTAAGATAAATAGTTCAGATAACTTTTGGTCTATGGGGGAGGTTGGACCCTGTGGCCCATGTTCTGAGATTTTTTATGACCATGGTGATAAATATTTTGGAGGTCCTCCTGGATCTCCTAATGAAGATGGTGATAGATTTATAGAAATATGGAACTTAGTATTCATGCAATACGAGCAAGTTGATACTAATAATAGAATAGACTTACCAAAACCTTGTGTTGATACCGGTATGGGGCTCGAACGAATAACAGCTTTACTAAATAAAAGTAATGATAACTATTCTTCTGATTTATTCACACATATTATTGATGCTACTCAAGAGTTAATTAACAAAAAAATTACTGACGAGAATAAATCAAGTTTTAGAGTTATTGCAGATCATTTAAGGGCGTCTTCTTTTTTAATTGCAGATGGAGTTATGCCATCAAATGAGGGCAGAGGTTACGTATTAAGAAGAATACTAAGAAGAGGGATTAGACACGCTTATACATTAGGTTCAAGAGAGCCTATTTTTCATAAAATATTTCAAGACTTAAAAATGTTAATGGGAGATTTCTATGAGGAATTAAATTCTAGGTCTGATCTTATTTTAGAAACCCTATCTTCTGAAGAAGAAAAATTTAGGGAAACATTATCTAAGGGGTTGGATATATTAGGTCAAGAAATTCCTAAAATTAATAATAACACCCTTGATGGAAAAATAGCATTTAAACTTTACGACACTTTTGGCTTTCCACTAGATTTAACACAAGATTTTTTAAAATCTAAGAATATACAAGTAGACACTAATTCATTTAATGAGGCTATGGAGATGCAAAAGCAAGAGGCGCGATCTTCATGGAAAGGTAGTGGCGATTCAGCAACACAAAAAATCTGGTTCGATTTGGCTAAAAAAATTAAACCCACAAATTTTTTAGGCTATGAAAAAACTACAATCAAATCATCTATACTCTCCATCCTTAAAGATTTCAAAGAAGTAAATAAAACCACTAATGACTCAAAAAATTATCTAATTATTACTGAAAATACTTGCTTTTATGCTGAATCTGGTGGTCAAGTAGGGGATAGGGGAATGATAATATCTCAAAATACAGAATTTAAAGTACTAGATACTAAAAAAACACAACAAGGCATTTTTATTCATTTTGGAGAATTGATATCAGGTTCATTAGCTGTTGGAGATGAAATAGAGCTAAATATTAATACGTCATTAAGAAATTCAATTAAAAAAAACCATTCCGCAACTCATTTACTCCATGCAGCACTCAGGAATAAACTTGGTAATCATGTAGCTCAAAGAGGATCTCTAGTAAATGAAGAAAAACTTAGATTTGATTTTAGTCATAATAAGCAAATTTCAAAGGAACAAATCATTGAGATTCAAAGTGAAGTAAATAGTATATTAGCTAATTCTATTGAAACAGATATTTCAATTAAATCTCAAGAAGACGCTATACGACAAGGTGCTATAGCTTTATTTGGTGAAAAATATGGAGATGAAGTAAGGGTTGTCACTTTAGGATCTAAAGATAATACACCCTATTCAATTGAGTTATGTGGTGGAACCCATGTTGATAATGTCCAAGATATAAATAAATTTCAAATCACAAGTGAAGAATCAGTCTCTTCTGGTGTGAGAAGAATAGAGGCTTGTACTGATACCAATGTTGATATATTCAACGATAATCTTGCAATTGTACAAAAAAATTTAGAAAGAAAACAAGAAGAACTAATTCAAAATTTAACTAATCAAATTAATAAAATAGGTGGATCTATTACTTTTAAAGAAGAAAATAAAAGTCTTTATATTAAGAAATTAGAAAATCATCTGGAGGTTTTGAAAAATAAATCTATTCTTAAAAATTCTAGTGATAATATAATAACTGAAGATAAAATTAATGAAGTTACCTTTGTCACTCAGACTATTAATGGACTTCCTCCTAAGGAATTAAGATCAATTTATGATAAATTCAAAGTTGAAAAACAACATTCTATTTTAGCTTGCGTAACTATAAATAATGAAAAAGTTTCTATTGTTGTCGGGTTAACAAAAGACTTAACAGAAAAATATGATGCACGAGTTTTGATTAAATATTCTTTCGATCATTTAGGGTCAAAAGGAGGTGGGGGTAGAGTAGATTTTGCTCAAGCTGGTGGTGATAAAAAAACACATATAAATCAAGCTTTTTTAGCTATTAAAAATCAGATTTAGTTTAATTCTGATTGTAAGTTTTTATCTAAGCAATTTAAAAAATCTTCTGTATTCATCCATTTAGTATCTGATCCAACAAGTATTGCTAAATCTTTAGTCATATTTCCAGACTCTACGGTTTGAATGCAAGTTTTCTCTAAAGTATTAGCAAAATTGATTAACTCGGGATTGTTATCAAATTCCCCTCTAAAATTTAAACCTCTCGTCCATGCAAATATGGAGGCTATAGGATTAGTTGATGTACTCTCACCTTTCTGATGCTGTCTGTAATGTCTTGTTACGGTGCCATGTGCAGCTTCTGACTCTATTGTTTTACCATCTGGAGTCATTAGTACACTAGACATCATTCCAAGAGATCCAAAACCCTGTGCGACTGAGTCAGATTGAACGTCTCCATCATAATTTTTACATGCCCACACAAATTTTCCATTCCATTTCATAGCAGATGCTACCATGTCATCTATTAATCGGTGTTCGTATACTATATTTTTTTCTTTAAACTTATCTTTAAATTCACTCTCATAAATTTCCTGAAATATTTCTTTAAATCTTCCATCATATTTTTTTAAGATCGTATCTTTAGTTGAAAGATATACTGGCCAATTAAGTTTTAATCCATAATTAAAACATGCCCTTGCAAAACCTTTTATGGACTCGTCAACATTATACATTGACATAGCTACACCACTTTTAGAAAATTCAAAAACCTCTTGCTCAAGAGTTTCACCATCATTAGTTATATATTTCATAAAAAGCTTACCCGGTTTATCTATTACCATTTCAGTTGCTTTGTACTGGTCTCCAAAAGCATGACGTCCCACAACAATAGGGTTATCCCAAGATCTGACAATTCTTGGTATATTTTTACAAATGATAGGTTGACGAAATACTGTTCCATCTAAAATATTTCTTATTGTACCATTGGGAGATCGCCACATCTTTTTTAGGTTATATTCTGACATACGACCATCATCTGGTGTGATGGTTGCACACTTAACCCCTATGCTAAATTTTTTAATTGCATTAGCTGCATCTATTGTAATTTGATCATTTGTTTCGTCTCTTTTTTGAACTGATAAATCGAAGTATTTTAAATCAATCTCTAAATAAGGCAGAATGAGCTTTTTTTTAATAAAATCCCATATAATTCGGGTCATTTCATCACCATCTAATTCTACAACAGGGTTTTTAACTATTATTTTTGACATTTGTTCAGATATTAAGAGATTTTAATGTATAGCAAATAATAGCTTTAAAAAAAATCTATTTTATTGATCAAATTATGCAATTCAGATATTAATGGCAACCATTATGTACTTTCGTTTTCATAAAGAGATATCGGCAGCATTAATAATATTATTTTTGTTAGTTATTTTTTTCTACTTTATTTACACACCTCTATTTTTTATTTCGATAATCCTTCTTTTGTTCACCTTCTATTTTTTTAGAGACCCTGAAAGAACAGTCCCAATAGGTGAAGATATATTAGTAAGTCCAGCTGATGGAATTATTACAAATATTACTGAGTTAAAAGAAGGTAAAAAAAATTATACAAAGGTTTCTATATTTTTAAGTGTATTTAATGTGCATATACAAAGATTACCTATTTCTGGAGAAATATCCAAGATTGACTATTTTGAAGGTAAATTTATCAATGCAACTTTAGACAAAGCAAGTGAAGAAAATGAAAGACTAAAGTTAACTATTAAATCTGGTAATAATATAATTCATGTAACTCAAATTGCTGGATTAATTGCCCGACGAATAATTTGTAACGTAAAATTAAAAGATAAAATTAATCAGGGTGATAGATACGGAATTATCAAATTTGGTAGTAGAGTAGATATTGAATTTCCAAATAATTTTAATCTATTAGTCAATGTAGGGCAACAATGTATCGGGGGAGAAACTATCATTGCTCAAGAATTAAAAACAATCAAAAGCGCCAAAAGAAATTTTAAGAAAATTTAAATTTTTAATGAAAGAATATTCCTTTATTAAATTTATTCCTAATTCTATTACATTGATGTCATTAATTGCTGGAATTTCATCTATTAAATTTTCTATTCAAGGGAATTGGAAATTATCTGTTTTGATGATTATGTTAGCCGCTTTTTTTGATTTCTTCGATGGATGGATGGCAAGAAAATTAAAAAAATCTTCTCAATTTGGTGCAGAATTAGACTCACTATCAGATTTCATAAGTTTTGGCTTAGCGCCATCGCTTCTCATAAATCTTTGTTATACTCACGAGTTGGGAAGAATAGGATGGACTTTTAGTCTTTTTTATATTGTTTGTGCTGCATTGAGATTAGCCAGGTTTAATATAGAAAATACGAGAGAGCAAAGTAAAACTTTTATTGGAATACCATCACCGGCTGCAGCAGGAATAGTAATGATACCGTTTTTCATGAGCTTTATGGAATTTAATTATTTCAATATAAATCAATTAATTTTTAGCTCTTCTCTAATTATTTTTGCTGGTGCTATGATGATTAGTAGGGTTCCTACACCTTCAGTTAAGAATTTAAAACTTAAACCCCTCTATATGAGGTTTGCTACTATTGCAGTGGTACTAGTTTTAATATTTCTAATAACATATTTTTGGCAAACTACTCTTGTGATAGCTCTATTGTATTTATTGATGTCTTTGATTAATTTACTTATTTATTTTTTTAGTTTCTTTAGAACTGCTAGAATTTAGATATTTAGATTTTAACATTAAAGCTGATGGTGTTACCAATAATGTTAATAAAGTTGAAAAAAGTAAACCAAATACAATTGCTCTAGAGAGATCAACCCACCACTGTGTATCTGGAGAATTATAAGTATATTCTAAACTAGCAAAGTCTATATTAAGTTTCAGTGCCATGGGCATTAAACCTAAAACAGTTGTAGTTGTAGTTAAAAGAACTGGTCGTAATCTTTGAGCGCCAGTCATCAATATAGCTTCCTTAGCATTTTTTGTTCTTTTTACTAAGCGATCAAAAGTATCTATAAGAACAATATTATTATTAACAACAATTCCAGCTAAAGATATGACACCTATGCCACTCATTACAATTCCAAAAGGTTGTTGGGTTATTAAAAGACCTAAAACGACTCCGACAGTGGACATAATTACTGCAAATAAGATGAGTAGGGTGCTACTAAAACTATTAAATTGGGTTAATAGAATAAGTCCCATTAAAAATACAGCAACCATAAATGCTTTTTGAAGAAAGGCTTTTGATTTATTTTGACTTTCATCCTCTCCTTTAAACGTAACTTCAACACGGGGGTCTATATTAGCTGAATTAAATTCAGGGATATCTAATCCAAAATTATTGGGAATATCAAACTTTTGAATTCCAAGCCAATGTTTAATAAGCCTCACATACGCGTCAGTTTGGTAAAACCTAGTTACATCAGATTTTATAGTTTCAATTCTATTTTGGTCTAATCGAACAATATTTCCAGTTTCTTGTTTAGTTTGCACGTCAGTGAAGTTTGAAATAGGAACATATCCATTAGAAGTTGGTATTTTAATACTATTTAGTTGGTCAATTGTTCTTTGGTTTTCAGGTAACCTTAAATAAATTGGGATAGAGTCATTGCTGTCATTAGGTCTAAATTCGCTTAATTTCAAACCTCCTGTTATTAATTTAATAGTATTACCAATAATAGCTATGCTTGCACCATATTTTGCAGCTTCTTCTCTATCAACATATAATTGATACTCAATACTTGGAGATGGAAGGGATGTTTCTAGATCTTTTAAACCTGAAATTTTTAAAAGATATTCCTCTATTCTTTTAATTTCTTTGATTGTCAAATTTGGGTCAGAGGATACCAGATTTATTTCTATAGGTTTCCCCCTAGGCGGCCCAGCTCTTTGAGTTCGTGTTTCAACTTTAATTCCTGCAATTGTAGATGTAGCCTCTCTGATCTCAGATATCATCAAATCAGATTTACGTCTTTTATCCCAATCTTTGAATTCTATATCTATAAAACCAATAATATCAGGTGAACTCTCCTGCCTATTAGAAACATTTCCTGAAGTAGTATAAATAGACTTAAATTCATTATTAATATTTTGAATATCTATAATTTTCTTTTCAACCTTACCAACCAATAGATCCTTTTCTTTGACTGATAAATTACCAGTTGCATAGACTATTACCTTAGTATTATCGGCTTCAACGGATGGAAAGAAGGTAACACCTTTTCCATACTTTCCATAAGCTCCATAAATACCAACAAGTAGTGAAATTGATAAAAATAAAATTTTAAGAGGATTATTGATACAAAGTCTTAAAACAGATAAGTATATTCTTGTGAAAAATCCAACTTTATTTAAATCAGTTAAATCTTCGTCATCATCTGCATTAATTCTAGGTATCATTATTTTTTGAAAAAGACCTTTATTTTTTAAATATCTAAATAATTTGAAAACTAAAAAGCCTATAGCAAGTGAGGAAACAATCTTAATTCCCAAACTTAGGTATTTATCAAATTTTAACTGACCAAGAAAATTCAATGCAATATAATTTATTCCTGCAAATAAAATAAGCGGGACAATGAAGTAGAAAAACAAATTTCTAATTTTATAGGTCTGAGTACCAATTATAGGCACTACAACCAAAGCCATAGCCAAACTTGAACCTAGAACAGAGATTACTGTAATGGGGATATATTTCATAAAACCCCCAGTGGTTCCAGGCCAAAAGAGCAATGGAATGAATGCTGCTATAGTTGTTAGAGTAGATGCGATAATTGGGAGAGACATTCTGGATGCAGCTTTAATATAAGAGTCTGCCAAACCCATTCCTTCTTGAATTTTTCTTTGTGCGTATTCAACTACTACTACTGCCCCATCAACTAACAGTCCAACAGACAATATTAAACCAAAAAGAACTACCATGTTGATAGTGAAGCCCAATGAATAAAGAACTAATATAGCTGCTAAAAAAGACCCTGGAACAGCTAAGCCAACTAGCAAACTAGATCTTATACCCAAAAAAAGAATAACCACACTCATAACAAGTAATATTGAAAAAATTACATTATTCTGCAAGTCGCCCAGCATTTTTTTAATATTAACAGACTCGTCCCCGGAAAAAGTTATTTTTATTTTAGAAGGAAGTGTTTTTTGTTCACTCTCTACTATTTCTTTTACTTGATTGACAGTCTCAACAATATTTGCACCTATTCTCTTTGATATTTCTAATGTAAATGCGGATTGATTATCTAATCTTGCAAATTTTTCGGGATCTTTAAAAGTTCTTTTTAATGAAGCTATGTCTTTGAATTTGATGGTCTTTTTATCATTAACTTTAATAGGCGTGTTAAAAATGTCATTAAGATTTTCATATAAACCTGGAATTTTTATTACAAATCTTCCATCTCCAGTATCTAAATTACCCGCAGACACAACTTGGTTGTTAGACCTAACAAAATTTAAAATTTCATTTAAATTTAGGCCATAGGCTTCAATTTTATTTTGATCAATAATTATATCCAGTTGTTCTTCTCTTTCTCCTCCAATCTGAACCTCTAAGACATTAGGTAAAGATTGAATCTTATCCTTTAAATCATTGGAAACTTTTTTAAGAAGGAATTCAGAAATATCGCCACTTATTGAAACAACCAAAATAGGAAAAAGGCTTATATTTACTTCACTGACTTTGGGTTCTTCAGCATCATCTGGAAGATCAGATTTAGCACGATCCACTTGCTCTCTTGTATCTAGCAGTGCCTGATCAGGATCAAAACCTTCATTAAACTCTAAAAGTATATTGCCTCCACCTTGATAGGCTGTACTTGTCATTTGGTTTTTGCCTTCAATGTTAGATATTTCATCTTCTATTGGTTTAATTAGGAGTTTTTCCGAGTCCTCTGGAGATATACCAGTTAGACCTAATGAGACATATATATAAGGTAAACTTACGTCGGGTGAGGACTCTTTAGGTATATTATTAAAAACTAAAGAACCACTTATAATAACAAAAAGAAAAATAGAAATCGTTGTTCTATAATATTGACTAGCAAGACCTACTAAATTCATGATTATTTAAAAACTTACTTCTTCGCCAGTAGAAACATATTGTTGACCAACGATAATTAACTGTTCCTTTTCATTCAATCCAGTAACAAGCATGTACTCAGAAGTATCTTCTATGACTTGAATTTCTTTAAACATGACTTTACTCTCATCGTTGATAACCTTTACACCAAGTGCCCCATCATTACCTAAGGCCAATATTGATGGTGAAATTTTATGGGCAAGAACCTCTCCTTTTTTTATAGATATCATTGAAGAAAGACCATCTTTATATCTGTAATTTTTGTTATCTACTTTGACCACAATTTCAAAGGTTTTTGTATTAGGGTCAGATATAGGAGAAATATAATCAATCTTTCCCTCTATCTCCTCACCAAGAATTGATATGCTAACTTCATTGTTTAAAGATATACTTAAAATCTCATTTTCATTGATGTATCCAAAAATTTTAAGAGACGAGAGATCTATTAACTCATAGACTTTTTCCCCTGGCATAACTAATTCACCACCAATTTTATGGCCATCTAACAATATTCCACTAAAAGGAGCAAATAGTGCTACTTTATTAAATTCGTTTTGAGATAAAAGATCAATATCGAATAATTCCTTATTGGTATCAAAATCATCTAACTTTATTATATGTTGACCTTTTTTAACAAGTGTTCCTGCTTTGATCATGACTTGGTCAACAGTAGTCATAACTTCAGATTTAATTTCAATTCTCCTTGAAGCTTCAGTTGTAGAACTGAAATCTATACTGTCATTAATAGTAGTAGCTAAAGACTCAACAACTTGAACATTAAATAATTTTTTTTCGGTCTTTTCAGCTTTGCCCCATTCGGAAGCAACAAGACTCTGTTGCAAAAATATTAAAATAGAAATTATTAGAGTTTTAAAACTAGATTGATGCATGTTTTTTTGTAAATCTTCCTATAGGATTATATGTAATCGAAGTTTTATCAGATTATATAGAAAATGAAACAGTGGTATAAAAATAGAAAAAATGATCATTTTTATCTAAAAGCTAAGAAAAATTCATTTATTTCCCGTGCTTATTATAAATTAGAAGAAATAGATAGAAAAAAACAGCTAATTACCAAAAATTGTAGAGTATTAGATATAGGTTGCGCTCCAGGAGGTTGGAGTCAATATGTTCTGAATAAATATGGCAATCAAAGAGTAGTTGGAATTGACATACTTCCTATGGAACACACTTTCGGTGAAAATTTTGAATTCTATAATTATGATTTAAATGAATTTGCAAAAATTTTTGATACCTTTAAATCAAAAAAATATCTTTTTGATATCATAATATCAGATATTGCCCCTAATACCTCTGGCAATCAATTCACGGATCAAGCTAATAGTTTCAATCTTAGTTTATTGTCTGTGAAATTTATTGATGATTTTTTAAAAAAAGGAGGCCACTTTCTTGTTAAAAATTTTCAAGGTGAGGATACAGAACATTTATATAAAGAAATTAAAAAATTTTTTAATAAATCTTCATATATTAAACCTAGCGCGTCTGATAAAAATTCAAAAGAGATTTATATTTTAGGCTTAGAGAAAAAATAGTTCTTCAGCCATAGATTTAAAGAAACCAAATTAGTAAATTCTTTTTTTTTGTTATTATGAGTGACTTCAAATATTTCTCTACCAAACTTTTTTGAATAATTGATTTTAATTATAGTAAAAGAAAA
>ERZ802822.1881-NODE-1881-length-12229-cov-10.316162_pt1 | contig 12229 bp, 11 predicted proteins | sample MGYA00345649_ERZ802822 | MGnify/ENA primary metagenome ERZ802822 (study PRJEB30503, sample SAMEA104212359) | marine metagenome | biome: Westerlies Biome; feature: [SRF] surface water layer (ENVO:00010504) within the epipelagic zone...; material: water...
CCATCTATAACGGCCGCTTCACCATTGCTTTCGATATAGTAAGCCCCTTGTGCCAAACAACCCGTGTATAACTGCTCTACTTTCATGTTATTAATGTTAGTTGCCACACAAAAATACAAATTTAACCCGTTGTGTATTTTAGAGTAAGGTTACACAAATATGTCAGTTCGAGCTTGCCTTGTCGGAAGACAGGTGATTTTTGACAGAAAATTGTAACCCGTGTTGAGCATATCGAAACATAGAGAACGAATTCAAACACCAAATTCTTTTTTCTTGATAGTGCTACTTTGCTTATTCTCGACACAAATTTACTCATTTCGGTCGCAAAATTCACTCGAATTGATAGAACTTAATTAAAATGCACAACGGGTGGAATAAAGTAATTTAAACAATTACGTTAATCGATACGATGGACTGCTTCCACATCATCATTTCATTAAATAAGCCCCATAACCTTATGGTTACCAACAATTAGCCTACTTTTGCCGCTTAAATTTTATAACCTTGAAACGATTTCAATTTATAGATAAGTCCAATGGTGGCAGTGTTAAAAACGATCTTCTTTCTGGAATTACGGTTGCTTTAGCCTTGGTGCCCGAAGCCGTAGCCTTTGCCTTTGTGGCGGGCGTATCGCCTGTTGTTGGACTTTATGGTGCCTTTATGATGGGTATTATCACGGCTATTTTTGGTGGTCGTCCTGGCATGATATCTGGTGCAACGGGCGCCATGGCAGTAGTCATGGTTCATTTGGTTAGCGAGGGAAATGCCCTTGGTGGTAGCGATACCGCCGGACTACAGTTTTTATTTGTAACCCTTATTTTGGCGGGTTTGATTCAAGTATCAGCGGGAGTATTACGCCTTGGAAAGTTTGTGCGTATGATTCCTCATTCGGTGATGATGGGTTTTGTAAACGGACTGGCGATTGTTATCTTCTTATCACAGTTGGGCATGTTTAAAAGTCAGGGTGTATGGCTGTCTGGTTCAGCACTTTTCACCATGATCGGGCTGGTGGCTTTGACCATGGGCATTATGGTTGGCCTACCTTACCTTACCAAAAAAGTACCCGCAGCACTTACGGCGATTGTGGTCATATCCCTATTGGTCATCTTTGGAAATTTGGAAACGGAAACTGTTCGTTCGTTTGTGGTCGCCAATGGCGGTACGGGCATTCAAGCGGGCTTCCCGAGCTTTAATGTACCGATAATTGCCTTTACCATGGACAACTTTCTCTTTATTTTGCCTTATGCCGGCATCCTTGCAGCCATAGGCCTAATCGAATCTTTGATGACCCTAAACCTCATAGACGAACTCACAGACTCACACGGCAGTGGTAACCGAGAATGTACCGCACAGGGCTTGGGTAATATTGTAAATGGATTCTTTGGCGGTATGGGCGGTTGCGCCATGATTGGGCAGAGCATCATCAACATTAAGTCTGGCGGGCGAGGACGCTTGTCTGGAATCACTGCGGCTATCGCTTTATTGTGCTTTATCTTGTTTGGGTCAAGTTATATCGAACAAGTGCCTATTGCTGCTTTGGTAGGGGTCATGTTTATGGTGGTCTTTGGCACTTTTGCTTGGAGTTCGTTTCAGGTATGGAACAAGGTTCCCAAATCGGATGTAATTGTCATTGTATTGGTCACGGCACTCACGGTTATTTTTGATTTGGCCATAGCCGTATTGGCAGGGGTAGCGGTATCTTCTTTGGTCTTTGCTTGGGAGAACGCCAAGCGCATACGGGCACGCAAACACATAGATGACCACGGTGTGAAGCACTACGAAATATATGGCCCACTGTTCTTTGGTTCCATAGAATTGTTCAACAGCAAGTTTGAAGTACAAAACGACCCAGATGAGGTAGTGATTGATTTTAAAGATTCGCGTATTGTAGATCAGTCCGCCATTGAGTGTGTGAATAAACTCACAGGACGTTACCTCAAAAAAGGAAAGAACATTCATTTACGCCATTTGTCTTCGGATTGTGTGAAGCTCATTGAGAAAGCCGAAAAGATCTGCGATGTAAACGTCTTGGAAGACCCGGACTATTTTGTTGCGATTGATAACTTTAGACGCGCGCAAACGGATTTAGCAAAAGCCTAAATCAACGGCATAAAAAAACCCTGCCATTTGGCAGGGTTTTATTGTAAACATGAAATTAAGTATGGTTGGTTATTTTACCAATTTCGTGGTTAGTTCTTGCTCACCGGCTTTAACCGTTACCAAGTACAACCCTTTGTTTAAATCAGCTACATCTAAGCTAAATGCTGTTGCATTTGGTGCAGCACGCATTACTTCGCGACCCGTAAGGTCAAAGATGCTAACAGTGTCAATAGCAACACTTGCACTTATGTTAAGTGTGTTCTCAACAGGGTTAGGATAAACATTTACATTGCTTTCTAAATCATTAATAGAAGCTGTCGCTGATCTGTAGAGGTATAGGTTGTCTACATAAGCAAGATCTATTGTATTTGAAACAGTAATTAAAAACTGCTTTAGATTAGCTCTAGCTTCAGGACCTGTACCACTTCCGTCAGTTGCATTAACTAAATCATCAAGTGCAACGTCAATAGACAACCAAGTTTTGCTGTCATTTTCTCCAACTATATAATCTTTTTGGAATGCCCCTGTTTCTGAAGCACCATCATGATTTGACCATTTTGAGTGGAAAACTTGACCAACGGCATAGTCATCACTAATCCAAAAATCCATATGCATGTGAGTCATTTCAGTAGCATCAACTTCGCTTCCTAAAGATAAACCGAGGAAATTTCCAAAATCAATTTTCATAACGTTATTACCTGCAACAGACTCTTCAGTGAAATCACTATCGTCCCAAGTATTGTTGGCAACTCCAACTGCAGCTCCATATGCCTCTCCGTAAATAGAAATTACATCCCATGAATTTCTAGTTGGAGGCGTTGTAGGAGCAGTCGCAAGTTTGTTATCAATAAATGACACTGTATAAGTTTGTGTTGTTGTTCCGTTTGCAGCCGTTACTACAACAGTTGCATCACCGGGTATTGCAGTTGCTTGATTAATGACAGCAGAAGCGTTGGCATCTGTAGTTGTAACTGCTGTAATTTGAGGAACAGTGGTAGTTCCTTCATCAAGAGATACTGTATAACTTGTAGCTGCACCAAACCCACTAAGCGAAACTCCATCAACTTTTAAATCGCTTAAGCTAGCATCTGCACCTGCAGCTGTTGGCTCTTTCCAGAAGTATATATTATCAAGATAAATATCATTACCAGCTCCAGTACCACCATCAAACTTCATTTGTAATACATTGCTAAAGTCTACATTAGGAAAGCTACTCACAGGAATGTCTACACTATTCCAAGAGCCTGGAGTAGTTGTTATATCTACTAAATTTTCACCACCACCAATTGGTGTAACCTTATAAGTATTAGTGTCATCACTTTCTACCCATATATCTAAATGCAAGAATTCCATTGCAGCCATATCAACCCCAGTTCCTAGTGTAGTTCCTTGGTATGAGAAGTCTCCATATCTCAAAACATTATTACCATCGCCCGGATCAAAACTTGAATCTACAACAACTGCTGGATTTTGGTTCCAATTTGGCGCATAATCTGTTGCAACGTCTGTGTAAGCATCACTGAAAACAGAAATTACATCTTCAGCATTTTTTGTTGGTGTAGGCGCAGATGTAGTTGGACCACCAACGGGAACTGGAATTTCAGTACCCTGAGTAGCACTAAGGTCATCAAAATAGGCAGTGTAAGCTGCGGTATTATTGAGCGCTCCAGCAGCGTCAACAGAAGTTCTAATAGCTAATTCATCCCACTCTCCCGTTGCACCTGCAAAGGTAAACGAAAGCGTTTCCCATCCATTACCTGTGTGAGCTGCTGTGTTAGCAGCTTCATCAATATTTGACTGACCACTTTGGCCACCCTGCATGATTCCTCTTAGGTAAATTGCCGAATCAGAATATACCTTAATAGTTACAGTCTGATTTGAAGTTAAATCCATATAATGTGTTTGTGGTCTAAAGAAAACACCTTTCCATTCATCACCACCTGCTGTAACTGTAACTTGTCGTACAGTGTTAGCGGCGTCAGCAGGATCAGCTACAGCAGTATTTGCTGCAGTTTGACCACCTCCAAAACCACCGAAAACATCTTCTGGTTTGCTGTTAGTCAGATTAGAAAAGTCTTGTATGACTACTTGCGCTTGAGCACAATATAATCCCATGATAGAGATTATTAAAAAAGTAAATATGTGTTTCATAATTTTTGATTTGTTCAAATATATACTTGCATATTATCGAAATGAAAAATAAAATCTATACAATATGTATACATCACATAATTTACCTACCGCAAATGCGAATATGTAAAAAAAGGGGGTTTACATGGGAAGAATGAAACCTTTTAGCCTTGCTTTTTTGGACTATTTACAGTTCCTATACAATATACTTATGTGTTTAGCCAATGCTACATCAAGCGTAGTAACGGCATTTTGGTCGTGGGTGCGTAATGAAATCCCGATGCGGTTGTAGCTGTTTTGCCAGTTGGGATGGTGGCCTAATTTTTCAGCCACATCCGCAACTTTTGACATAAAATCAAAAGCGGTTTTAAAGTCTTTAAAAACCAATTCGGTTTTAATGCATCCTGCATCCCATTGCCAATCGGCAGCTTCTGTGCCAAGAGCCTTAACAATACTTGCTTCTGTGTACTTTGTCATTACACCTCGCAGCTCATGTCTGCTCCGCAACATTGCGGCGATTTGATTTTACCCTCACACGAAGGGCATTGGGAAATTTGTACCTCACTGCCATCATCAAGGGATAAATGACCGTTCTCTAAAGGCATGTCGCATTTTGCACAAGAAGCGTTAACCGACATTCCACATTGATTACATGCATAAGTAGCCATAAGCGTTGTTTTTTCTAAAGATACAATTTTCAGACAACACCATCTAAGCAAAATATGTGGTAAATTTGTTCACCTATGAAAAAGATTGTTATTATCGGATCCGGATTCTCTTCCTTATCAGCTGCCTGCTATTTGGCAAAAAAAGGACATCAAGTACAAGTCCTCGAAAAAAACGACACCCTAGGCGGACGCGCCCGACAGTTTATAAAAGACGGTTTCACGTTTGACATGGGCCCATCATGGTATTGGATGCCCGATGTGTTTGAATCTTTTTTTGGTGACTTCGACAAACAAGTTTCCGATTACTACACTCTCGATCGTTTGTCGCCAGGCTATCAAGTTGTCTTTGGCAAAGACGATGTCTTTCCAGTGGAGGATAGCATAGCCAAAATTGCAGCCCGCTTTGAAAAAATTGAAGCCGGAAGTGGTGCGAAACTTACACGGTTTTTAGAAAAAGCACGTAACAATTACGACATAGCCGTCAAGGATTTGGTGTATCGCCCGGGGGTATCGCCCCTAGAACTGGTTACGCCACAAACCGTCAAAAAAGTGGGGTTGTTTTTTACCAATATTAGAAGTCAAGTGGAAAAGCAATTCAAGAATCAAAAGCTACGCTCCTTGTTGCAGTTTCCCGTATTGTTTTTGGGCGCAAAACCCGAAAGCACTCCTGCATTCTACAATTTTATGAATTATGCCGATTTTGGCTTGGGTACTTGGCACCCCAAAGGTGGTATGTATCAAATTGTGGATGGCATGGTTAGCTTGGGGAAATCGCTTGGCGTAAGCTATCACACTGACCACGGGGTAGATGAAATTTTACTCCAAAATGGCAAAGCCAGTGGCGTTCGCACTAGCAATAAAACCATTGAAGCGGATGTTGTCATTTCAGGAGCAGACTACCACCATACCGAAACCTTATTACCCAAAGAAAAGCGCGCTTACAGTGAGGCCTACTGGGATAAAAAAACCTTTGCGCCTTCGTCCTTGTTGTTCTACATTGGGTTGGACAAAAAGCTCGATACGCTGGCGCATCACAACCTCTTTTTTGATGTCGATTTTGATGCCCATGCAGCTAGTATTTACGACACTCCCGAATGGCCAGACGACCCTTTGTTTTATGTCAACTTGCCATCACAAAGCGACCCACTAATGGCGCCCAAAGGCAAGGAAGCTTGCTTTATTTTGATCCCCATAGCACCCAACTTAGAGGACACGCCTGCGTTGCGAGAAAAGTACTTTGACATGGTACTCAACCGTATGGAAGCGTTGACCGACACCGAAATAAAAGCACATATTTTATTCAATGAATCCTTTTGTGTCAAAGAGTTTAAAGAGGTATACAATTCCTATAAAGGCAATGCCTATGGGATGGCCAATACCTTGTTGCAGACCGCATTTTTACGACCCAAGATGAAGAGTAAAACCGTTGATGGACTGTATTTTACGGGACAACTTACCGTTCCTGGCCCTGGCGTTCCGCCCGCACTAATCTCGGGTAAAATAGTAGCTGATTTTATTGAATGAAAATCCTATACGCAGTTCAGGCCACGGGAAACGGACATATTTGTCGTGCACAAAAATTAGTCCCTGCCCTAAGGCAATTTGCCGATGTGGATGTACTCACCAGTGGCACAGCAGCTGATATTAGCCTTGGTTTTCCAGTTAAATACCATTACAGAGGCTTTGGTTTTGTTTTTGGCAAGCAAGGAGGGATTCAATGGTCACAAACCATTTTTAGAAACAACCCCATTCGCCTATGCCTCGACATAGCAAAAGTTCCCGTGACCCAATACGACCTTGTTATTAACGACTTTGAACCGCTAACCGCCTGGGCATCAAAGCGAAAAAAAGTGCCTTGCATTGCAATGAGCCATCAGTATGCTTTGCTTGCCGAGGTACCAAAACCGTCACGAGTCCCCGCCATCATTCGCTGGGTGCTAAACCATTATGCACCGACCCAAATGGGTGTGGGGTTTCACTTCAAGCGATACGCCCCGCATATCTTTTTCCCCATCATACGCGACGCAATACGAAACCAGCAAACGAGTAAACAAAACAAGTATACCGTTTACTTGCCCGCTTATGCGGACAGCTTTATTTGTTCAATCCTCACCCAAATTCCTCAAACCCAATGGGAAGTGTTTTCAAAGCATTGTACCAAAGCCTATTTGGTTGAAAATGTAAACGTCCAGCCGCCTAGCGGAACAGCCTTCCAAGCAAGTATGGCAGCGGCAACTGGCGTATTGTGTGGCGCTGGTTTTGAAACGCCCGCTGAGGCCTTGTTTTTAAAGAAAAAACTATTGGTCGTTCCCATGCGCGATCAGCATGAGCAGCACTATAACGCTGCAGCATTGGCAGACCTCGACATTCCTGTATTGTCCAAACTTTCCAAGCAATCTGTTCCAAAATTATCCGCTTGGGTAGACGATACTGCTGTTCCAAATATTGATTTTCCAGATGATACCAATGCGGCCATTGACTATCTTTTGAAACTCGCAGCAGCAAAATAATATTATCCTATTTTTGAAAAAAAAGCAATGGAAACAATTTTTCACCCAGCCGATTCTAGAGGAAGCGCCGATCACGGTTGGCTTCAAGCCAAACACAGCTTTAGTTTTGCAGGCTGGTTTAACCCCGAGCGTATACAGTTTGGTACGCTTCGTGTGCTCAACGATGACACCGTTCAAGGCGGTATGGGCTTTGGCACCCATCCACACGACAATATGGAAATCATCACCATCCCATTGCGTGGCGATTTGGAACACAAAGACAGCATGGGCAATGCCGAGGTGATTCGAGAAGGGGAGATACAAGTGATGAGTGCAGGTACTGGTGTGTATCATTCCGAGTACAACAAAAACGCAGATAGGGAAATCAGTTTGCTCCAACTTTGGATTTTTCCCAACCAACGTGACGTAGCACCACGCTATGATCAAATCCCCATTGACAGCCTTCATAAAAAAAACGAGCCGTTTCAAATTCTATCCCCTAATCCCGACGACCAGGGCGTTTGGATTCATCAAAACGCTTGGTTTCACATGCTTGATTTGGATGCAGAACACGCCACTTACTACGACCTAAAATTGGAAGGCAACGGCGTTTATGCCTTTGTCATTGAGGGTGAAGTAGAAATTGGAGAGCACGTACTTGGAAAACGCGATGCCTTGGGTATTACGGAAATTGCTACATTTGAGATTACCGCTCACCAAGACACCCAAGTCTTATTGATCGAAGTGCCCATGGTGGTGGATTAAAACGCTCCAAATGAAAAAACAAACCCTTACGCTTTTTGGTATGACCTGCACAGGCTGTGAAGCAGCTGTTGTTGCGGCAGCGCTTGAAATAGCAGGCGTATCTAAGGCAGTAGCCGATCATAAAAAAGACCAACTAATAATATGGGGCCAAACACCCGTTTCAACCGCAGCTCTTAAAGCTGCACTGCCAAAAAAATATGCACTTATGGATGATGCAGTAGCGCAAGCACCATCCAAGCTTAAACAACTCTTTCCGCTGTTTCTAATTTTTGGATTTATCATTGATACAACTGTTTTGATTCATTGGCCTGCGTGGAACATGACAGCCATGATGCATGATTTTATGGGGATGTTTTTTATGGTATTTTCATTTTTTAAGCTGTTGGACATAAAGGGATTTCAAGCCAGTTTTAGCATGTATGACCCACTGGCTGCTGAATGGCCAGCCTATGGATTCATTTATCCTTTTATAGAATTTGCCTTGGGCGTGTGCTATATCCGTGATTTTGTTCCGGACTGGGTGTTGTGGATTACCATTGTTATTTTGGGCATCACCACGGTAGGCGTAGTTAAAACCTTGCTAAAAAAGCGCGCCATTCAATGTGCTTGCTTGGGGAGTGTGCTTAAACTTCCCATGACCGAAGCTACCTTTATCGAAAATGCCATCATGCTTGTGATGGCTGGGAGCCTGCTGCTATAATTGTGTGGTAAAATCCGCTAAAGCCGTTTTAAATTCCTTCAATAATTTTTCATCTGTAATCCCCTCTTTTTCAGTAAAATTCTCGTTATATGACGGCAATGAAAAGCATGGGATATTTGGGTTTTCTCTAGACAACCGTGCATGTGCGAGTTCAAGTACGGTTTGCGCGCCACGTACACCTGCGCAGGTTGCCAATAAAAATAGGGGTTTGTTGCACCAAACAATTTTTTCTAATCTTGAAATCCAATCGAAGATGTTTTTAAAAGCGGTTGTGTAAGCTCCGTTATGCTCAGCAAAAGAAATGATAATACCATCACTAGCGTGCAGTGCAGCCTTAAAGGCTTGCGCTTGCTCGGGAATACCCTCTCTTTCACGATCTATACTGTAAATGGGCATTTCATAATCGTTTAAATCCAACAAATTAATATGGGCATTGGGCACTTGCTGGGCAGCAAAGTGCGCCAGTTTTCGGTTGATGGAGTTTTGGCTTGAACTCGCACCAAAGGCGACGATATTAGGCATAGCTTATTTTTTGGCTAAGATACGTATCCTTGCTTGAAGCGATGCAATAGGAATGTGTGATAAAGATTCCACAATGAGGTCGTAGTCGTGCTGTAGTGCGGGTGTTTTAAGGTCGTATAGGGCCTGTAAACAATTCACGCGAAAAATACGCGAAGCGTGATTTTTGGAAACCCAATCCGATAGGGTAGCCCATACCACTCCGAGTGTTTTTTGATCTAATGACAACTGACCTATAAATAAGGGAAATTGAAAGGGAAGGGCTTTTGGATTACACTGAAGTAGGTCTATAAGTGTAGTTTTATAATCGTTGATAGCAATGCGATCTTCCTTTATAAGTTGACCCAACGCATCTGCGGCTTTAAAGGAACAATGGGCATCGTCTTTTCCAATATATAGGAGAAGTTTTGCAGCTAATGCTTTAGGGGCATAGCCATTTAAAAGAGGGGTAAGTTCTACCTTTTCATTTTTGACCCCTTGTTTTAGATAACTTGTAAGGTCAAAGGCACTCATTCGATGGTAAGCTTAGCCAAGAAAGCCTTGTAATTTTTTGTTTCTTCGGATGTAATCCAAAAGGTTTTGGCATCTATAATGCTTATTGCTTCAATTTGCGCCCCATTAAAATCAAGGTCATATTGAGAGATATTGGCATCCGCTATGGCAGAGAGCGAGAAGTTGTCGATCACATATAAATACTGGTTATCGTCTCTTCTGTAGCCTGTCAATGCCAAGGTTTTACTCTCGTGGTGGTAATCAGCCCCTGTTATCAGCGATCCAACAGCCAAAGAGCCCATTTTTGTTGCAGGCCCTCCTGAAGGCGAAATCACATAAACCTCGGAGGTAAGCGTACTCCGATTTTTGGTAAAAACCACTATTTTATTTTCGACAACGACAATGCCTTCCGCATCAAAGTGAGTGGCCTGCTGAAAGTCAAAATTATCTTGCTCTGGATAATGAAAGGGAATGGAATCTAAAGTGGTAGCACCTCCATTACTTAAGTCTATTTCTAAGAGGTGTAGGTTTTTTCGGGTTCCGAAATTATTTCCCATATCAGCAACAAGCATGTTGCCGTTGACAATTGTCATGTCTTCCCAGTCAATATTGGTTTTGGTGGTGTCTCTTTTGTCTAGGAGTGCTCCTTTGGTGCTTATGGCGTATAGCGCAGCTTCGTTACCAGAATCGTTGAGCGTCCAAAGGGTGTCATTAAGTATGGCTAGCCCCGAAGTCTCTTCGAGAATATCAGGCAGATTGTATTTTTCTACGGTCTTAACGGTACGTTCTTCGTTTTCAGAATTGTTTGCTGATTGGCAGCCAATGAGTATGCTAAAGACTAAAAAAACAAAAAGTATTCTCATGGAATTAAGTGCGATTGAATATGCGTCCAATTTACGTATTTAAAATTTTGTGGTTTGTTACCGTTATCGCCGTCTTGCACAATGAGTAGTCCGTTAGGGAATGTTGGAGTTTTTAAACTAGAAACTTCAAGTCCGTCAGTTTCTTGCACGCCGTCCACAACACCATCTTTGATTTGAATAATCGTTACGAGTTCTAGCGTTACCCGATCAATAAATGCATAGGCATTTGATCCTTGTACAGACATAACAATCCATCCGCTGCCGCCTTTGTTTTCACGAAGGGCAAGCCCTTCAAAGTCAGCTTTTAGTTTATCGTTATCTACCTTTAAAATCATGGTTTTTTCATCCGCTTGCCAGGGCAAAGCGTTTAGCTGCCAAAGACCTCTTTCCTCCTCAGCGACATATAATTTTTTATTGGTTGGGTCAACCACAAGTCCTTCGACGGTTTTGCCAAATTTTAGCTTGCGGACCAATGCAATTTGCGCCTTATTTTCTTTAAGCCCCACTTGATACTGCCATACCTTTCCCCTCTTTGTACTGATAATAATATAAGGCTGTTCGCCAAGATAGGTGGTAATGCCATAGACTTCTTTCAAAGGCACTTTAATGTCTTGAATGTGTGTCAGTGTTCCATCTGGGTTGAGAAATGCAAAAGTTATGGTCTCTCTTGTGCGATTAGATGCACAAATCAGTGGCAGGTCATTTTTGAGCATGTTGTTTGGCAAAAAAAGCGCCACATTATTGGGTCTTCCAACAGGGTATTGATGTAGTTTTTTACCTTGCAGATTGTACGTTATTAGCCCATATTTTTTGTCTGTGGCTACAATGATAGATTTTTCTGCATCAATGGGATTTTCCCAAATACAGATATCGTCTGCCGCATCGTCATAAGATACAACGGCTTCGGTTTCGAGGGTGGCTTCAACTTGGGGAAAAGCAAAAGAGCGAACCGAAGTCCGCTCTTGTCCTAGTACCGCGAAACCCACAAAAAGAGTGAAGATTCCGTTGATATATTTCATTATAAATCTATTTTAAGACCTAAATTCCAGCTAATTTGGTAATACTCAAGTTGCATGGTTTTTTCTTTGCTCCCTTGGTAGTAACGCAATGGTTGATTAGTTAGGTTTTTAGCCTCTGCAAATAAACGAATTTTATCCGTAAGGTTGTACGAGGCGTTAAGGTCCAAGAACTTTTGCTCGTCATAGTAACGATCTTCCCAAGTGTCACCACCTAACTCATCAAGCTGCTCGCCGGCGTAGTTGTAAGAAATTCTTGCAAAAATCTTATTCGTTTCATAAGCCAAAGAAAGATTATACATATTCTCAACAGCACCAGCAAGCGGCACATCACTTCTTCCTTCTAGTATATTATCTGTAGATGAGTCTGTAAACGTATAATTTGCTGCAAGGTTTAGGTTATCCAACAATTGTGTTTGAGCAGCTAATTCAAATCCAAAAACACTTGCTTCAGAACCATTTCTTCTTTGTGTAAATCTTTCATATG
>ERZ802822.1884-NODE-1884-length-12214-cov-5.701244_pt1 | contig 12214 bp, 10 predicted proteins | sample MGYA00345649_ERZ802822 | MGnify/ENA primary metagenome ERZ802822 (study PRJEB30503, sample SAMEA104212359) | marine metagenome | biome: Westerlies Biome; feature: [SRF] surface water layer (ENVO:00010504) within the epipelagic zone...; material: water...
GAGGTGGCCATAAAAACGCACGTGCATGGCTTCGGTCTAAACCCATGCGTGATAATGCCCAAACGAGGGTCATTTGACCGATGACCTGACGATGAATACCTGGGGTTGACGATGCAATCGCAACGGGAGTCTGCTGAGCAACGCCGTCGAGACCTGCATCGGCACCGCATCACCGGGACGCTTGAGGGGGCACGGTTCGCGACGGCTGTTGCCAGCTCTATTGGTCTTCCACTGGCGGCCTTGCATGAACACGTCGGTCCCTATCCCTTGTTTCTGCCTGGTTCGGATAACACCACGGAGACCCACCAACAGTTTTATTCGCAACATGCCGAACAGGAGCAGCTTTACCTAGCGCTCTGCCGACGCGTGGTCGAGGTCATCGGAGAGCCCTGTTTTGTGCAGCGTATTCCCACGTATCGATTTGGTTTGCCAGGGAATCGTTGGGTTGGCAATTATCATCGTGATTCAGATTTTGGGCATAGTAATTACGAATTCAATGCCATTTGTGCGCTCACTGTCATGAAGGGCAGTGCTGCTTTGCATGTGGAGCGAGATGCTGGCAGCCACTGTTTTGACCCTCTCGAGCTTGATGCTGGTGAATTAATCCTGTTCGACCACATCGATCGCTTGCATGGCTGTCCGTTGAATCGTGAAGGGGTTTCGGTGGCGAGCATTGACTTCCGCTTTGTTCCCGAGCGCTTTGCCACTGAAGCCTTCCGTACGGATGCCACCAGTTTGAATACAGGCACGGCTTTTCTGCCGGGGCATTACTTCACCAAGGAGCCGATCTGATGGGGTTTCGCAGCGTTCTGAAACGGAATCTGCGGCTGGGTTTGAACCGCAGTCAGGCGTCGTGGGAGCGAATGATTGGCCCCATTCAGGCCCGTCGAAATCGCGATCGCCTTCGTTCGATCAATGCTCTCGATCGCATTCAGGAGGTGCGGTTGCCGGGTACGGATTCGTCCAAGCTCGATCACTTGGTTCTGTTTTCCCATTTCCATCCAAGGGGTTGGTTGCAGCGCTGCATTCGCCGTGAACTGGCGGATCTGCGGGGGCGTGGCTGGCAGGTTTTGCTTCTCAGCGACCATCTCGATGCAGCGGCACTGGCCTGGTGTGATTCACAGGAGATCGGTTGGCTGCGACGCCGGAATGAAGGACGCGATTTCGGGGCTTTTCAGGATGGTTGGCTGATGTTGCGCCACCGTGGTCTCTCGGAGAGCATCGAGCGACTGGTGATGCTCAATGACAGTGTTTACCCCGTGGTGGACCTTGAGGGGAGTAGCTGGCCGATGTTTCTCGACGCGCGTGATGCGTCGGTGGTGGGTTTCAGTGATTCCTTCCAGAACGGCTATCACTTGCAGAGTTATGCCTTGAATCTGCCCGGGGCGATCTTGCAACAACCCTGGTGGGAGTCGTACTGGGCTACCTATCCGGGCTGGGGAGGCATGACCATTGCCATTCGTGATGGAGAAATCGGTTTGTCTCAGTTGTTGCTTCATCAGGGTGTTGCCCTGCGGGCGCTTCACCCAGTGAGTCGGCTCCGGGCCCAACTGGCCAGTGCCCATCTCTTGGAGCAGCTTCAGCTTCACTGTTCCAAGGAGGCGTCCCAGTGGATTCAGCAGCAGCTGCTGAGCACCGGCTTGAGTTCATTGAATTACGTATCGCCAGCTCACTATTGGGCCATTCCTCTGCTGTTAGATGGCTGCCCCTTTCTGAAGCGATGGCTGATGGAAAGCAACGTGAATCAGATGCCGGATCCCTTGCTGGTGGCTGGTGGGCAGGTGTCGCTGGTGGATCCTGATGAATTGGTGGATTACCTGCGGCCACCGGTGACCGGCTTTGCGGGATGAGCGGAGAAAACAGCGATTTTGTTGAGCGAGTGGCGACTTTGATGCTGTTCATTTGTAGTGATAGATCACGCTCTTGATCTGCGCTAAACTGCTTTGAAAAGATGATGCTGATTATTCAAAGTTTGGTGTATTAAGAGCACTATTTATCAATATACTGAATAGATTTAATCGTAATTGGCGAGAATATCGGGTAAACTGATTCTGAGATGGCTTCAGTGGTTGATCGGATCGCCGGAGATGTTGAGCGAAGTGATGGTGAAGAATCTACATTCACGGCCAATATTTCATTGAGATCGATGTGTCGTCTCTGCAGGTAAATCAGTGATGGTATTGACGAAATCCCCTTAGCAAGGGCTGTCTGGTCATTTCCGCGCTTCTTTGGAGCTAGGCTGCTACCCGCGCCTTTGCGCATGATCCCGTCTGAAGCATTGTTGAAGGCGAAGCCGTTTGAAGGGTGATATGAGGGAAATCGATCGGCCCTCATCTTCTCAAATGTGAATGCAGCCTCAGGCTATTCGAGTTTGCTTTGCATCAGTATGGTGAAAAAGAACATTCTCTTGAGGCAAATGAGTTGGTGAGCATCATTGATTCTGAATAGTCTCGCCTGGTTGTATATAGTCATTGCCCTTCGGCTACATTTTGGAGACATAAAAAAGGGGCGCCCTTGGCACCCCCTTGAAGAGCATTACTTTAATCAGTAATGCAATAGTAGATGTTTGAGATCAAACGATCTGGAAATCATCGGGGAATTCGAATGCATCGCCTTCGGAGATGACTTCAGTGGTTCCCTCGACTTCGCCGGACTCGTTCAGAAGAGTGACGGTGAAAGATTGACCGTCTTCAGCGAATTCAACATCGATACGGCTGAATACATCAGCTTCGATGGCAATCTTGTCTTCACCGGACGTGAAGTCGGTGATGATGTTGACGGAATCACCTTCGAACTGGTCAACGGTCCAGTACACGACGTCGGCACCTGCACCCAGAGTGACGGAGTCGCTGCCGGAGCCAACACGAACCAGATCATCGCCAGCACCCGCGTTGATCCTGTCGTTGCCAGCGCCGCCGCGGATGAAGTCGCTACCTTCAGATCCACCGAGCTGGTCGGAGCCTGCACCACCATTGATGTAGTAGGCGAAGTCACCTCCGAGTCCGCCTTCTTCGATCGTGCCGCCTGCTGCGTCAGCAATCGTGCCTTCTTCAGTTTCGATGCTCAGATCAACGCTAGCGCCTGAAGTGGAAGAACCAGCGAGGTTAGCGATGACAGCGCCACCGAAATCCTCAGCAACCTGGAAGGCTGAACCTGAGCCATCAAGGGGGTTGCCGGCAGCATCAAATGCTGTGGAAATAATAATCTCGTCACCGAGGGCACCGTCAAGAATGACGTTGGCGTTGTTAACACCTGAGGCAGCGAAGGTGGAGCCGCCATCACCAGGGGCATTGATTTCAATGGGGCCGCTGGTGGGATCGGTCACCACAAAACTGTCGCCGGAGTTACCGGTGCTGGAGGACCCAGCTGTCGGATTTTCGGCCGCGGAGGCGTCAAGAGCCGGAACGGGCGTAATGAAAATGGACACGTTGAAGAGGGAAATGCTTCGGTCCGAAATTAAAGGAAATCACAGGTTCTGTAACGCTTGGTATGCACTACTCGAACCATCCCACTGGTGATTCCTTGGTTTCTGTCGCGGATTGCTGACAATGGCTTTTCAGGAAGGCTCTGAGCTCTGATTCCAGGGATTTCGGGAGTGTGCTCCTGCGTCCAGGATTCACGTTGCGGGCTACCCACGCCTGCATCCAGGGCTCAGGATCGGAGTCAAGGCCAAGAAACCCCAGTACTTCACTCAGCTGGGGGCTTGGCTGGGAGAAGAGCCGCTCGCTTGAGATCACGAGTAGCTGCTGGGAACTCGGCAGAGATGATCGCCATCGCTGGAGGTGGATGTCGTAAAGGCTGTCCTGGAGCGCTCCAGTGCCGATCCGCCCCGATCTGGCCAGGGTGTCGGCATCGAGTGATTGCAATGATTCCAGCTCTTGGCTCAGCCAGGACTCCACGCTGCCTTCCAGTCCCTCGAGGCGTTGTAGGTGCTGGACCCAGCTCACAGCGCGCTCAAGAGGATCGCGGAGGAGCACCATCGTCTTGACATCCGGGATCAACTGGGTGACCCGCGCTGGGGCCTCTGGGTGGCTGAAGACATTGGGTGTGGCTTCTCCGCGCAAGATTCCGCTGCCGTCTTGAAAGCGCGGAAATTGGGCGCAATACCACGCTTCTCCGAGGTGGTAATCGCCATCGAAGAAGTGCAGTTCCTTGCGCGGATGTCCCCAGATCTGGGGGTGTTCGCGTAACCAGGCGAAGAGCGATGTGGTTCCTCCTTTAGGTACACCCAAAACGAGGAAGTCGGGAGGGGTCGGTGCCAGGTCTTTGTCTGCTAACAAGCTTGTCCTTTGTCCAAGCTCCAGGCGTACAGACTTTTGAGCTGTTTTCCCCGCTTGGATGAGATCTCCCTGGCGCTGCTGGTACAAGCTCAGTTGCTGGAGCGGCAAGGCGCGCTCTGGATGGCGTCGATGAAGCTGTTCATAGAACCTCACGATGGGTCGCAGCATGTCATCGCTGCAGCGGCAGTACTGGAGCACGGTGTGCACGTGGGCGGGATTCGCATCCCGTTTGAGTGAGCGCAGCAGCCAGCGTGCGGCTTGATCGAACTCTCCTGTGGAGCGATGAAGCAAGCCGAGGTGATAACTCGCAACGGCAAAGCTGCTTCCATCACGACAGGAGCGACGTAAGGCTTTTTGGGCTGCATCAATCTGATTCAGTTGCTGCAGGACAAGGCCGCGCTGCAGAAAGGCCTGACCCCGTGCTTTGCGCCAGTTCAGGAGGTCCAGGCAGTGATGAGCCCGTTCAAATTCGCGCATCTGGCGAAGCCAGATTCCTGTCTGCAAAATCGCTGTCTGCCTGTCGTCTGCGCGAACAGCTTCAGTGAGAAGTGGCTTGAGCCAACGATCCAGTCGTTTCCAGTTGGGTTTCTGCTGAAACGCTCGCTGTAGGGAGAAGACCTGTGATGCATTGAGATTTCCCCGACGGGCTTGGCGCCGCAAGATTGGCCAGAGCGCTGGCAACGAGTCACTCGTCACTGTGCGTTCCAGTTCTCTGTTTGTGGGTCATAACGCCAGATCTGAGCGTTGGTGTTTGGAATCCTTTCACCTGGATCGGCTGTCAGAACGAGATCAACGTCGCCATGGCGTTCAGGGTCCCAACTGGGCCAGAGATCAATCCGCGTGTTGGGAAGGAGGCGTTGGGCCTGTTGCTCAAGCCAAAGAGGGTCATGGCTGTTGATGAGATAAAGACGTGTTTGGCTCGCCGCTGTCGAGTCGAGCTGGTCGGCCCAGACCTTCAGGACATTTGGATCCTCAAGGGAGAACAAAACAAGCGTCCGGCAGTTCAGAACACATTCATCGGGGAATGGGGAACAGGCCTGAAAGGACGGTAAGGCGGGTGGTTCCTGACCGTCCAGCAGGGCGAGCGAGCGTTCGGCGCGCATTGCCTGGAGCGCTTTGCGTTGAAGCTCAGGAGCAAATGCGTGTTGTGGATCTCTTTTCAGGGTTTGCCTGGCGTAGTGAAAGGCAAGTGTTGGTTGCTGTTGACGCAGGGCCTGGTATCCCAGACGCATCAGAGGCCAAACCTGTTGCGGTTGCAGGGTATGCGCTTGCGTCCACCAGGACTGGGCTTCGTTGAAGCGCTCTTGCTTTTCAAGCAGATCGGCCATGGAGCAGCAGAGCCGGGATGACAGCGTGTCACCTCGCTTTTGCATCGCTATGAGCAACGGGTGAAGCAGATTGAGGGCTTCCGTGAAATGCTCAGCCTCCAGCCATTGATTCAGCAATTTGACCAGATCATTTTCGGCCAATTCAGGTGGGTCGCTCAGCAGTTTTTTCTGAAGTGATGCAGCTTGTTTGAATTTTTTGCGCTCAAGCAAAACCGCCAGGCGTTCCCAGCTGTGGCGTTGGTCAGAGTCTGAGAGCAGTTGTACTGCCTGATGGTTTTCACCGATTGCTCCCAAAAGTCTGGCGAGCGCAGGACGCAGTTCTTCGGAGCTGGGAGGCAGGAGACTCCAGGTTTGCCACTGCGCGGCCGTTTCGGCATCACCGCAGGCTCGACGCCAGCGGGCAACGCGTTCGAGCAGTACTGGATCTGGAGTTGTCTCCTCAGCCAGGCGGGCCAGAGCCTGCCGCAACTCTTCTGAAATCCTCGAACTGCTCATGAAGTCAATGATGCCAGAGCTTCTGCGGCAGGGCTTGACTCAGTTCCAAGATCAATGGGGAAAGCCAGAGGACCTGCATACAGCCATTCCTGCAGGGGCAAGGGGGTAGGGCGTGTCTCCAGTTTGCGGTGTCGGAGCTGTCGGCGGGCGATCAATCCGTCGAAATAAGGCGGTTGATAGGCGGGATTCACCAGCTCAATCACTTCACTCCCAACGGGAGCAGCCAAAAGATTGGCCATACCAGCCCCATGAGGTGCGATCACGAGATCGGTCTGCATCACCTGAGCCTGCTGTTCGCGGATGCTGCCTTGCTGCATGAAGGGTGCACGCAACTTGGTACTCCAGTGTTGTTCCCCGATCACTGTTCGGTGCAAGGCTCCAGGTCTGCCGAACCAGAGGCGAGTGCTGCCCTTCGCCGCCGTCGTTCTGGTGGCTTTGGATGGACCTGGGAGATCCCAGAAGCGTTCCAGCCAGGCGAGGTTCGCCGATGAAGGTTTGCCGAAACTGCTGGCAAAGCCAGGCACGATCAGCGTGCTCGCCGACAGGTGATCGCAACGAGGAAGGAGGCGGCTGCGGTCGATCCCCAGCCGTTCCAGACCATCTCTCACATACGACTTGTCCCCCCCGTTATGCCAGACACGCAGGTTGGGCCAGCGCTTGAGAGCTTCCCCCCAAACGCGCCCCAATCTGGGAAGCAGCTCCAGTTGCCAGTGAAAGAACATTTCTCCGGAAAGTTCAGCGACAGCGAGAACGGGGCTGTCAACGACTTGGGCTTTCGACAGGGTTGATTCCGCCGCTTGCAACATCTGAAGACTGAGCGGTCCGAAGGCCTCCTGGTGGCGACAACCAGGCCATGGCCAGGGGTAATGGCGGCAGAGGTTTGTTTCGTAGCAACTGTTTTGGTTGATCACGGCCACACCGTGGCTGTGCGACCAGACGTTGCGATGTCGTTGCACCCAGATGCGACCGTTTGGGATCGCATGGAGATAAAGGGGAGGATCCTCAGGGGGTGGTAGCGCCTGGCAATCGACGCATCCCGAGGCTTGACAGGGCACGATCGGCCAAGGTTCCGGGGGATCGCTGGGTGCCGCCAGCCAATGGGCCCCGCTTCCATAGCCAAGTCGTGCATGCAGGTCGGCGAGCATCTGATCGAGCCGGTCGTTGCGGCCACAGCTCCAGGCCCGTTCGAGCAATTGCACAGCTCGTGAGGGCACTTCCGGCAGTGCCACTTCTCCCCAGCTCTGCAGCAGCCTTCCGAGTTGGTGCACTTCTGTGTCTGTCGGCGTGTGGACCAGCAGCTCATGGGCCAGTTGGATCGCCTGCCGACTGATCGAGGCCACGGGATCCGTTTTCAGAGTTGCAGCTGCGGCTTGCAGATGGCGATGCACTGCTGCGCTGTCCTGCTGGAGCAGTGCTTGCCATGCTTTCAAGGTGGCCAGCGGTCGTCCAGCTTCCAGGTCGGCCAGGGCCTGGGCATGGAGGCTTGAAGCAGTCTCCGGGGTTGGGCTCATCGCTGCAAAAGCATGGATTCCGCCTGCCGCCAGAATGCGCTGGCTAACAAGTGCTCACGATTGAATGGAGCGCCGATCCGCATGCTGCTGCGGTGCATGGCTTCGATCAAGTGCACCGGACGGCGCACAAGCGGGTAGGGGCAAGACGCCATGGCACCCTTAAGCAATTGCAGTGCCAGGCTGGAGTTTCCAGCTTGCCAGGCTTGCCATGCAGCCCAGGTGGCTGTGCTGTAGCGCTGGTCCTTGGCCCATCCCACCTGTGGATTCGGAAGGGTGTTGAGGTGATGATCGATCACCGACAGAAGGCCCTTGAGTTGGGGTTCCAGTCGACCGCTGGCATTGCCTGAGTGAATGCGATAACGCACAAGCGGTTCATGAATCCAGTCTCCTTGGTGCCCTGCTGCTGCCAAGCGAAGGATCAGATCGACATCTTCGGAGTGGCGCAGGGCTGGATTGAAACCTCCCACCTGCAGGAGAGCGGATCGGCGGACGGTCCAGGCGCTTGGCAGAACGGCCTTATGTTCCATGAATTGGTGCCAGCTGAATCCAGCCCCCTCGTCCCAGGGGCGAACGGGTTGCTGCCGCTCACCCTGGGCGTTGCAGCGCCACCAGCCCCCGTGCACATGGCTGAGATGGGGGTTGGACGCCAGGTGATGCAAGGGCTTGCTGAGTCGTCCGGCGAAGGGGCGATCGTCGGCGTCGAGAAAGGCAATCACGTCGGCTCGGCTGGCCATGATGCCTTGGTTGCGGGCTGAGGAAACACCTTCTCCTTTGCCCTCGAGCAGTTGCCAACGTTCCGTAGGCCAGTGGGCACAGAGCTGACGAATGAGATCAGCACTGCCGTCTTGGCTTCCGTCATCGACCACCACCAACTCGAAGCCCGTGTCCCAGTCGTGAACAAGTGCCGCCAGCAAACTCGGCAGCCATGGAGTTGCATCGCGCATTGGCACCACCACGGACACGCTGGGGGTGGCGGATGGCATCGCAAGGGCGGATTGGGTCGAAACAGCACTCTGCCGGATGGCTGCGAGAATTCTTGGGATTTTCGGCTGGATATGCCACGCTCATCGCGCCGCAGAGCTGTTCAACGGGCCTCTGCGCCGTCTTCCGTGACACGGGTTCGGCGCCGCAGTCGCAGATCTCAGGCTGAGACCAATACTTTTCAATCTTCACCTACTCCTTCCAAAGTGTCACCGATGCCTTCTGACGCCGAACAAACCAGCCAACCCAGTGGCGCGATGGCTGATCGTTATTACGAGCTGGCTGAGTCGATGAATCAGCGGGGGGCCATGGAGCTGGCGGTTCCCTTCTATCGCCAGGCGGTGGCCCTCTTGCTGGCTGAACGTGAGTCGTTGCAACAGCAGCTTCAAGGTGGTGCGGTCTCTCCCGCTCTTAAAGGCAGCGCTGACCAGGACGCATTGCACGGTCTGCTGGAAGCGGCGGACGTGCTCACAGACAAGCCAGTTGCTGCTGAACCCGCAGTGCAGCCTGTCGAGCCCTCTGCATCTCCAGCACCTGCGTCTCCATCCGTTGATCAAGATCAACTGGAAGCTCAGATCGCTGAACTTTCGGATGAGTTGTCGGCCAAGACGGCCCTTCAGGTGATGGCGGGTTTGAAAGCGCTGGCTGATCAAACCAAGGGCCAGCTACCGGCTTCAGGCTTGGCCTTGCTGGGCAAGACTCAGATGGTTTTGGGAAAACCTGCGGATAGCTTGAAGAGCTTTGAAGCAGCACTCGTTAAGGACCCTCAATCCTTGGATCTACAGATCAATGTGGGTGCTGCCCATCTTGCCAACCAGAATGTGGATGCTGCTCTTGAGTTCCTGCGAGGGGTTTGGACAGCAGGATTGGATCAGATTGATGAGAAGTCACGATCAGCGTTGTTCCGCAATCTCTCCTCGGCGGAAGGGAAGGCAGGTCGTCCGTTAGTCGCTCTACAACTTCATCGGAGCTGGTTAGAACAGTTACCGGATTCAGTGCCCATTGAACGTGCCTTGAAGTGTGCCAATCAGGGCCTCAAATTAGGTGAGAATGATGGACTGATTCAGAAAGAAGCTCTCCAATTGTTACGAGAGCTGAGGGCAGTGCACCCATCGGAGAGACAGGTCATCCAGGCATTGGCTGATGGGTTGGAGTCAGTAGGAGATTACAGAGAAGCTGCACTTCTCTATCGGGAACTGCTTAAATGATTCAAATGTTGAATTAGTTGATAGTCGAATTTAAAAGTATTTTTGAATCTTTTCCGAAGGTTTGAATTCGTGGTGAGCAGCTCCTTAAGTGATGCACTCTTCGGAACAAGTTTTTTACTGCACAAGTCAGCCAGGGTGAAGACACTCGCTTCAGTCTGATCGGAAAATGTCCATTCTTCAATCGGCAGTCGAGTGGAGTTCTTTTTTTCCGGAAGGAAATCCTCAAACCCCATACTTTGATTAATATATTTAAGGTCTTCATCAAAACTTTCTACTCTGAGAGGGTAAACTGCTTTGGAGCATTTGACAATATTATTGTAAAGGTTCCACTGCTTTTTGTTAGCGAGTTGTGGCGCAAAGTGCCCATTTAAATCATTGCGGTCAATGGTTGGATGAGTGATTGTTAAAATGAATTTTTTTAGCGAGAGTTTATTGACGGCTTTTGCATAATTCACTCTCTTTCTCTTGCGTTTTTTAGTTTTGCTTTCATCTTGTTCATCTTGTTGCTTGCGCTGAAGTGCTATAAATGTTTTAAGAAAGCTCTTTGAGAATTTCTGCAGCTTTTGAGGGTCCTCAGGCAATACAAGGCCTTGCTCTCCGCGAATCAAAAACTTGTTAACGAAGCTGCTTGTCATCCTTTTGACCGGATCGCGATGAGAAACGATTAAATGGTCGATCTGAACATTATTTAAAAGCAATTCTTTTGCTTCGCTGAAGTCGTAGTTGCCATAACCTTCTCTACCCAAATAGGCTCTTGGTTTGTCTGTGCACTCTGAGAGTTCTTCAAAATTATGATCAATCCAGTAAACTAGCGATGTGCAAGCACATTTTTCAGCCCACAAGATCATCGTTTTTCTTGAAGGGAGATAATAAAAATGCATACTATTTAAGCTAGATAGTTAATGATAACATATATCGATTGGGGCAGTCGCTCTTATGCTTGCTGAGAGGTCGCACGAGCCTGCTGGTCGGTTCTGAGGTAATGAAGCCACATTGTGCAAAGAGCAGTCTCCAGTGTGGATGACCTCCTTGCTTTCAAAAAGAGCTCAATCGGTTTTAATTAGAATTATTCAAGTTTCGAATTCATCAGGGGAGGAAGTGTGTGATCGCGTGACCCTGATGTATAATCATTAAAAGGTTTGTGCTATGAAACGGGTTGGTATTGCCCAAATTCTCGCAGGGCATGATGAATGCACAGTTCCATTGATTTTGGCGTTAAATCGCTTGGGAATCTATGCTGATGTTTATATCAACAATGAACTACGTGAAAAACGAGGAGACCTATTTCAGAGTTTGCATGTTGAGCACCATCAAATTTATATCGAACAGTCTACAAAATTAAAGACGCTTAATCCGCCCCCTCCATGCAATCGGGTTTTCTGGCTCGGCGTGATGGGAAATAAAGTCAAGAAACTAATTTATCTGAACAAGGAATATTCGTTGCCAATCATGTTTTGGACGACATTTGCGAAGAAGCCATCGCCGATGTTTGAATATTGTCAAGAAATAGGTATGCATCTCTATGCCTTTGTTCACGATGCAAGAAATGGCAAATTATCCCGTGTCTTGGCAGGATTGTCATCGGTCACGTCTGTTGTATTTTCAGATGGAATGGTGGATGCATTTTCGCTCCATGCTGAAAAGATCAAGCCACTAAAATTTTATCTTCCACCTCTTTCCGACCTTTCCAAGCGTCAAGGTCTTCAAGGACGAGAGGTTAACGACAGCAATGATTTACGAATCGTTGTTCCAGGCCGAGTTGCCTACGCAAGACGCGATTATGGTTTATTGATTGATTTTGCGAAGTCTTTGCTTTCGCAAGAGACGCTGAGTGTTGAGCCAACATTTGTCATTGCTGGAGGTATTTCAGGCGATGAGGGTAAGAGGTTTATGGATGATTTGGCATCCCAAAATCTTTTGAAATACTTCGAATGTCCTTGCATATCCTTAACCTCGGATGGCGCTCCTTTTATGAGCTATGAACAGCTTTTTTCTTGCCTTCTTGGTTCAGACTTGGCCGTTTCTAACAGCTTAGCCGTTAAAGGAGATTACACAAAGGTGAGTGGAGCCATTAATCTCTGCATTAATTTTCAACTACCAGTGCTGTATTTAAATGATTATCCGTTGTATCCTGAATTCAAAGATATGGCATTGATTATCATCGACTCATGTGATCAGTCTCAGGTGAGTGCATTTGCAAAGGAGATGCCTCAACTGGTGGTTCAAAAAAGGAAGGAAACACACCTTCTGAAGGACTCTATGGAGCAATGGAATCAACAAATTATACAGGAAATATTATCGCGGCACAAGTAATGTTGCCGCGATCAATCTAATCAGAATCATTGTAATTCAATTGCCTCGTCTTAGCTTTTTGTCGATAGGAATGCAGGTTGCACTGGGAGAGTTTATTG
>ERZ802822.1885-NODE-1885-length-12206-cov-4.615302_pt1 | contig 12206 bp, 10 predicted proteins | sample MGYA00345649_ERZ802822 | MGnify/ENA primary metagenome ERZ802822 (study PRJEB30503, sample SAMEA104212359) | marine metagenome | biome: Westerlies Biome; feature: [SRF] surface water layer (ENVO:00010504) within the epipelagic zone...; material: water...
GGAGGTGAATGAGCGCCTGGTGGGCTCCACAGTCTTCAAAACTGTTGAAAGGTGTAAAAGTCTTTGGCAGGTTCGATTCCTGTCCACCTCCGCTACTTTTATATAAATTTAGTGTTTATTATAAGAAAATGGCAGAAGAAAAAAGCTTAATTGATGACATCCAACATGCTCCTGCTGGATTTAAAGTTTCCCCAGGCTGGAGGGTTGGGCATTTAAAAGAAGAAACTATTACAAAATCTGGACTCTTGGTGCCTGCCGGTAGTGAAAAAACTTCAGAGGCACTTCCTTTAATTGATGTGGATAGTGGGCAACAATTTTGGGCTGTAGCTAGCGCTGCTTGGAAATTCATTTGGCCTCCAACGGGAAAGGTAGTACTTGCAGTTAGAGAGTCTCAAATAATTGCAGAAGAGGAAATATCAGAAGCATCTGAAAATGGCCAACTACCTATAATGAAATAATTGAATCAAAGAAATAATCCTAATCAAACAGATAGAAGACTTCTTACAGTATCTGATAGAGATATTTTTGTTACTACACAAAAAGCATTACTAATTGGAATAGTGCTTAAGAATGAAACAAGAGCTGACAAAGAGGAGTCTTTAAAAGAGTTGGTTAATTTAGTAGAAACAGCTGGATCTAGTCCAACCATAATTCAAACTAAGAGAGTCGAAAAAATTGATCCTAAAACATTTATAGGCAAAGGCTCCATAAAAGAACTGGTAGATATTTCAGATGCAAACGATATCGATGTCGTGTTGTTTGATTGCGAGTTAACTCCAAGTCAGCAAAAAGAGCTCAGAGCTTTATTCAAGTGTGATGTTGTTGACAGGACAGGTCTTATTCTAGATATATTTGCCCTGCATGCTCAGTCAAAAGAAGCCAGTCTACAGGTTGAATTAGCACTTTCAATTTATCTCAAACCACGATTAGCTGGTCTTGGTAAAACTTTAAATCAGCAAGGTGGTGGTATCGGAACAAGGGGTCCTGGCGAGACTAAGCTTGAGACTGATACAAGATTGATTGACAATAGAATTAATAAGCTAAAAAGAGAAATCAAAAAAGTTAGTAAGCAAAGAGAGGTGCAGTCTAGCTTTAGAAAGAAAAACAATACCCCATTGGTTTCCATAGTGGGCTATACGAATGCTGGAAAATCAACCATGCTTGAAAAAATAACTTTATCAAAAACTTATATTGCAAATGAACTTTTTGCAACTGTGGACTCCCTTCAAAGAGAATTGAAAATAGACGGAATAAATGAACACATAATTCTTTCTGACACAGTGGGATTTATTCAAAATCTTCCTACTACATTAATTGAATCTTTTAAGTCAACCTTGACAGTAGTAAAAGAAGCTAATTTATTAATTCACGTTGTTGATGCCGCATCTGCAATGCCGGAAATGCATATAAATACAGTACATGAAATATTAGATCAGATTGAAGCCAATGTTCCAGAATTATTAGTTTTTAATAAGATAGACAGGATTGATAGAGCCTCTTTAAATTTTTTGATGGAAAAATATCCAAACGCAACATTTGTTTCATCAACCAAAGGAACAAACATTGAAAATTTAGTTTCTGAGATTACTACAAATGTTTTTGGCGAAAGCAATGAAGTTAAATTGCTTATATCACCAAAAGATTTAGACAAGCTTCATAAGTATTCCTCAATTATCAATGTAGAAAATAATGAAAACGGATTGGAAGTCATTGTGAAAATAAGAAATTATTACTTAGAAAATTTGCTTCAAAAAGATGTTGTTAAACTTTTATCATGAATGAAACTATTGGCTTAATTGGTATTGGAGTAATGGGTAGTAATATTGCTCTTAACTTTTCAGATAATAATATACCTGTCCATGTTTTCAATAGATCTGAAGATAAAATTAATTTATTAATAGACAAAGATTCCAAGGGAAACATAACCGGAACTACAGATATACAAAATTTTGTAAACAACTTGCCAAAACCTAGAAAAATCTTAATGCTAATTCCATCTGGTAAACCTACTTTGGATATGGCAAAAAAATTAATAGAGCATTTAGAGCCCAATGATATATTGATTGATGGAGGTAACGCGTACTATCTTGATAGCAACGAGTTGGGAGAAATCTGTTCCAGAAAAGAAATAGAATTTGTTGGAATGGGTGTGTCTGGAGGAGAAGAAGGTGCAAGAAAAGGTCCGGCCTTGATGATAGGCTCGTCTAATCCTATTAATAATGAGTTAAAAAATTCTCTTTCTTCAATTGCAGCTATTTTCAACAATAAACCGAGTATTGGATTTTATAAAGGACACGGAACAGGCCATTTTATAAAAATGCTCCACAATGGAATAGAGTATGCAGAAATGCAGATAATTAGTGAAGCTTTTCATATGCTCAAAAAAGCAAAATTTAACAATGAGCAAATTAGTAATTTTTTTAAAGAGTTTACAAAAGAAAATAGGTCTTCTTACTTAATTGAAATTACATCTAACATAATGCAGAAAAAAAATGAATCTGGTTACATTATTGACCAAATTAGATCAGAAGCAAGTCACAAAGGCACAGGTAAACTTACTGTTGAAACCTCTTTAAACTATGGCTTTCCTTTACCAAGTATTTATGAAGCATTTAATGCTAGAGTTGAAAGCAATTTTCAAAATTGGTGGAATGATAAGCTAGAAGAAAAAGAAATTGATATCAATATAGAGTTTCTAAGCAATACAATCTATTTTGCGAGACTTGCAACCATGGTTCAAGGATTGTTGTTTATAGAACATATAAGCTCAACTGAAAATTTAGAGATAAATTTAAAAGAGGTTTTACAAAACTGGTCTGCGGGCTGCATTATACGTTCTGATTTACTGAAGGAATTGGGAGATGTTAACTTATCAAATACTATAACCTCTTCTGGGTTTGTTCAAAATACCCTATTAGAAAATCTTGATAGCGTAAAAAATGTTATTAAGACATGTATAGATGGGAGTGTTTCTATTCCAGTTATAACTTCTTCATACAACTGGTTCGTAGGAACTACAAATAGCTTCAACCCATCATCTTTAATTCAAGCTCAGAGAGATTATTTTGGAGCACACCAAGTCCAGTTAAACAATTCTGATGAATTTATTCACTTGGACTGGGATTGATTTATATTCTTACTAATATTTCTTAATGAATGAAAAAATCAGACTTCCTAAAACAGCAATCCCAAATAGATATGAGATAAATCTAGATATCTCCTTAGATCAATTTAAGTACAAAGGCAAAGAAATAGTTTTTCTAGAAATAGTTGACGAAACAAAAGAACTTCAGCTCAATGCACTTGGAATTGATGTAGGAAGTGCTTTCATAGAAAATGACTCAGGTGAACATATTGAAGCATCTGTCGACTATCTGCCTGATGAAGAAAGAATTTCGTTAGTTTTTGAAGATCAAGTTACAAAAGGTGATTGGCAACTTTATTTGGAGTTTGAGGCCAAAATTGTTGACGAACTAAGAGGTTTCTACAGAAGTAGTTTTAAAGATAAAGATGATAATGATATTTGGATTGCAACAACACAGTTTGAGCCAACTGCAGCAAGAATGGCTTTCCCCTGCTGGGATGAACCTGAATTTAAAGCTGTATTTTCTATATCTCTAACAACCAATAGTGAATTAATAAGGGTAAGTAACGAAAAGGTATTAAGTGAATCTTCCGAAAATAATAGAACGACAACAAAATTTGTTGACTCTATGAGAATGTCTACATATTTAGTTGCTTTTGTTGTTGGGCCTCTTGAAGTTACAAAAATAGGTAAATCAAAAACTACAGATGTTGGAATAGTACATAGACCAGGGTTTGCTGATCAAACTGCTTACGCTGGGGCTGCTGCTATAAAAATTCTGGATTTTTTTGAAGAATATTATGGAATTGATTATCCAGGTTCAAAACTAGACCTAATTGCGGTCCCCGATTTTGCAATGGGCGCAATGGAAAATGTTGGAGCAGTAACCTTTCGAGAAACTCTCTTACTAATTGACGTAGAAAAAGCAACTAGATCGGAACTGTCGAGGTCTATTTCTGTTATCGCCCATGAGCTTGCACATATGTGGTTTGGCGACCTTGTAACTATGGACTGGTGGGATGGTATCTGGCTAAATGAGGCCTTTGCAAGCTTAATGGAAGTGATTGCATCTGAAGCTACTTATCCTGAATTTAAATTATGGAACGAGATGAACCAAGATAGGTCAAGGGGTTTTGGAGTAGACTCCTTAAAATCATCTAGGCCTGTAGAGTTCGAAGTTAAATCCCCTGAAGAAGCAGAAGAAATGTTCGACGTTTTAACTTATCAAAAGGGGTCTACTGTGCTTCGAATGTTTGAAACATTTATTGGTGAAGAGAGTTTCAAAGAGGGTGTACGAAACTACCTTAATAAATATGAATATAAAAATACCCACTCGTCAGATCTTTGGAATGAACTTACAAATTCAAGTTCTTATAACTTAAGTGAAATCCTTCCAACATGGATAAAGCAAGAAGGTTACCCAATAGTAAAAATAGAAAAAGTAGGAGATAGTTTTAAAATCTCACAAAAAAAATATCTTATTGATGGAGATACTGACGACTCACTTTGGAGTGTGCCTTTAAATATACGATGTTTAGATAACGGGACAATTATAAAAGAGGTTATTGTCTCAAAATCTCAAATTATAGAAATCGATGGAAAAGTTCCATTTATAAATAATGGTGGATGGTCATTTTTCCATTCAGCATATAGTGAAGAATTGTTTGAAATGATAATTGCAGATTTCGAAAAGCTTGATATTAATGAGAAATATCGAATTCTTGAAGATTCGTGGATGGCCTTGAGGACTGGTGAACTTTCACTTAAGTTGTTCTTGAAGCTTTTAAATTTATATGCCAACGAAGAAGAAATAAACACTTGGTCATTAATCAGTAGTATCTTTTCTACTTTTGCGAAAATTGATAATAGTGAAGAATTCAAAAATTATGTTAAAGACTTTAGTTATCCATTAATTGAAAAGCTTGGTTTTGATTACAGTTCAGACTTTAATCAAGAGGAATCACAATTAAAGTCCCTACTCTGTGGGACCTATGCGAAAATAACCGAAGATTCTAATTTTATAAATAATTTTTCTGACCAATTTAATTCAAATGCTTATGAAAACTATGTTGATGGAAATTATTTTAATTTAGTGCTTTATATCGCTGGCATGAATGAGGAAATTTCAACAGATCGATATATTGAAAAGCTAAAAAACTCAACATCACCTCAAATCGAAGCAAGATACAGAGGTGTTATTGGAACATTGAGTGATCCTAATGCTCCAAAAAAAGTCATTGGAGCAATTTTAAATCAATCAATAAGAGGTGCTGATGCCCCATATATAATTGCTACTTTGCTTTCAAATACCAAAAATGCATCTTCAGCTTTTCTTGAAATTAAAAATAATTGGAATAGTTTACTAGAAGTAATGCCTGGATGGACTTCTTCACGAATTCTTGATTCATTATCATCAATATATGATGAATCACTGAGTGAGGAAATTAAAATCTTTATTAAAGAGAATCCACTCCCATCTGCTGAAAAAATTACCAAACAAAAAATTGAAAGAATGGATGCAAATATAAAGTTTAAAAACTTAATAAAGGAAGATCTAATTAATACTAAATTTAATTTATAAGGAGAAAACAATGAAACCAAGGATAGCTGTATTTTTACAACCACAACATGCTGAATATGACCAAATCAGAACAGCCGCATTAGAGTCAGAAAAAATTGGCGCAGATGTTATTTACAACTGGGACCATTTTTATCCACTTTATAAAGAAGATGGCACTCAGTGGGAAGAAGGAGAAAGACGTGAAGGTAAGCATTTTGAATGTTGGACTATGCTATCTAGTTGGGCAGAAGTAACAAGTTCTGTTGAAATTGGACCTTTAGTTACTTGCAACTCATATAGAAATCCTGAACTTTTAGCTGATATGGCAAGAACAGTCGACCATATTTCAGATGGTAGATTGATTTTTGGAATTGGTTCAGGATGGTTTGAGCAGGATTATGAAGAATATGGCTATGAATTTGGAACAGCTATATGGAGATTGAAAGAATTGGAAAAATCACTTGAACGAATTGTAACCAGAATGGATAAACTAGACCCACAACCAAAACGTAAAATTCCAATTCTTATAGGTGGCGGTGGAGAGAAAGTTACCTTAAGACTAGTAGCTCAATACGCAGATATTTGGCACGGGTTTGCAACAAAAACAGAGGAGAGAAGTGGAATAGAAACTGTGGCACACAAAAACAGCGTACTAAACAATTGGTGTGAAAAAGTAGGCAGAGATCCTAGTGAGATTGGTAGATCAATTGGGATTGATATTAAAAGAATTGACTTAGCCGATGATTTGCTAGAAGCTGGTGCAACAGAAATTACATTAGCTGTTAATGGACCTTCTTACGACCTTACACAAGTAAAAGAATGGATCGCTTGGAGAGACTCTAAAGAGTAAATTTAAATAATGGACATAATCATTCTTCTCTTTGGATTTTCGATTGGTTTGGTTCTTTTAGTAAAAGGAGCCGATGAAATGGTCAGTTCTGCGATTCAAATTGCTTTAAAATTTAAACTTCCAAGTTCAATAGTTGGTGCCACCTTTATTGGTTTTGGAACTTCTGCCCCGGAGCTGTTTGCAAGTACACGTGCAGCTTTAAAAGGTGACTTAGATCTTGGAATTGGAAATATAGTGGGTTCTAATATTGCAAATTCATTACTAGTAGTTGCAGTTCTTTACCTGGCGTTGCCAAAGGATTATTCAAAAAAAATAAATTTGAATAAAATCAGCCCCACCTGGATGGCAATATTAACTACAATTTTTGTTTCAACTTATGTACTTACAAATAAATTTCCATTTTTACTTGGTCTAGCTCTTCTTGTTTTAGTTCTGTATGTAATTTATAAAATGATAAGTTCAGAAAGCGATGATGAAGAAGAATTAATAGAAGAAGAAAAAAGTTATATTTGGTTAAGAGGCGGAATGTCATTAGTTGCAACTCTCTATGGAAGTCAGTTAGTAGTAGAGAATGCAGTTGAGATTGCATCAATATTTGGAGTCTCTTCATTGGTTATAGGGTCAACAATTATTGCAATTGGTACTAGCTTGCCAGAAGTTGCTGGCACAATATCTGCAGCAAAAATGAGAAAACCGGATATAGTCTTTGGAAATATTTTTGGTTCAAACTTGTTCAACATTGGATTGGTCGGTGGAGCAGCCATAATGATTAGTCCAGGAGAAATAAGTTCTGTAATTGACTATCAACTTTTTATAATGTACTTTGTTTCTTTTATTGTCATATTTTTATCAAGAAACATAATAAAGAGGAATGCGATACTCGGATATGTTTTTATTGCTGTGTATGTCCTGTTTCTTATTAGCTTGTTTTAGGATCTTTATTCTTTAAAAAAATAATTAATCCAATTAGAGCAAGCATCAACCCACCAATTTGGTTCCAAGTAAAGATTCCTATGGTTGAATCACCCATTCCAAATCTTAGTGTGTCTAACACAGCCCTTTGTGACCCATACCATACAGCCCATAAGCCTATCCAAGAACCTTTTCCAAAAGTAAAGCGAGTCTGAAAGTTTCTAAATATATAAAAGATTAGCAATGCAAGTAGGAGATCGTACATGGCAACATGATGAAAAGTTCCACAAGTTAGTAAAGGCTCAAAGCACTCAAGTGAGTTGTGTTGGGGAGCTACATCGTAACCTGGTTTTATTTCATAACCCAAAAAGAAATTTGTTTCTCTTCCTAAGTGTTCGACAATTGCTAAATCTCCAATTCTGCCAATCACTGTTCCTAGTATCAAACCTGTTGCAGCATAATCACCATATTGTTTAAAATCCTGCTTATTTAATACTGTAATTTTTAAATAAGCAGCGATTATTCCACCTGCCATACCACCCATAATCGAGTAGCTTCCTGCAAGTGTGAATATATCGTCCAACCCATAGTTAGGATTGGCATACCACTGAGCAGGAATAGTAAAAAATCTTGCGCCTAGGATTGCACCAAATATAGCCCAAGTAAAAGCTTCAGAAAACAGTTCAGTATCAGCACCATCTTCTTCAGAAAGTTTCAATGCATGATTTGCACCAAAATAAAAACCAACAGCTGCGAAAACGCCATGAAGCGACAATGCAACAGGTCCTATTTGGGTAATAGGTATTGGAGGATAGGTTATTGAGAAAAGAAGTTCTTCCATATTTAGATATTACTCAAAGTAAAGAATATATCAGCGACCATAGATAGAAATATTACTGCAAGATAAGTATTTGAAAATACGAAATAAGAGATAGCTTTTATTTTTTTTTGATAAAGTTGATATGATTTATACATCAAATATATACCAAATATTAGGGCTAGTAAAAGGTAGACAATACCTAGCTGTAATATTGGTGCAAGCAGCAGCGATGTAAGGACCGTTGCACATGAGTATATTCCAATAAAAATTGATGTTCTTTTATAGCTTTCCTGAGTTGGCAACATTGGAAAATTAGCATCTTTATAGTCATTTAATTTGTCAATAGATAGTGCCCAAAAATGAGCTGGTGTCCAAAGAAATACCAATAAGAATAACAGCCACGAGCCCGTTTCTAAATTTGTACCCGTTGCAGACCATCCTATGAGCACAGGAGCAGCACCAGCTGCACCCCCAATAACAATATTTTGATTTGTTCTTGGTTTTAGAAAAAGAGTATAAATAAATGAATAAAAAATATTAGCTGAAAGCGCTATCAAAGCGGCCAGTTCAGTTGTCTGAGTATACAAAATTAGAAATCCACTTACTCCAAGAAAGATTGAATAAACATAAGCACTGTTTTTTGTGATTTCCCCTGTTACAAGAGGGCGATTGGCTGTCCTTTCCATTAATCTGTCAGTTTCAATTTCAAATATCTGATTTAGAACATTTGCACTAACTGCTAGAAGAGTGCCTCCCAACAAAGTGTAAATAATTAAATCTAAGGGCGGAAAACCATATATAGAGACAACCATCGATGGAACTGTTGTGATTAATAAAAGCTCAACTATTCTTAATTTTGAAAGTCTTAAATATTTTGATATAGATTTTTTACTTACAATATCCATAACGACATAGTACTTATGATTACACTATATATTGTTTCAACGCTATCCTTAATAATTGTTGATAATATAAATATGCTTGTGAAAAATATTTTTAAATTAAAGAATCTAAGATATTTTCTTTTTATATTCTTATCTGCTTGTATAGAAAATGCTCCCTTAGACTCTTTAAGTCCTGAGGGCCCTTATGCAAGATCTATAGATGAATTATTCTGGCTAACATTTTGGATAGCAGTAGTAATTTTTGTAATTGTCCAAGGCGCTTTACTACTTTCTGTTTTTGTATTCAAAGAAAAACCAGATAGCCCTGAGCCAAAACAGATTCATGGAAATACTAAATTAGAAATCCTATGGACTGTTATTCCTGTAATTATTTTGGCAGTAATTGCAGTACCTACTGTTAGAACAATTTTCGACCTAGCTAATGAGCCAGAAGATGCATTAAAAATTGAAGTAATTGGACATCAATGGTGGTTTGAATACAAATACCCTGATTACGACATAACCACAGCAAATGTACTAGTTATTCCTGCAGACAGGCCTGTGAGACTTGAAATGTGGTCTAATGATGTTCTTCATAATTACTGGGTACCAAAATTAAATGGAAAAAGATATCTCGTTCCAGGACAAACCACTTATTTAAATCTTCATGCTGATTCACCTGATGAATTTTGGGCACAATGTGGTGAGTATTGTGGTTTGAGCCATTCTAAAATGCGAGGTCGAGTACTTTCACTTTCAGAAAATGAATTTCAAACATGGGTAAAAAATCAACAACAAAATGCAATTCAACTTGAAGGAAACTCTCTTGCAGCTGAAGGCCAGCAAGTTTATCTAAATGCTGGATGTACCCAATGTCATGTAATAGATGGTGTTTGGGATGTCCAGGGAGACAGGATTGCACCAAACTTAACACATTTCGCCAATAGAAATGTTTTTGCAGGTGCAGCTCTATATAATACTGAAGAAAATCTGAGTAAATGGCTGGCAAATCCAGCTGAAATAAAACCCGGTACATTTATGCCTAACCTAGAATTGACTGAAGCAGAAATTAATGCTTTAATTGCGTATTTAGGGACACTTAAATGACAAAAATAATTGAACCAAGTAAACAAAGTAATATTTTTAGAAGACCTTCTTCTGAAACTGGTATATGGAGCTGGATAACCACTGTTGACCATAAAAGAATAGGGATTATGTACGGTTATGCGGCTTTTTTCTTTCTTTTAATTGGTGGTCTTGAAGCGCTTGTTCTAAGAATTCAGCTCTCTCAACCGGATAATAATTTTTTAACCGCTGCAGAATATAATGCAATGTTTACTATGCATGGAACTACTATGATTTTTTTGGCAATAATGCCTATAAGTGCAGCTTTCTTTAATTATCTTCTTCCTCTACAGATTGGAGCTCGTGATGTAGCCTTCCCAAGATTAAATGCTCTTTCCTTTTGGATATTTATTTTCGGTGGAGCTTTTTTATATTCAACATTTATATTCGGAACTGCTGGTGCTCCAGAAGGTGGTTACCTAGCTGAAGAAGTTGGATGGTTAGGATCTGCTCCTAACGGAGGGTGGTTTGGTTACCAACCTAATGCAGGGATGAAATACTCACCAGGAACTGCAATGGACTTCTGGGCTATTGGATTACAAATACTTGGTATAGCTTCACTAATTTCTGCTTTTAACTTTATAACAACAATTATTAATATGCGAACAAAAGGTATGCGTTTTATGAGAATGCCTGTGTTTACTTGGATGACCTTTGCTGTATCATTCTTGCTTGCATTTTCACTACCAATAATTGCAATTGCACTTTTTTATGTCACATTCGACCGAAAATTTGGAACATCTTTTTTCTTAGTAGAAGGAGGTGGTGATCCTGTATTATGGCAGCACCTTTTTTGGTTGTTTGGTCATCCAGAAGTTTATATATTAATTCTTCCTGCTTTTGGAATTGTGTCTGAAGTCCTTCCAACATTTTCTAGAAAACCATTATTTGGTTATGCAGCAATAGTATTTGCTGGATTTGGAATAGCATTTATTGGTTTTGGAGTTTGGGCACATCATATGTTTGCTTCTGCAATTAGTCCCGTTGCTCAAGCTGGTTTTGGTCTCTCAACAATGGTTATTGCAGTCCCAACGGGTGTGAAAATTTTTAATTGGCTCGGAACAATATGGGGAGGAAAGTTGAAGCTCAATACCCCAATGCTATTTTCGCTTGGATTTATTGGAATGTTTGTTATTGGAGGGTTAAGTGGAGTTACCCACTCTATAGTTCCAGCTGACACTCAGCAAACAGATACCTATTATGTTGTTGCACATTTCCACTATGTTCTTTTTGGAGGAGCTTTGTTTGGTATCTTCTCAGGTCTTTACTACTGGTTCCCAAAAGTTTGGGGGAAAATGTATAACGAATCTCTTGGAAAAATTCATTTCTGGTTAATGATGATTGGTTTTAATTTAACTTTTGGACCAATGCATTGGTTAGGGTTGCAAGGTCAAGTTAGGCGAACTTGGGTATATGCAGAAGAAACTAACTTGCAATTTTGGAATATAGTTGTCACAGTAGGTGCCTTTATTATTGCGCTTTCAATAATTGTCTTTATGATTAATTGGATTTTTTCCAAAAGAAATGGAGATAAAGCTCCGTTTGATCCATGGGATGCAAGAACAATTGAGTGGACTATTCCATCACCTACACCAGTTTGGAACTTCTCAAAAGCACCTGAAGTAAGAGCCCTTGATGATTTCTGGCATACAAAGTACACAGAAGATGAAGAAGGTCGAGCTGTTAGGCGTGAAGAAACCGATCAAATATTACTCGATTTAGAAGAAGAGGGCCTCAATCCAAGTGAACATATTGCATTACCAAATCCATCATATTTTCCGATTGTTCTGGCTTCTGGCCTCCCCCTTCTTGGATACGCTGTCATTTACAAATCAATACCGTTAGCATTTATAGGCGCTGTATTACTGCTCATAGGAGGTTTTGGTTGGGGCACTGAGCCGCTAGAAGAAGAAATTCACGAAGATTCAGATGAGTAGCTCACACGCTTACCCGCATGAACCAACTGGTGT
>ERZ802822.1886-NODE-1886-length-12205-cov-12.448961_pt1 | contig 12205 bp, 13 predicted proteins | sample MGYA00345649_ERZ802822 | MGnify/ENA primary metagenome ERZ802822 (study PRJEB30503, sample SAMEA104212359) | marine metagenome | biome: Westerlies Biome; feature: [SRF] surface water layer (ENVO:00010504) within the epipelagic zone...; material: water...
GAATTGACTATGGTTTGAAGCATCGGCAAATCACATAGTCTAGCCAAGCTGTGTTGCTTGGACACAGTTTGGTTAAAACTAATCAAGCTCGCTTTTTCACCCTGCTCCTCGGGTCGAAAAAGTTAAAAAGCCAATTGGGTGAGCTATGCATGTAGAAGTTAGGCTGAAGGATTAATGGACGCGGGTTCAATTCCCGCCGCCTCCACCAATTTTTATAGTTTGTTATATATAATAGAGTCATGTATAAAATTAATTTCTTTCTAGCGCTAGCAATTTCAATCAATATTTATGCGAATAATAATTATGAAAATTTTGAGTGCTATTCAACAGATCCTGAACTTGGAGACTCAGCACATTGGGCTGCAACATCTATAGATTTATTTGATAAAAATAAATATAAAGAAGCAGTCAGTGTTGTTGACGCTTGTTTTTCAAAATTTTCTTATGACGCAGTTGTTATGCAAAAAAAATTCAATAATAAAAATACTAAATTTCCAGCATCCGGAAGGGTAAGTAGAAAGGAAAAGGAAAAAATTCATGAAAATTGGGCTGTTAATGATGTTTCGGTTGCTTTATGGTCCAAGGCTAGATCATTAGAAGAAATGGGTGATATAGAGCTAGCTAAAATTACATATTCACAATGTATATTTCTAACCCATGGAAGAGCATGGGACCCTAAAGGTTGGTTTTGGGTGCCTGCGAGTGATTGTGCTGATAGAGGGCGAAAACTTATTCAGTAAATATGCTCGAATTTAAAATTTGAGTTTTACAAGATTCTAATGTTTTGTTATGGACATATAACAAATTCATCATTAAACTACGCTACTAATTTTTAAAACTTAATATGGCTAATTCAAAACAAGCAATTAAAAGAGCAAAACAAAATGCAGAAACATACAAGTTAAGGCATGCTCAAAGATCTATGGTAAGAACTGCAGTAAAAGCTGTTCGTACAAGTATTGAAGCTAATGATCCTGTTCAAGCCAAGGAAATGCTTAATAATGCTGAAAAGGTTCTTGATTCGTCAGCATCAAAAAAAGTAATTCATAAAAATGCTGCTGCTAGAACAAAAAGCAGGCTTTCCAAAGCTGTCAAAGCTCTAGGTTAAATCTAATTTACTTTGTGATATAACTTGTTCAAGTGATTGGATAAGTTTTTGTGTGCCCTCTCCTGTTGCTGCTGAAATAAAAAATATATCTTTTTGAGTGATATTCAATGTGTCTTGAATATGTTTGGAATGTATTTCTAATTCCTCTTGATTAATTAAATCTATTTTATTACAAACAACCCATGAGACTTTCTGTGTAAGATCGTCCTTATAAGCACTTAATTCATTTTTTAGCAGCTGGATTTGCTTTACAGGCTCTAGGTTATCTGAAGGAAAAAGATCTACAAAAATAAGTAGAAGTCCTGTTCTAGATATGTGTTGAAGAAATTTAATACCCAAACCCGCTCCCTCAGAAGCACCTTCAATTAGACCTGGAATATCAGCTATAACAAAGCTAGATTCATTTCCTTCAATAGTTCCTAAATGAGGTCTTAAAGTAGTAAATGGATAGCTTCCTATTTTTGGTTTTGCTGATGAAACTTTATTTAAAAAAGTAGATTTGCCAGCATTAGGAAATCCAACCAATCCAACATCAGCAAGAGATTTCAATTCAAGCCGGATGAAACGAATTTCTCCTTCAAAACCAAGTGTAAATTTTCTTGGTGCTTGATTAGTACTAGATTTAAAACGAGCATTTCCTTGACCGCCATCCCCACCATTTGCAATAACATACGTTGCATTTTCATCGCAACAATCAAGTAATTCGTCATTAGAAATATCATCGTAAACTACAGTACCTTTAGGTATATCTAATATAAGGTCCTCTGCAGCTGAACCTGATTTATTCTTACCTGATCCAGGTCTACCGTTTTTAGCAATGAAAACTCTTTTATTTTGAAAATCAATTAGCGTATTTTTGTTTTGATTGACCCTAAAAATAATGTTTCCGCCTTTGCCGCCATCACCGCCATCTGGTCCGCCAAAAGGAATATATTTTTCACGACGAAAACTAGAAGCTCCAGCACCACCATTTCCGGCCCTAACTTCGAGAAAGGCCTCGTCAATGAAATTCATGGTATAGAGAAAATGTTATTATGAAATAACGTTTGCAGTCTTTCTGCTTTTAGGTCCTTTGTATGTAAATTGAACAACACCAGCAGCTTTAGCAAACAGGGTGTCATCCTTACCAATACCAACATTGATACCAGGATGAGTATTAGTTCCTCTTTGACGTATTAAAATTTCACCAGCTTTAACTAATTGACCGCCAAATCTTTTTACACCAAGTCTCTTAGCGTTGGAATCTCTACCGTTCTTACTGGAACCACCTGCTTTCTTATGTGCCATTATTTACTCTCTAATTTAATATCTTTTATTTCAACTTGTGAATGTCTAGCTCTATGACCAGTTTTTGTCATACTATGCTTCCTTCTTCTAAAACGAAGAATTGAAATCTTGTCAGATTTGACAACATCAATAACCTCAGCAGTAACTTTTACATTTGATAAATAAGGCTGTCCTATTTCAACATTCTTATCATCGACATATAACAAAACATTTTCAAAAGTTATCTTTGTACCAGGCTGATCCTTAAGAAGATCAACGGGCAAAGTCATACCTTTCTCTACTTTATGTTGTTTTCCGCCTGATTCTATTACTGCATACATATTTAAATTCCTAAAGGTGGCAAAATATACGCTTTAATGAGGAATTTATCAATACTTATGTATAATTTTGCTTTAAAAAATATTTAACCATGCCAGAGAAAAATTCTATAAATAATGATCTCAAAGAAGTAAACAATCTTTTAAGAAAAAATATAATCAAAGAAAAGACTATTTCTAACCTTTATGACTACATTTTTAAAAAAAATGGTAAACAGTTAAGAGCAAGATTAAGCCTTATTTCATCTTCTGTGGATAGGCGACAAGGAAAAAAAAGATACAAGTTAGCTGCAATTATTGAGCTATTGCATAATGCAACACTAGTACATGATGATGTTGTAGATGATTCACCTACCAGAAGAGGCGTTAAGTCAGTAAATAATATTTGGACAAATGCTCATGGGGTATTGATTGGGGATTATATTTACTCAAAAGCATTTATGCTTATGGTTGAACTCGGCAATCCAAAAATTCTAGAGGAGTTATCTAATGCTACTAATGACATTTCCAAGGGTGAATTAATTCAGCTTGATGCGATTGGTAATAAAGGCATATCCCTTTCTGAGCTTGAAGATATTAGCTATTTTAAAACCGGCAGACTTTTTGAAGCATCAGCAAAATGTGGCGCTCTTTTAAGTAATTCCAAGGACAGTTACGTTAAAAATATCTCTGAGTGTGCAAAAAATCTTGGAATAGTTTTTCAGATAAAAGATGATTTGTTAGATTATCTTGGTCAAGAAAATGCTATAGGCAAGCCAGCCTTTCAGGATATCAAAGAAGGAAAAGTTACTTATCCATTTTATTTTGCCTACAAAAATGCTGGTAATAAAGACAAAAAAATATTGCAAACCATGCTGGGTAACAAAAAAGTCTCGCATCTAAAAGTTTCAAAATTAATTAATAAGCTTGGAGGGATTATTGATACAAAAAATCTTGCAGCTAAGTATATTAAAAAATGTAAAGCATCCGCTCTTAAAATAGATAAACATATACAACAGGAAATGTTAAAATTGTTAGACAGTTCAATAAATAGAGATAAATGACTTTTATTCCTCAAGAATCATACTCTAAAAAAGAGTTAGTAGAATGCGGAAATGGAGCCCTCTTTACTAAAGATGGAGATGGAAGATTGCCATCTGATCAGATGTTAATGTTTGATGAGATAACAAGCATTAATGATTTTGATGGAGAATTTGGTAAAGGAAAAATCGTTGCTAATCTAAATATAAATCCTGATTTATGGTTTTTTAAATGTCATTTTAAGGAGGATCCTGTTATGCCAGGATGTCTAGGTCTAGATGCAATGTGGCAATTGTTAGGGTTCTATTTGCTTTGGTCCGGGCTACCTGGAATAGGAAGAGCCCTGGGTGCAGAGAATATAAAATTTTTTGGTCAAGTTTTACCATCAGCTGACATTGTAAGATATGAGTTAGATATTAAAAGAATAATTAATAGAGGTGCTGTTCTTGGTGTTGCGAATGGCAAAATGTATGTTGATAATAAAGAAATTTATAGCGCAGAAAAATTAAAAGTCGGTTTATTTAACGATCCGAGTAGCTTCTAATGAAAAATGTAGTCATAACAGGTGTTGGAATCAAATCGTGTATAGGTAATTCCTATAACGATGTTCTTGAAAGTCTTAAGAATGGAAAATCAGGAATAGTATCAAATAGCTCATATGCTGATATGGGATTCAGGAGTCAGGTATCTGGGTCTATGGATATAGATTTTTCTAAATTAATTGATAGAAAACTCCTTCGCTTTATGGGTGAGTCAGCTGCATATTCATATCTTGCAGCAAAAGATGCTATTGAAATGTCATCACTAACTGAAGAAGATCTTGATTCACCAAGAGTTGGAATAGTAGCCGGATCGGGTGGTGCATCAACAAGAGTTATGGTTTCAACTGCTGATATAACTAGGGAAAAAGGCCCTAAAAGAATTGGTCCATATGCTGTTACTAAGTCAATGGGAAGCTCTATTTCTGCAATCTTAGGCACTGCATTTAGAATTAAAGGAGTTAATTACTCTATCTCTTCTGCTTGTGCAACAAGTGCTCATTGTATTGGTCATGGTGCAGATTTAATTAAATCTGGACAGCAAGATATAGTAGTAGCTGGTGGTGGAGAGGATGAGCATTGGAGCTCCTCTAGCCTTTTTGATGCTATGGGGGCACTATCATCTAACTTCAATGATGATCCTAAAAAGGCCTCTAGACCTTATGATAAAAATAGAGATGGTTTTGTGATATCAGGTGGCTCGGGTATCTTGATTCTTGAAGAAGAAGAGCATGCTAAAAAAAGGAATGCAAATATCTTAGCAAAACTTTCAGGATACTTTGCTACTTCTGACGGCTATGACATGGTTGCACCTTCAGGAGAAGGAGCGCTTAGGTGCATGCAAGGAGCGCTTAAAAGTTATGGTTCAGATGTAGATTACATAAATACTCATGGAACAAGCACTCCGGTTGGTGATCTAGCAGAATTAAATGCTATAAAAGAACTTTTTATAAATAACTCTCCATTTATAAGCTCTACAAAGTCAATGACTGGCCATTCATTAGGCGCTACTGGTGCCCAGGAAGCTATTTATTCAATAATGATGTTGCGAGATAAATTTATTGCTCCATCAATTAATATTGAAGATGTTTGCGATGAAGCTAAAGGAGTAAAACTAAATACGGAGACAACATCGTCTGAGATTAAATCAGCCATGAGTAACTCATTTGGTTTTGGCGGAACAAACGCAAGTCTGATTGTTACTAAATATTAGTACATCTCTAATAATGATTCTTTTGTATATGGTTTAATATCTTTTAATCTGCCCTCTTTCATTTTAATAACCCATTGATGATCCGATAATAAAGCTCGTCCAACGGCAACCATATCGTACTTTTGTTCATCGATATCTTTAAGAACTTGATCAATGCTGGCAGTTTTAGCTGATGCCATCATGTCTGTAAAATCACCATCTAAACCAACACTTCCAACGCTTATTGTTGGAATATTAGTAAGTTTTTTTGTCCAATAGGCAAGATTTTCATCGGAACCCTCAAACTCACTTTCCCAAAATCTTCTCATGCTTGAATGTAGATAATCTAAGCCGGCATCACAAGGTCCTGAAAGAACTTTTAGCAAATCATCTGGGTTGACTGCAAGTCGAGCTGAATAGTCTTGTTGTTTCCATTGAGAGAACCTAAGGCCAATAATAAATTCGTCACTTACATTACTTCGTATAGCTTTTGTTATTGATGTTGCTAGATAGGACCTTGTTTCGATTGAACCTCCAAAACTATCATCTCTATCATTGGTTCCATTCCATAGAAAATTATCAATTAAATAACCATGAGCTCCATGAATCTCAACTCCATCAAATCCAATATCTTCACAAATTTTTGCATCACTTGCATATGCATCAACTGTTTCTTCTATGTCTTGAGTCGTCATTGCATGAGCTACCCTCTTTCCTGGTCTAACTAACCCAGAAGCAGTATGACCTGGAACTTCTGGATTTGGACCCATTCCTAATTTACGGAAACCACCACAATGCCAAAGCTGCGCTACAACATGTCCATTATTTTCTTTAATTCCTTCAACAACTTTTTTCCAGCCATCTCTTGCTTCTTCGGAATCAAGTCGTGGCACATTTGGATATGCGCTAGAAGCCTCATGACTTACCTCAACACCCTCTGTAATAATTAACCCAACTTCTGCTTTTGCTCTTCTTTTATAGTATTCAACAACATCATTAGTAGGAATACCGCCTGGGGATTGACTTCTTGTCATTGGAGCCATTGCTATTCTATTTCTTAAAGTTATATTTTTTAATTTATATGATTCAAATAACATTTTTATCCTTACTGGTCTTCAAACTTATCATTTGCAAATGGAAAGAAGCCAGGCATGTCTTTACTTACTTTATTTTCAAAAACTGCATCTCTTTTTTCTAAAAATGACATAACCCCCTCTGCTGCATCTTTAGATTTTCCTCTTGATTCAATTACTTTACTATCAACTATATGCGCATATTCAGGTGAGTCTTTTTGAGAAAGACCCCAAATCATTTGCCTGGTTAGTGCAACTGATACTGGTGATGAGTCTTTAATTATTTTCCTTGCTATTGATAAGGTCTTTTCCATTAGATCAGTAGGGTCGACCTTATAAGATATTAAACCACTTTTAAGTGCCGTATCCGCATCAATCATCTCTCCAGAAAAACACCACTCCAAGCTTTTTGAAACTCCTACAAGTCTTGGCAAAAACCAACTTGAGCATGCGTCAGGAGCTATACCTCTTTTTGTAAATGGGAATGAGAATTTGCTTAAGGAAGAGGCAACTCTAATATCTGCAGCTAGCTGAAGAGTAGCTCCGACTCCCACAGAAACTCCATTACAAGCTATTAAAATAGGCTTGAGACATTTATACATTCTTAAAGCAAGGATCCCTCCAGAATCTCTATTAAAATTTTGGTCATAATCCGATGAATTATCAAACTCTGAATTGAATGTATCCTTACCTGCTGATAGGTCTGCTCCTGCACAAAAAGCTTTTCCTGAGGCAGTTATAACTACCGCTCTTATATCGTCATTATTATCAATGTAATCTAGAACATGAAGAAGATCTTTAAGCATCTGCTGATTAAAAGCATTAAGCTTGTGAGGCCTATTTAGTGTGATTAGACCAATTCCCTCATTTTCGTTAAAAAGAATTGTTTTAAAATCTGATGCCAAATTAGTTTTATTTTAAAACGGAATATCGTCGTCTGTTAACCCAGTACCAGTATCATCTTGAGGAAAAGGAGATTCTGATTGATCTGTTGCCATTCCATTATTAGGGTTAGATTGTCTTGATCCCAACATAGTTAATTCACTACCAACTATTTCCGTAGTCCACCTATCTGCACCTGACTTATCTTGCCATTTTCTTGTTTGAAGTTTGCCTTCAATATATACACTTGAACCTTTATCTAAATATTTTTCAACTATTTCAGCTAATTTTCCAAAATATACAACTCTATGCCACTCTGTTTTATCTCTCATTTCACCGCTTTCTTTATCTTTCCATGACTCAGTAGTAGCTATTGATATATTGGCCACTGCGGATTGAGTTGCTGTATACCTCATTTCAGGTTTCTGCCCTAAGTTGCCAACTAAAATTACTTTATTTACGCCTCTGCTCATATTTACCTCTTATAATATTCATAGAAGTTTAACCTAAATTAATTTTTTCATCACGGATAATTTGAATCTTATGGATAGTATTTTTATAAAAGGCGCTCGTACACATAATCTTAAAAATGTAAGTCTTGAAATACCAAGAAATAAAATAATTGTTATAACTGGGCTTTCTGGATCAGGAAAGTCATCATTAGCCTTCGATACTTTATATGCAGAAGGTCAAAGAAGATATGTTGAATCACTGTCTACATATGCTCGTCAATTTTTGTCTATGATGGAAAAACCAGATGTAGATCAAATAGAAGGCCTTTCTCCAGCCATATCTATTGAACAAAAATCTACTTCTCATAACCCAAGATCAACTGTAGGAACTGTTACTGAAATATACGATTATCTTCGACTGCTATATGCAAGAATTGGATCTCCAATTTGCCCTGATCATGGTGAAGAACTTAAAGCAAAAACAGTTTCTGAAATATGCGATGAGGTTCTTAAAATTAAAGAAGGCACTAAAGTTATGATTTTATCTCCAATAGTAAGAGGTAAAAAAGGAGAGCATCTAGCTATCTATGATGATTTACGAAAAAGTGGATACGTAAGAGTTAAAGTAAATGGAACTGTTTATCCTATTGAAGAATTCCCTGAGCTTGAAAAAAATAAAAAACATGATATTTCAGCTGTAATTGACAGGCTTGTTATTAAGAATAATGAAGAAGATAGATCAAGGCTTGCTGAATCTATTGAAACATCTCTAAATCTTTCCAGTGGGCTTGTAGAAATAGAAAATATTGATAAAAAACTGTCTAATTTATACTCATCCAATTTTTCTTGCTCTCAATGTGGCTATGCAATTGCAGAACTTGAACCAAGAATGTTTTCATTTAATAACCCGTATGGAGCATGTACAAAATGTGATGGGCTTGGTGTAATTCAATACTTTAATGAAAATAGATTAATCCAAGATGATGAGGTATCTATTTCAAATGGCGCAATTAAAGGCTGGACTAGAAGAAATCGCTTCTATTTTTATCAGCTTAAATGTTTGAGTGCGCATTATGATTTTAGCTTAACTACCAAATGGAAGGACTATCCTCAAGATATCAAAGATGTAATTCTTTGGGGTTCAAAAGAAAAAATTGATTTCTCACATAGATTTAGAAGCGGTAGTAGGATTGTAAGGAAACACAAATTTGAAGGAATTATTCCAAGTACTGAAAGAAGATTTAAAGAGACTGATTCAGATTTTATCAGGGATGAGTTATCAAAATTAATGTCTAAGAGTTCATGTGACGAGTGTGGTGGTTCAAGGCTCAACACACAATCAAGAAATGTTTTCATTAACAAGACACAAATTCATGAGATTACTGGTATGCGAATTAATGATGCTTTGAGCTTTATAAAAAATATGAAGCTCAAAGGAGCAAAAAAGAAGATAGCCGAAAAAATTCTTAAAGAAATTACAGAAAGGTTAACTTTTCTTGAGGATGTTGGGCTTAACTACCTAACACTTGAAAGAAGTGCTGATACATTATCAGGTGGTGAAGCGCAAAGAATTAGATTAGCAAGCCAAATTGGTTCAGGATTGGTAGGTGTAACCTATGTTCTTGATGAGCCATCAATTGGTCTTCATCAAAGAGACAATGAAAAGTTAATAAAAACCTTAAATAATCTTAAAAGCCTTGGAAATACTGTAATCGTTGTTGAGCATGACGAGGAGGCTATTAGATGTGCTGATCATATTATTGATATAGGCCCAGGAGCTGGAAAGCATGGTGGAGAAATCTGCGCTGAGGGAGATCTTAATGCAATACTAAGTAATAAAAACTCTATAACTGCTAAATACTTAACAGGTGAGAAAGGAATTAAAGTACCAACAAAGAGAGTGGCACCAAATGATAAAGTAATTAAGATTATTAATTCCTCTGAAAATAATCTTCAAAACATTTCAGCGGAAATACCTATTGGTATTTTTACATGCATAACAGGAGTATCAGGATCTGGAAAGTCATCTTTGATCAATCAAACACTGCTTCCAATTAGTTCTTTTATGCTTAATAAAGCAAAACTTAGCAAAGAAATTAAATGCGATAAAATTGATGGGCTTGAGCACTTAGACAAAGTCATTAGTATAGATCAATCTCCAATAGGAAGAACACCAAGATCTAATCCTGCAACATATACAGGTCTATTTTCATACATAAGAGACCTTCTGTCTCAAACTATAGAAGCCAAATCTAGAGGGTATAAGCCAGGTAGATTCAGTTTTAATGTAAAGGGTGGAAGATGTGAGGCTTGCCAAGGGGATGGAATGACTAAAGTTGAGATGCATTTCTTAGCTGATGTTTATGTAAAGTGTGATGTGTGTGAAGGAGCTAGATATAACGAACAAACTTTAGAAGTTAAATACAAAGATAAAAATATTAGCGATATTTTAAATATGACTGTTGAGGAGGCATTAGATTTTTTTGATGCACTTCCAGCCTTGAAAAAAAAGCTAGTAACTTTAGACGATGTTGGTTTGGGTTACATAACTTTGGGACAATCTGCAACAACTCTATCGGGTGGGGAAGCACAAAGAATTAAGCTTGCCAAGGAATTATCAAAAAGAAGTACAGGCAAAACTTTATTTATATTAGATGAGCCAACAACAGGTCTTCATTTTGCTGATATAGAATTATTACTAAAAGTTTTAGATAGATTAAAAAATCAAGGAAATACCATTGTTGTTATAGAGCACAATCTTGATGTGATTAAGACAGCTGATTGGATCATTGACCTAGGTCCAGAAGGAGGCAGTGATGGAGGTAATATAGTTGCTGCCGGCACACCTGAAAATGTAGCTAAGGTTAGCAACTCCTACACAGGTCAATTTCTAGAAAAAATGCTTTAGGCTTTTAGTTAAGCGGCTGTTTCTTCTTTAAGTTCAGGAGCTTCAGTAGAACTAGCTTCTCCAGTTGATCTATCTACAAGTTCGATATAAGCCATATCAGCTTTATCTCCAGGCCTAAAACCTGCTTTAATTATCCTTGTATATCCACCTTTTCTATCTTTAGAATTTACAGAAACTTCAGTAAACAATTTGGCTACAGCCGAATCAGATCTAAGTCTACTAAAAGCAAGCCTTCTGTTCGCTACAGTATCTTCTTTTCCAAGGGTGATCAGAGGTTCTATTACCTTTCTTAACTCTTTTGCTTTTGGCAAAGTAGTTTTAATAATATCTTGTTCTATTAATGCTATTGCAAGATTTTTTAGTAATGCTTTCCTATGTGAAGAATTTCTATTAAGTTTTCTTCCTGCTTTTCTATGTCTCATTTTTTATCCTACTGGTGGCCAGTTTTCTACATTCATTCCTAATGAAAGTTCTTTAGATGCTAAAACATCTTTAATTTCATTCAAAGATTTTTTACCAAGATTAGGTGTTTTTAATAAATCAAACTCTGATCTATGTATTAAATCACCTATAAGGAAAATACTTTCTGCTTTGAGGCAATTAGTTGATCTAACAGTTAACTCCAACTCCTCTATGGATCTTAATAGAATAGGATCGAAGTCATTTTGATCTTTTTTAGCTTCTTGCTCAGCAATTGCATCCAAGTCAACAAAGGAACTAAGCTGTTGTTGAAGAATAGTAGCTGAGTGCTCGATAGCCATTTTTGGATCTAATGTGCCATCAGTCTCTAATTCAATAACTAATTTATCAAGGTCTGTTCTCTTTTCAAATCTAGCATTATCAACAGTATAAGAAACTCTTCTAACTGGACTATATGAGGCATCAACTTTTAATGCGCCAACAACCCTATCTTCATCATCTCTTAGATCAGCTGGCTCATAACCCCTTCCAGTTCTCACTGTAAGCGTCATCTTAAGGTTAACTTTATCTACTATTGTTGCAACATGGAAATCTGAATTTGTTAATTCAACATTTCCTGGCACTTCAAACGATGATGCTAAAACATCACAAGGACCTGTTACATCTAGAGTAATTTCTGCTTGATTGCCTTCAATAACATTAACAGGCATATCTTTTATATTTAAAAGAATGTCTATAACATCTTCTCTAACGCCTTCAATGGTGCTGTACTCATGTGAAATTCCATCTATAGCAACATCTGTGACTGCGGCTCCAGGCATTGAAGAAAGTAAAATTCTTCTTAATGCGTTTCCAAGTGTATGGCCAAAACCTCTCTCAAGTGGCTCTAAAGTAATCTTTGACAGATTAGGTGTTACGTCATCAACCTGTATTTCAGTTGGGACTAAAAGATCTATAACTGATATTTGCATAATTTTCTCCGTCTTTAATATTTTATTTTGAGTAAA
>ERZ802822.1887-NODE-1887-length-12199-cov-19.315047_pt1 | contig 12199 bp, 14 predicted proteins | sample MGYA00345649_ERZ802822 | MGnify/ENA primary metagenome ERZ802822 (study PRJEB30503, sample SAMEA104212359) | marine metagenome | biome: Westerlies Biome; feature: [SRF] surface water layer (ENVO:00010504) within the epipelagic zone...; material: water...
TACCGCAAATTGTTTAAACGCTTTAACAATTTCACCAACAGGAACATCGGGTGCTGTAGATATTGCAGCAGTGGATGCAGGAGCCACAGCCGGATCTTACGGGAATATAGCAAAAGCAAAAATAGGAACCTTATACACATATATTCAAATTACTATGAGTAGACAATTTTCAATGACTGGAACAGCAGGTAGTTGTGCAACGAAAGCAGGAGAAACAGGAAGTAAAACGGCAGACGCTGCAGGACAAACAGGGGGAACTCCTGGTTCGTCAACTTTATATGTTCCCGATAGCAACAGTTATGATGATCATATGAATGGTTCAGTTGATTCATTGGGCGCAACTGTTTCAAATGATGGTGTAGTAGGAAGTAGCGATGAATATTTTCAATACAGAAAAATTATTTCAGGTAATGGTTTAAGGGTTAAAGCTGGTGACTTTCCAACAGTAAAAGTAGCATTTGATGTGTCAAATGCTGTTGGTGAAGGTACTGGTGGAACTGCTGCTTGTACTGCTGATGTTATGTATGCTAACGAACCAGGAATGACGATATCATTCGTTGATTAATAAATTATTCTAAAGAACTTAAAAGCTTTCCAGATTTTTCTAAAGCTCTTGTTTCGTCATAACCACCTATGTGTTCATCATTAAAAAAAATTTGTGGAATAGTTCTTTTACCGTTAGCTTTTTTAATCATTTCATCCATCGCACCTTCAATTGTTGCGATATTTATTTCTTTAAATTCAACATTGTTTCTAGTTAACAATCTTTTTGCAGCATCACAGTAGTTACAAAGTGGACCTGTATATATAGTTACTGATTTCATGTTTTATAAATAGTCATTCTTTTTAATTTTACTAGTTATTTCTTTCCTAGAGTATTCAAATTTTTTTCTATGCTTGATACTTTTTTGATTAACTCTTTTTCTCCACAATCTAAAAGAAGTAGGTTTAACAGATCTACGCATAATTTTAATTACTTCAGATTCTGTCTTGCCAGTCTTTTTCTCTATTTCTTCAAATGTGATCCGATCTGCCCAAGCCGCCCAAACAACCCAATCTGGGTCATTAACATCTGGCTCAGGATTTTTAACTCGAGTGATAGGGGTGTGACCTTTTTTTTTCATAAATCCTTTATATTTGAAAAAAATGATTAATGCATTTCTTTTAAGGTCATGTTATAAGATATTCTGATAGTCCTTCTTAGCCATCTTTAGCTCCCGGTTTTTAAGGACTATCTAGTCTTAAAATGTTCCCCTTAAATTATTTCTTATTTTTACAAATAATTTTATTTTTATTTATTACTCCAGGCACTCCTAGAATTGTTATCATTTCTTATTCGATGAATTATGGAGTTCAAAAATGTATTTGGACTGCATTAGGAGATGTAACAGCAAACTTTATTCAGGCAACTTTAGTTATTTTTGTAATTGGTTCATTTTTTTCAGATAATCCAAATTTTTTAAATATCTTTAAGTGGATTGGAATAGTTTACTTATTGTATCTTGCGTATGATCTTTATAATTCAAAACCAAAAGACGTAAGTTCAAATAATAATTCAACAAAAAGTTTTTTTTCATTCTTTAGAGATGGTTTTTTAGTTGCAGGAACAAGTCCTAAGGCTTGGATGTTTTTTCCTTTAATTTTTCCACAGTTTATTGATTTTAATTCAAATTATGTTGTTCAGTTTTTTATTTTAATAACAACTTATGTAGTTTTAGATTTTTTATCTTTAGTCGCTTACGCTATGCTTGCTAGAAAATTAATTGTTTGGATAAGAACAAATCCAAAAGTAATTAATACAATTTCTGCGAGTGTTTTAGTTGTTATTGCAATTATAATCGCAGTTATTCAACAATATTAACGTAAATAGATAGCGCTTATTGCCACTTGCAATAATTCTAATTTCTTTATTTAATCAGTAATTAATTAATTAATAACGAGGGGAAATAAAAATGAAATTAAATAAAATAATCTTAAGTTTTATTTCTGCATTTGTTTTATTATTATCTACATCAGTAACATCTTTTGCAAAAGTTGTTGGTGATAAGATAATTTTAGGATCTGCTATTTCATTAACTGGAAAATACTCATCAAATGGTGTTCATACACAGAATGGTTACAACATGGCTGTGGACCGAATAAACAGCATGGGTGGTGTTAAAGTTGGTGGAAAAACTTATAAGTTTGAAATCATTTATTACGATGATGAGTCAAACCCAAAAAGAGCAGCTCAACTTGCAGAAAGACTAATCTCACAAGATGGTGTTGAATTTATGCTTGGACCATATAGTTCAGGTCTAACAAAAGCAATTGCGCCAGTAACTGAGAAGTATGGAGTTCCAATGGTAGAAGCCAACGGAGCATCTAGATCTTTATTTACTAAAGGTTACAAATATCTTTTTGCAGTGCTTGCACCAGCAAACTTATATCTTGATGTAGCTATAGACTTAGCAGTTGAAAAAAATGGTGGCAAACCAGTTACTGTTGCTATGGCTTTTGAACAAGATGCTTTTTCACAAGATGTTAGATTAGGTGTTTTGGAAGCAATTGATAGAACAGGATCAAAAAAAGTAATAGATGATAAGTTACCTAAAGAACTAAATGATATGGCAGCTACTTTAGCTAAAGTTAAAGCTGTTAAGCCAGATGTTCTTGTAGTTTCAGGTCATACTAAAGGTGCTTTAACAGCTATTAGACAAATTGCTGAAATGAAAGTGGATGTACCAATGCTTGCAATGACCCACTGTGATGCTGCAAAATTATCAAAGCAACATGGTAAAAACTCACAGTACGCATTATGTGCTTCACAATGGCATAAAACATTAACATATAAAGATGATTTCTTTAAAGATGGTATGACATATGACGCTGACTTTAAAAAATTATTTGATTATGCACCACCTTATCAAGCAGCTGAGTCTTCAGCAGCTTTATTGGTTTTTAAAGATGCATTTGAAAGAGCAGATTCTTTTGACAAAGTAAAAGTTAGAGATGCGCTTGCAGCTACTAATATGCAAACTTTTTATGGAAACATAAAATTTGCAGAAGGTGGTCAGAATGTTGATAAACCAATGGTGTTATTCCAAGTTATGTGTGATGGGGATAATTGTGAAAATAAAGTTGTAGCTCCTACTAAGTGGGCTTCAGCTGAATTGATACACCCAATTCCTTCTTGGTCTAAAAGATAATATCTAATATATGGAATGCTCCCTAGTAATAGGGGGCATTTTTATATAAAAAGATAAAAATTTATTTAGAAAGTTTCAAAAAAATTATGGATCTACTTATATTCCAAGTTCCAATACTAATGGTTCAAGCATCATTAGATGGAATATTACTTGGAATTTTATTTGCACTTATAGCGTATGGAATGGCTCTTCAATGGGGTGTAATGAATATAATTAACATTGCTCAAGGTGATTTAGTAATCCTTGGAGGTTATATTACTTATTTTATGTATCTTTCAGGGATACATCCAGCTTTAGGTGTAATAGTAGCTCCTGCCATAATGTATTTTGTAGGGGTAGGTCTTTACAAATTAGTGATTAACAAAGTTGTTGATAGAGATTTATTTATCTCAATACTTGCTACATTTGGTATAAGTATACTTTTCATGCAGTTAATGAACTTTGCATTTGGTGCTGATGTTGTTCTTGCAAATTCTGAATTTGGAACAACAATGTTATTTGATAATTCAGTAACATTACCTAATTCAAAAATATTTTCAGCCATTATAAGTATTATTTTTGCAATAGGGCTTGTTGTTTATATGAAAAAATCCAAATTAGGTCGTGCAATTAGAGCAACAGCTCAAAATGCTAGAGCAGCTAAAATTTTAGGAGTTGATACAGAAAAAGTTTATGCAGCAACATTTGGAATTAATGCAGCACTTTGTGGTGTAGCAGGTTCGTTGGTTGCTATTACATTTACAATCCATCCTTATATGGGGCTTCCTTATACTATTAGATCTTTCATGATTGTTATTATTGCGGGACTTGGAAATTTACCAGGAGTTGCAGTTTCAGGTATGGGTTTAGGAATGTTTGAAGAATTTGCTGATTATATTTTGGGAACAGAATTTAGAATTGGCTCAGTATTCTTATTATTGGTTTTAATTTTAGTTTATCGAAGATTTAAACTTTCTAAAAAAAGAGAGTATTTAAAATGAAAAATAATAATATCATTTTATACGCTGCAATATTAATTTTTGGTGTACTTGCACCATTCATGCTACCAGCCTTCAAGGTCCAACTATCTATTCTTTGTATATTAATTGTTTTAGCCTTAACTTGGAATATTCAAGGTGGTGAAATGGGCTATAACTCTTTTGGAAATATTCTTTTTTATGGTCTTGGTATGTATATTTGCGCTTCTGTTCAAGTTGGAATGTTTTTTCCATTAGCAGAGTGGACTGAAAGCGGTGGAGAAAAAACTTTTGTACATTCGCCAACCCAGTTTTTTCAAGGTATGGCATTTGGACTATTAGCTGCAGCAATTATACCAACAATAGTTGCTGGTTTAATTGGTTATGCAATTCTAGGACTTAGAGGACATTATTTTGCAATTTGCACTTTAGGTTTAGGTGTTGCTGCTGGTGAAATTTCAGGTGGGATTGAAATTATTGGAGCAGGTCAAGGGTTTACCACACCTCCATTCCCAGATGTTGGAAACTTAGAGTCGAGAGGACAATTTTTTTATTTTTTAAGTTTTGTGGTACTTGTATTAACTTTTGTTGCAGTAAAATCAGTTTACTCAACTAGATTTAGATTAGTTCTTAATGCAATTAGAGACAATGAAGATAAAGCTGAAGCGATGGGTATTCAAACAATGAAATATAAAATTATTGGGTGGATGATCTCTGCGTTTTTCTGTGGTTTAGCTGGTGGTATCATGGGAGGATTAGTTGGTTATATCGACTCTACAGATGTTGCTTTTGATGGAAGAGAAATGGGTGTGTTCATGGTTTTGATGGCAATCCTTGGCGGTAAAGGAACATTGTGGGGACCTGTTATTGGTGCAACTTTATTTCATTTATTTAAAGAGGGTTTTTGGACTTATTTCTTAGGTTGGCAGTATGTTGCGTTAGGCGTATTGATTGTTGTAATTGTAATTTATTTCCCAGAAGGATTAATGGGGTGGCTTAGAGAAAAATATCCAGAGAAATTTGGTGAAGTAGTTGATGAGGCTGATCGCAAAGCTCAGGTAGAATTAAAATGAGTATTTTAGAAGTAAATAATGTCAGTAAATCTTTTGGAGGTGTAAAAGCCAATGTTGATATTTCTATGTCAGTTGAAAAAGGAAAAATTGTTGGTTTAATTGGACCAAATGGATCAGGTAAAACAACTTTATTTAACTCAATTGTTGGAACTTATCCAATAGACAGTGGATCTATAAAATTTAACGATAAAGAGGTATCTGAGTTACCAGTTCCAATTATTGCAAAACTTGGTTTGCTTAGAACATTTCAACAAACAAGAATTTATGGAAAATTAAACTGTGTAGACAATATGTTAATTAGCCATAAAGGGAGTGATGAAAGTTTAATTAAGATATTTTCTAAAATTCCTCAAGATTTAACAGATAAAGCAGAAAATTTATTGAGTTTTGTTGGCCTCTATCAAAAAAGAAAGTTGAGAGCAGGAGATTTATCGTTTGGTCAGCAAAAATTACTAGAACTTGCAATGGCTTTAATGAATGAGCCAGAAATGCTTTTATTAGATGAGCCTACAGCTGGAATTAACCCTACTTTAATAAATGGAATTATCGATAGATTGATCAAGGTAAATCAAGACTTTGGAATCACTCTTTTAGTTATTGAACATAATATGAAGGTAATCATGCAATTGGCAGAAGATATATTTTGTTTAGCTCATGGTAAGATGTTAGCTAATGGGTCTCCAGATGAAATTAAAAATGATAAGCGTGTAATCGATGCTTATTTAGGAGCACAATAGTGTCAAATCAATACGAGGTACTAGGAAAAGCGCCAACTGCAGAAGATTTAAAGAAATTATCTTCAAATGAAATTCATTTAACAATTAAAAATTTAAATGCAGGTTATGGAAAAATGGAAATTTTGCATAACTTTGATTTATTTGTAAATAAAGCTCAGTCTTTATGTTTGATTGGACCAAATGGTGCAGGTAAATCTACAATACTTCACTCAATATATGGTTTTACAAATATATTTTCTGGCCAAATAGAAATTGATGGAAAAGAAATTACAAATTTAACTCCAGCTGAAAAATTAAAGTCAGTAGGAATAGCGTATATTCTTCAGGATAATTCTGTATTTCCAGATATGACAGTTGAAGAAAATTTATTGATGGGTGGATATATTAAAGATAAAACTGACGAGTCCTACGAAGAGGCTGAAAAAATTTTTGAAAAATATGAAAGATTAAGAAATAGAAGAAATCAACCAGCTAAAGTTCTATCTGGTGGTGAGAGAAGATTGCTAGAGATATCAAGAGCTCTTGTGATGAAACCTTCAGTATTATTAGTCGACGAACCTTCAATTGGATTAGAACCAAGATATATTGATATGGTTTTTGAAATTTTAAGAGATCTTCAACAAAATGAAAAAAAAACAATCATACTTGTAGAACAAAATGCAAAAAAAGGTTTAGAGTTTGCTGATATAGGTTACGTTTTAGTTTCTGGTCAAACAGCAATTGCTGGAAAAGGTGATGAGTTGTTAGACAATCCTGATGTTGGTAGATTATTCCTTGGTGGTTAATGATTAATAAAAGGTTTTTCTTTAAAGGGTTTAAGTCTATTTTAGCTCCTAATAGCCCAGCTATTGCATTGGGCTGCTGTTTTATTGCAATTGGCGCACTTCTGAAAAATTTAGGATTTAATATTCATGAAAGCATTTTTTCCACAATGTTAACTTATGCTTTGCCTGGTTCATTAGTTATGGCAGAGTCTTTATTAGTTGGAGCATCTTTATTAAATATTTTTCTCGCAGTATGGTTTGTCAATGCTCGATTATATCCAATGACAGTTTCTTTATTTCCATTAATGATGCACAAAAGTCAGCCAAAATGGAAATATTATTTTTCTTGTCATTTTATTGCAGTGTCTGCATGGCTGATAATGAAAAGTAATTACAAAAATATTGAAAAAAAACATAGAATTGACTTTTGGATTGGAATTGGTTCTGCCACTTGGACTACTGCTGTAATCGGTACATTTATTGGGTTTTATACATCTGATTATTTGGATAAAAACGTGATGATGGGTTTAGCAATCTTAAACCCAATTTATTTTTTATGTATGTTAGTAGGTGCAATGAAGACCTTGCAAATATCAGCATCAGTAATATTAGGATTATTACTTGGCCCAATATTTTATTTTGTATCTCCAGAATGGTCAATTTTACTTGGTGGAATTATCGGTGGAACTATTGCATATCTTATTGGAGAATTAAATGTCAGCTAGTATAGTTCTTGCAATTATAGTTACATCATTAGCAACTTTTTCATCTAGATTTTTAGGAGCAATTTCTTCAAATGGAATAAAAGAAAGTTCAAAATTATTCAGATGGTTTAATTGCCTAGCTTATTCAACATTAGCGGCATTGATTGCTAGAACAATTATTTTTCCAGTTGGAGTGTTGTCTGACACAAGTTATTTAAGTAGAGCAACAGTAGTATTGTTTTGCTTATTTATTTTCTTTATCTCTAATAGAAATTTTGTTTATCCAACAGTAATTTCTGCTATCATGATGACATTACTAAGTGAGTACTTATAATGGAACAAATTACTGGTTTAACAATTACAGAACATAATAATTCAAAAAGAATAATTAATATTAATTTAGAAAATGAAATTATTGAAAAACTGATATTTCCTTTTAATAAATTTGATTTAACAGCATTAGAACTTAAACCTTTTACACGCTTTACCATTGCAAAAAGCTTAGATGATCTGACAAATAATAAGCTAAGTAAATTAATGAATTCTATAATTAAAGATAGATCTACAGGATGTTTTATAATTGGTCCAAAAAATATTACAGCAAAAATTAATGATACATTTCTAGTTAAACTATCTACCGCTATTGCTCATTTGATTGGAATACCAAACCACGACTCTATGGCAGGTAAATATTATGCGAGATTTACTGTTAAGCATGAGGACAAAAGTGACTCGTATTTAAGAAAAGCTTATAAGAACATGGATTTACATACAGACGGAACTTATGTCAAAGAAGTTACTGACTGGTTATTAATGACTAAAATTGATGAACAAAATGTAGAAGGTGGAGAAACAGCAATGTTACATCTAGATGACTGGGAGCACTGTGAGGATTTATACAATGATCCTGTTGGTAAACAAAATTTTATCTGGAGCTCACCAAAAAGTAAAAATATAGATTATAAAGTAAAACATCCAGTTTTTTCATCTGATGAAAACGGTAAACCTAATATTTCTTACATAGATCAATTTCCTGAGCCTAAAAATATGGAGCAGGGTAATTTTTTACAAAGATTATCAGATGGCTTAGAAGAAAGTAAAAACAAAACTATTACTAAACTTCCTGTTGGATCTGCAATAATTGCTAACAATTACTTTTGGTTACATGGAAGAAAACCTTTCAAAGAAAATGAAGAATTAAGTAGAGAATTATTGAGGATTAGAGGCTCTTTTTTTATTAATTAATTCAATATAATCAATATAAAGTAATCAAAATTTATGAATTTAGGATTTATTGGCACTGGTAAAATAGCATCTTCAGTAATTACTGGTATTTGTACATCTAAAATTTCATTTAATAAAATTATAATTTCACCAAGAAACAAAAGGATTGCTAAGAATTTAAAACAAAAATTTAAAAAAGTAATAATTGCTAAAGATAATCAACAAATAGTTGATAAGTGTGATTGGGTGTTTTTGTCAGTTACACCTACGGTAGGAGATAAGATAATAAAAGAGTTAAGATTTAAATCAAACCAAACTATAATCAGCTTTATTTCTACAATAACTTTATCTCAATTAAAAAAAGAAATAAAAGTTAAAGCAAAAATTGTAAGAGCGATACCTTTGCCACCAATTTCAATAAAAAAAGGACCAGTACCTATTTGCCCTCCTAATAAAAAAGTTAAAGCTTTTTTTGATAAACTTGGAACAACAGTTGAAATAAAAAATGAAAAATCATCAATTAACTTTTGGTCTACCTCAGGAATGATGGCACCCTTTTATCAATTATTAAGCACAATGACAGACTGGTTAGTTAGAAGAGGTGTTAAAAGAACTAATGCTCAAAAATATATAACTTCTTTATTTTTAGCCTTGTCAGAGGACGCTGTTGCCAACTCAAAAACAGATTTAAAATATTTGGTAAAAGAATCTCAAACACCTAAAGGATTAAATGAGCAAGGAGTTAAAGAACTCACAAAAGCTGGTTTTTATAAATCTTTAGAGAAAACACTCAATAGTATACATAAAAGATTAAATAAATAATATTTAATGGACCAACAACAGAATATTTTACAAATAGAAAATCTATCTAAATATTTTGGTGGGTTGGCTGCTGTTTCAGATTGCTCATTAAAAATAAAAAAAGGATCTATTACAGGAATTATTGGACCTAACGGATCAGGCAAAACTACTTTGTTTAATCTAATCGCAGGAAATTTAAAATCTTCAGAGGGAAAAGTTTTATTTAACAATGAAGATGTAACAGATGTTCCTTCCTATGAATTATTTTCCAAAGGTATTTTAAGAACATTTCAAATAGCACATGAGTTTACAAATCTATCTGTTCTAGAAAATTTAATGATGGTTCCAGCTGATCAATCAGGTGAAAAATTAATGACGGCATTATTAAAACCAAGTTTGGTAAGAACAGAGGAACTTGCTATAAAACAGAAAGCACAGGATGTAGTTGATTTTTTAAATTTAACCCATCTGTCTAATGAATTAGCTGGAAATTTATCTGGTGGTCAAAAAAAACTCCTAGAGCTTGGAAGAACAATGATGGTTGATGCAAAATTGGTATTACTAGATGAGGTTGGTGCAGGGGTTAATAGAACATTGCTTAAAGATCTAGGAACTGCAATCCTTAAGTTAAATAAAGAGCAAGGGTATACGTTTTGTATGATTGAGCATGACATGGAGTTTATAAGTAGATTGTGTGATCCTGTTATTGTTATGGCTGAAGGGTCAGTCTTGTTTGAGGGTACAGCAGAAGAAGTGAAAAAAGATGAGAAAGTTATAGAAAGTTATTTAGGTAGAGGGTCAAAACTAAAGGATGAAAATTAATGGCATTTTTTGAAGGTATAAAAATGACAGGTGGATATGGCAATGGTCCTGATATCATTAATTCTTGTTCAGTTGATGTTAATAAGGGAGAAATAGTTTCAATTCTTGGTCCTAACGGAGCTGGGAAATCAACAGCAATGAAAGCTATGCTTGGGTTGTTAGATTTGAAATCTGGTTCTGTATTAATTGATGGAAAAGACATTTCAAACCTCTCACCACAGGAAAGAGTTAGAGCTGGAATTTCATTTGTACCACAAACAAAAAATGTTTTTGCTGGAATGACAGTTGAAGAAAATTTAGAAATGGGTGCCTATCTAAGAGATGATAACTTTCAAAATGTTATAGAAGAGATCTACGAACTATTTCCAATATTAAGAGAAAAAAGAAATCAGTTGGTTGGGGAGTTATCAGGTGGTCAAAGGCAACAAGTTGCTCTTGGTAGAGCATTAATGATTAAGCCATCTGTATTAATGTTGGATGAACCAACCGCAGGTGTTTCACCAATAGTGATGGATGAATTATTTGATCATATTATCAAAGTTAAAAGAACAAATGTTGCAATTTTAATGGTTGAACAAAATGCAAAACAGGCACTTAATATTTCAGATCGAGGATATGTACTTGTAACTGGAGAAAATAAATACGCTGGTACTGGTAAAGAATTATTAAATGACCCTAGAGTAAGAAGCTCTTTCTTGGGAGGATAAAATGGATTTTTTAAACGCAATTATTTTATTATTAAATTATATTTTTGTTCCAGCTTTAACTTATGGCTCACAATTAGCACTTGGAGCAATTTTTGTAACTTTAATTTATGGAATTTTAAGATTTGCAAATTTTGCAACAGGAGACATGATGGCTTTTGGAACTATGGTAACTATTTTATTCACATGGTATTTTCAATCAATTGGAATTTCTTTGGGAGTTTTGCCAACAGCTCTTCTTTCAATACCTTTTGCTATAATTTTTATGATTGGTTATATGCTTTTTATAGATAAATTTGTATTTAGATATTATAGGGTTAACAAAAGCCCTCCAGTCCAACTTGCAATGGTTAGTATTGGTGTAATGTTTGTAACACAAGCAGTAGTCAGAATAATAATTGGTCCATCCGATAGAAGATTTTTTGATGGAGAAAAATTTATTATTAAAGCAGGTGAATTTAAAGAAATGACAGGACTTAATGAAGGATTAGCAATTAAATCAAGTCAGGTAATAACAATATTTGTGACACTTGTATTAGTTTCAATTTTATTTTGGTTCTTAAACAAAACTAAAACAGGAAAAAGCATGAGAGCTTATTCAGACAATGAAGATCTAGCTTTACTATCAGGAATTGACCCCAAAAAAGTGGTCATGATTACATGGATTATTGCAGGTATTTTAGCAACAATTGGTGGTGCTTTATATGGTTTAGACAAAAGTTTTAAGCCTTTTACGTATTTTAACAACATGTTACCCATTTTTGCTGCCGCAATTGTTGGAGGTATTGGCAACCCCTTTGGAGCGTTTTTAGGTGGATATGTCATAGCTTTTTCAGAGATATTTATAACATACGCATACAAGAAATTTTTTATGTATATTCTGCCAGAAAGTATGGAGCCTGAAACTCTGGTTCAATTATTATCAACTGATTATAAATTCGCTGTATCGTTTTCTATACTGGTGATTGTTTTGCTTTACAGACCTAATGGAATATTTAAAGGAAAAGTATTGTGAGAAAGAATTTGAATATAATTGCAGCTTACACAATTATGATGGGTTTAATTATTTTAGTTGGAATATTTCAATCATGGAATGTTGCTCTTTCAATTTTTAACATGTGTTTAATTTCTGCGGTAATGACGATGGGGGCAAATGTACAATGGGGTTATGCTGGTTTAATTAATTTTGGTCTTATGGGTTATGCAGCACTAGGTGGATTAGCTGC
>ERZ802822.1888-NODE-1888-length-12191-cov-26.004458_pt1 | contig 12191 bp, 10 predicted proteins | sample MGYA00345649_ERZ802822 | MGnify/ENA primary metagenome ERZ802822 (study PRJEB30503, sample SAMEA104212359) | marine metagenome | biome: Westerlies Biome; feature: [SRF] surface water layer (ENVO:00010504) within the epipelagic zone...; material: water...
GCTGCTGTACAAGCCATTTCGAATAAAGCTTGGTCAGCTGCACCCATTTTTTTCCATAAATCTAAATTGATCATGAAGTGAGTAGATGTTGATACTTGGTGCCAACCTGGAAACAAGTTGAACTTAGTAATTTTGTGAAAACCAAGAACTTCATCAATTGCAGGCATTGAATATTCTGTTGCATCTAGAGTTCCTTTTTCTAAAGCAGCAAAAATTTCACCACCAGCCATTAATGTAGCAGATGCTCCGATTTCATTTAAAACCATTCCTCCTAAACCTGAGAAACGAATTTTTAAACCTTTAAGATCATCTAAACTTGTAATTGGGTTTCTATACCAGCCAGCAGTTTCAGGTCCAATCGTACTACATAACAAAACTTGAATATTTTGTTTGTTGTAGATTTCATTTGCTAATTTTGAACCTTCTCCTTCAAACCACCATGCAGCATATTCCCATGGTTCCATTCCAAACGGTACCGCTGCAAATAAAACAGCTGCTGGAATTCTTCCTTGGTCATAAGCCATATAGTTGTAAGCCGCAGGTAAGTCACCTTTACTTATTGATGGTGAAATCTCTAGCGGAGGAAGAATTTTTCCAGGCTCGTAAACCTTTAGTTTTATTCTTCCATCTGTAGCTCTATCTAAAGTGTCTGAAAGACGTGCAACAGGATCACCTAATGCTGGCCAACCAGTGTTGAAAGTGGATTGCACTTTCCATCTAATTTTTTCTGCTGCATTAACCTGCTGAAGTGAAAAAGTAAACACAATAGCAAAGGCAGCAAAAATACTAAATGATGTTTTTATTAGTTTTTTCATTATACCCCTCTCGTTTTGTTTAGAGTTGTTTTTTAAAGAAGAACATTTCCAACTCATACTAAAATGCTCTCCATGCTTGTCCGTAAAGATCTACCATCTCGTTTACAGAAGGCACTCTTGGATTGAGGTTTGGTGCTCCTGAATTTTCTGCATCAGTTGCCATATTTTCTAACTCTTCCTCAAAATTTTTTTGATTAATTCCAAAATTAAGCATTGATGGAACTTCAAAATCATTATTAATTTTATAAAGACCTTTAATTAATTTATCACATGCTACATCATCAGAATCCTCAGGAAGTGCAAAATTACCTGCCCGACTACAGTCAGCATATCTGCTCTTTGCATAATCTATTGAAAATTCAGTTATAGTTGGCAATAGCATTGCATTGCTTAAGCCATGTGGAACTTTAAAATTACTTCCTAATGGCCTACTCATTCCATGCACCAAGCAAATAGATGCATTTGAAAATGCCAAACCACCCAATGTAGCTGCTAACATTAGTCCTTCTCTTGCTTTTAAATCTTTTGGATCTTTATCAACAGCGTAAATATTTTGTGAAACAAGTCTTATTGTATCAAGTGCCATTCTATCTGAAAATAGTGTAGCTTTTTTACTTACATATGCCTCTATTCCATGAGTCAAAGTGTCAATTGCACTATCAATTGTTAATCTTCTAGGTTTTGTTAAAGTTAATTCATAGTCAACGATAGCACAAATTGGAACAAACCCTTCGCCTCTGCAAGAAATTTTCTCATTATTATTAGAATCTATAATCACTGCATGATGCGTTACCTCTGAACCTGTTCCAGCTGTTGTGGGTATTGCAATGATTGGTAAACCTTTTTTATCAAACATTGATGGCGGTTTATAATCTTGAATATTCTTACTATATTTAGCCATCGCAGCAATCGCTTTAGCTGTATCTATTGGACTACCTCCACCAAACCCTATGACAGCATCATTTTTGCATTTTTCTAAAAATTTAATACCATTTAAAACCACTGTATCTGTTGGATCGGGTACCGTGTCATCAAAAACATCTGATTTTAATCCTGCTTTAGTTAAAACTTCTTGTAATTTTTTAACATAACCAAATGATACCATTTGTTTATCCGTTACAATTAATAATGATTTTATTGACCCTAGAATATTTATAATTTCAGGTAATTCATTTAAACTACCTGTGCCAATCTGCAAATATCTTGGCACACAAACTCGTACGTTGTCTCTTTTAATCAAAACTCTCTCTCATTTTAATTTTTTAAGCTTGATCTAAACTTATGTAAATTAAGGAGTCAACAGCTGAAATCATCTAATTGATAATATTTTTCTCATTTAAGGAATAAGACATTGAAATGAAAAAAAAGCTAGTGTAACTTTTAAATAAATATAAAAGGAGTACCATGAAAAAAATAAGTCATTTTATAGATGGAAAAACTTATTCAGATAACGAGTCAAGAAAAGGTCCAATCTTTAATCCAGCGATAGGAGAACAAATAGCAGAGGTTGAATTGGCAAGTAAAGATACTGTTGAAATGGCGATAGAAAGTTCTAAAAAAGCTTTTACATCATGGTCAAAAACTACCCCAATAAACAGATCAAGAATTCTTGCAAAGTACAAAGATTTATTAATTGAAAATATGGAAGATTTAGCTGTAATGGTTTCAGAACAGCATGGTAAAACTATACCGGACGCTAAAGGATCTATTCAAAGAGGAATTGAAGTTGTTGAGTATGCTACAGGAATAACTGATTCGTTGAAAGGAGATCACTCTGCTAGTGTTGGAACTAATGTAGATTCATATTCAATGAGACAACCGCTAGGAGTTTGTGCTGGGATAACTCCTTTTAATTTCCCAGCAATGGTGCCTATGTGGATGTATCCTGTTGCTATAGCTTGTGGAAATACATTTGTTCTTAAACCATCAGAAAAAGATCCAAGCTGTCCAATAAGACTAGGTGAATTAGCTATAGAAGCTGGAATGCCTCCTGGAGTTTTAAATGTGGTAAATGGTGATAAAGAATCTGTTGATACTTTATTAGAAAGCAAAGATGTTCAAGCAATTAGTTTTGTGGGCTCAACTCCAATAGCAGAATATGTTTACCATACTGGAACAAAAAATAACAAAAGAGTTCAAGCACTTGGTGGTGCTAAAAATCATATGGTAGTTATGCCTGATGCGGATGTTAATAAGACAACTGATGCTATTATAGGTTCTGCTTTTGGATCAGCTGGTGAAAGATGTATGGCTATTTCAGTTGCAGTGTGTGTTGGAAAAAAGACAGCAGAAAACCTAAAAACTAAATTATTAGAGGAAACTTCAAAACTAAATGTAGGACCATACACAGATGAAAAAAGTGATTTTGGTCCATTAAATAATAAAGCTCACTATGAAAAAGTATTGGGATATATTGATACTGGTGAAAAAGAGGGAGCAAAGCTACTTTCAGATGGAAGAAATATGAAACTACAAGGTTATGAAAATGGTTACTTTGTAGGCCCTACTATCTTTGATGAAGTGAAGCCAGATATGAAAATTTATAAAGAAGAAATTTTTGGTCCAGTACTGAGTATGATGACAACTGATACTTATGAGGATGCATTAAAGCTTGTTAATGATCATGAATTAGGCAATGGAGCTGCCGTATTCACTAAAAGTGGAATGATTGCAAAACACTTTACTGAGAATGCAAAAATAGGAATGATAGGAGTGAACGTTCCCATACCTGTGCCTGTAGCTTACCATAGCTTTGGGGGATGGAAACGGTCATTATTTGGGGATCATTCAATGCATGGACCTGAAGGAGTAAGATTTTACACTAAATTAAAAACTGCAACTGTAACTTGGTCAGAGGATGATAGTGGTCCAGAATTTACAATTCCAGTTCTATCATAATTTTTTTAGTAAAATTTCGAGTTAATGAGTGAGATAAATAGTAGGACTTCACCTAGAAGAATATTAAACATCCTGGAGGAAATTTTATTAGATCCAGATAATTTTACTGCTAAAAAAATATCTCATAAATTAGAAATTCCCTTAGCAACAGTTTATCGACATATAGAAACTTTATGTGATGAGAGATTTCTAATTGCCGATAATTCAAAGAAATATATTCCAGGACCAAAAATAAGAAATATAATTTTACATAGTTTGCCCTATGAACCAAACTTTACACTTAGAAGATCATATTTAAGAAAGCTTACTGAAGAAATAAAAGAGACTGTCAGCTTGTCAGTCCCAATTGGAACAAAGCTTGTTTATTTTGACAGAATTGAATTTCATTGGCCTATGCAGCTTAATCTAGAAGCTGGTGACCATCTACCATTGCATGCTTCTGCTTCTGGAAAACTATATCTATCATCTATTAAAAAAGTAGATGCATTAGAAATATTTAATAATATTAAAACTCCAAAATCTGCCAAAAACACTATTACAGATATTGATAAATTTAAAAAAGAGTTAAATAAAATCAATAAACAAGGATATGCATTTGATGATGAGGAGTGGTTTAATGGAATGGTTGGAATATCTTTGCCTATTACAAATTCCAAAAATGAATTATGCTTTTGTTTATCTACTCACACAGCAAAAAGTAGAAAAAATATAGATGATTTAAGAAAAATTTATCCTGTGATGTTGTCTGCTGCTAAAAATTTAAAGAAAGCTTTGTTTAAAGACTAGAAGTTGCTAGCATTTTTTTAATTTCAGCTATTGCTTTTGCTGGATTCAAGCCTTTTGGACAAGCACTTGTACAGTTGAGAATAGTATGACATCTATAAAGTTTTAATTCATCAGCAACCTTCTTTAATCTAGCTTTTCTTTCATCATCTCTACTATCGACAATCCATCTATATGCTTGAAGCAAAACTGCTGGACCTAAGTATTTATCACCATTCCACCAATAACTTGGGCATGAAGTTGAGCAACAAGCACACATTATGCATTCATATGCACCATCTAGCTTTGCCCGATCTTTTTTAGACTGAACAATTTCTGTTGTTTCTGTTTTTGAATTAGTTTTTAACCATGGTTCAATTGATTGATATTGTTTGTAAAGTCCATCTAAATCTCCAATTAAATCTCTTTTAACTTTCAGGTGTGGCAAAGGATAAATATCTATATCACCATCAATTTCTGCATGAGGTGTAGTACAAGCAAGGCCATTTTTTCCTCCCATGTTCATAGCACAAGATCCACAAACTCCATGTGCGCATGATCTTCGGTAAGCTAACGTTGGATCAATTTCATTTTTAATTTTATTTAAAATATCTAAAACTTTTGAGGGACAATTATCCATATCTACTTCATAAGTATCTAATCTTGGATTTTCCTCCGTAGAAGGATCCCATCTATAGACATTAACTTTTCTTATATTTTTTGAACCAGTTTTATCTTGATAATATTTACCTTTAGTTACTTCAGAATTTTTAGGTAAATTTATTTGAACCATTAATAAACTCTTTCTTGTGGTGGGAAGTATTGTACTTCGTTAGTTAAAGTAGATTTGTGTACTTCTCTATAACTTATTTTAGTATTTTTACCATCACACCAAGCTAGTGTATGTTGCATAAATTTTTCATCGTCTCTTTTTGGATAATCGTCTCTCGCATGAGCTCCTCTACTTTCTTTTCTATGATATGCAGAGTCTACTGTTGTTACAGCTTGTCTTATCAAATTATCAAATTCTAAAGTTTCTACTAAATCAGTGTTAAACACTAAAGATCTATCTTTGACCGAAATAGATTCCATTCCATCATATGTTTTTCTGATTTCATCAACTCCTTCTTTAAGATTTTTTTCAGTTCTAAAAACTGCACATTTAGCTTGCATAGTTTTTTGCATAGCAAGTCTCAGATCTGCTGTACTGTTTTCACCTTCAGCATTTCTAAGTTTATCAAACCTATCCAAACATTTTTGAGTTTCAGTCTCTCCAATTTCTTCATGAGGTGTTCCTGGTTTTACCAGCTCAGCAGCTCTTTTTGCAGCAGCTCTTCCAAAAACAACTAAATCAATTAACGAATTAGAACCTAATCTATTAGCTCCATGAACAGAAACACATGCTGCCTCTCCGATTGCCATCAATCCTGGAACAGTTTTCTCAGAACCGTTTACTGTTAAAACTTCTCCTTTATAATTTGTTGGAATACCTCCCATATTATAGTGAACAGTCGGCACAACTGGAATTGGTTCTTTAGTAACATCAACATTTGCAAATAATCTTGCAGCATCAGTAATACCTGGCAATCTGCTCTCAATAATTTCTTTATCTAAATGACTTAAGTTTAAATGAACATGATCTTGATCTTTTCCAACTCCTCTTCCTTCATTAATTTCAATAGACATTGATCTACTTACAACATCTCTTGATGCTAGATCTTTTGCGTTAGGAGCATATCTTTCCATAAATCTCTCACCTTTTGAATTTGTAAGGTACCCACCTTCACCTCTAGCTCCTTCTGTTATTAAAGTACCATGACCATATATTCCTGTTGGGTGAAATTGAACAAATTCCATATCTTGTAATGGAAGTCCAGCTCTTAAAACCATTGCATTACCATCACCTGTACATGTATGAGCTGAAGTCGCTGAATAATATACTTTTCCATATCCACCTGTTGCAATAATAACTGTATGTGCTCTAAATCTATGAATTGTTCCATCATTTAAATTCCAAGCAATTAATCCTTTACACTCACCATCTTTCATTAATAAATCTAAAGCAAAATATTCAATAAAAAATTCTGTATTATGTTTTAAAGCCTGTCCATAAAGAGTGTGCAATATTGCATGACCAGTTCTATCAGCTGCTGCACAAGTTCTTTGAACTATTCCATTTCCATAATTTTTTGTCATTCCCCCAAAAGGTCTTTGATAAATTTTTCCTTCGTCTGTTCGACTAAATGGAACACCATACTTTTCTAGCTCAATTACTGCTTTAGGTGCTTCTTTACATAAATACTCGATACTATCTTGATCTCCTAACCAATCAGCACCTTTTACTGTATCGTACATGTGCCATCTCCAGTCGTCTTCTCCCATATTACCTAACGCAGCTGAAATTCCACCTTGAGCAGCAGAGGTATGACTTCTTGTTGGAAAAACTTTTGAAATACATGCAGTTTTTAATCCAGCTTCACTTAACCCTACGGCAGCTCTAAGACCTGATCCTCCAGCACCTAGGACTACAACGTCATATTCATGGTCTATAATTTTATAAGCACTCATTAGTTTAGATTAAATAAAGATATAATTGTTAATAATGGAATTATTATAGCAGATAAAAATAATAGTCTGTTTGCGACATTTTTGATTTTATCATTGCCAATATAGTCTTCAAAAACCTCACTAATACTTAAAGATGAAAAAAAATATGCAAATACAATAAACAAACTAAATAAAAATTTAGTGGTTGAGTTACTAAAAAATTTTAATACCTCCTCATAACTTTGATCATAAACTGCAATAAAATTAAAAATAAACCAAAGCATTAAAGGTAATAATATTACTGATGAGATTTTTAAAAAAATCCATTTTTTAGTTGCTAAATTCATATTAAATAAAATTCCTACCTATTAAATAAATTAAAATAGTTAGCAAAATTGATCCAAAAATAACACCTAATCCTGTGATACGAGTTGTTTGTAATTCAAAACCGTAACCCATATCCATTAACAAATGCCTAATTTCACTTAATATTTGAAAACTAAATGACCAAGCTAAACCAATAACAATAAATTTTCCGAAAATTGAAGTTAAAAATGAATTTATAAAATCATAGTTTGTGTCACCAAGAATTAATGATGCAGTCCAAATACAAATTAGAGTTATTGCAACAATATTAATTATTCCAGTTATTCTATGAGAAATAGAGACTAAAGATGAAATATGCCATCTATAAATTTGAATATGTGGTGATAAAGGATTTTTATTTTCCATAAAAATTATTTTTAATTAAAGTCTCAGCAATCTCAACTGCATTTAATGCTGCACCTCTTAAAAGATTATCTGAAACAATCCACACATTTAAACCATTCTTCACTGTTTTGTCCTCTCTTATTCTTGAAATAAAAGTTTCATCTCTCCCTTCTGCCTCCAAAGGAGTAGAATAACCTCCATCAGATCGATCATCAATTACTTTACAGCCTTCAAAATTATCGAGTGCATCTCTGACTTTTTCTAATGAAAAAGGATTTTTAAATTCTATATTAACTGACTCGGAGTGAGATACTAATACAGGTAATCTTACACAAGTAGCAGTTAAATCTATTTTATCATCTAAGATTTTTTTTGTTTCATTTTTCATTTTAAGTTCTTCTTTTGTGTAACCATCATCTGCAAATACATCAATGTGAGGAATTGCATTAAATGCAATTTGTTTTGTAAAATTTTTAGATTCAACTTTATTATTTTGTAAAACTTGCTTTGTCTGCTCAATCAATTCATCCATGGGTGCCTTGCCTCCTCCTGAAACTGATTGATATGTTGAAACAACTATTCTTTTGATTACAAATAAATCATGTAAAGGCTTCAAAGCAATAACAAGTTGGGTTGTTGAACAATTTGGATTAGCAATAATATTTTTTTTTATATTATTTAAGTGGTCTGAATTAACCTGAGGTACTATCAAAGGAACATCAGGGTCCATTCTATAGAAGCTTGAATTATCTATAACTAATGAGTGCTTAGCTGCTTTTTCTACAAAATTTTCTGAAATTTTTCCTCCTGCTGCAAAAAAAGTTATTTTTACTTTAGAAAAATCAAAAGTTTCAAGGTCTAAAACTTCATGTTCTTTGCTATTAAAATTAATTTTAGATCCAGCGCTTCTTGATGAAGCTAATAAATATAAATTATCAATGGCTAGTTTCTTTTTTTCAAGAACTTCGAGTATTTTTCTGCCTACATTTCCAGTGGCTCCAACAATAGCTATATTCATGATTATGTTAAAACTTATACTAAATGAAGGGTAATTCGCAAATAGTTCCTAAATGAATCTTTTCATTTATCTCAATTTTAAATGAATTAGTTGAATTCCAATAAGGTTTATTAATCATTGCTATACCAATAATCTTTTTAAAGGTTGGTGAATAAGTAGCAGATCTTACAAAACCGATAATATTATTACTATCGTCAAATAGAGTTTTTTCACAATACATATCAATTTGATCATGATCAATTTTAACTCCCATTAATTTTCTTGTTGTTCCTTCTTCTCTAATTTTTTTTAATCTTTCTTTACCTAAAAATTCTACATCACTATCTAAACTGATATATTTTTCAAAATTTGCCTCAAATGGATTATCTCTATTATCGAAGTCATTTCCATAAGAGAGAAGCGCACTTTCAATTCTTTCAATTAAGTTTGGACAACCAGGCTTAACATTAAATTCTAAACCTGCTTCAAATAATAAATCATAAAGATCTTTTCCAGCTTCAGAGCCTTCTACATAAATTTCAAAACCACTTTGTTTAGACCAACCTGATCTGGCTATAAAATGCTTTACACCTCTAAACTCAAAATAATCAAAATTAAAAAATTTTAACTGACAGATTTTTTCCCCAAATACTTTTGACATCAATTTATCTGAAAGAGGACCTTGAACAGCTAAAATATTTACATCTGGCTCTTTTATCTTAACATCAAATTTATTACCTGAAGCAAGACCCTTTGCAAAAAAAATAACATCAGAGTCAGCAATAGACAGCCACCATCTATCTTCAGCTAATTTATTAATAATAGGGTCATTAACTAAATTTCCATGTCCATCAATTATGGGAGCATAATAACATTTTCCAACTTTAGATTTTGATAAATCTCTACATGTCATTAATTGAACTAATTGAGCAGAATCTTTTCCCGAAATCTCAACTTGTCTTTCAGCTGAAACATCCCAAACTTGAACAAATTCCTTTAAGTGATGATAATCTGCCTCTACTGAAACAAATGATGCTGGTATCAACATGTGATTATAGACGGTGTAAGAGCTTACTCCTTGTCTTTCAATTCTATCAGTATAAGGGGTGCTTCTTAGTCTTCTTGATTTAGCTATTGGAAAGTTTTTCATTTTTTTAAAAATTCTAGGACTTTCTCTCTCATTTCAAAGGCTTTTTCAATCATAATCATATGCCCACAATCATCTATCACATGAGTGACTGAATTATTAACCAAATTTGCAAATTTTTTTCCAAATTCTAAATTACACATCTTGTCGTCTGATCCCAAAACAAACATCGTCGGACAATCTAATTCCTTTGCTGCATTTGAACCGTTGACGTAATTATTGCATGCAACGAGATCGATCGCTAATATTTCACTTATATCTCTTGGAGATTGGATGATTTTTTCAACTGGATTACCTCCTATGAATCTTTTTGGGTCTTTAAACCCCCATTTCATCATTAGTTTAACAGCATCAGAATCGCCATTTTTTGCAAGATCTATAAGATCTTGATTAACTGGCATCCGATATGACCCTCCGATAAAAACTAACTTTTTAAGCCTATTTTTGTATTTATGAGCATACTCTAATATTTCTAAACACCCTTGAGAGTGGCCAATAAGTGTTACCGTTTTTAAATCTAGTTCTACTAGTACACTTTCTAGCCAATCAGCAATTTTTTCAATTGTATCCAAACAAGGGCCATCTGAATTGCCATGACCAGGCAAATCAAGTGATAAAACATTAAAATTTTTATTTGAAAAAAATTGTTCAGCTAAAGACCAGACAATATGTGAAAGACCACTTCCATGAAGAAATATTATAGTATCCTTCTTGCTATCAATGCCTTGCCCAGCATCTGATGCATGAACATTTTTATTTTCTATCTGAAATATCAAGTAATTACCTAGAATTGTTTTCTTAATTCAAATTTTTGAATTTTTCCTGTGGATGTCTTTGGTAACTCACAAAAAATTACTTGTTTAGGTACTTTGAAACCAGCCAAAGTTTCTTTACAAAAATCAATTAATTCTTTTTCGGTAGTAGGCTTATCAGTGACCATTTCAATAAAAGCACATGGTACTTCTCCCCATTTTTCATCAGGTTTAGCAACTACTGCTGCAATAGAAACGGATGGGTGTTTTGAGAGTGTATTTTCTATCTCAATTGAAGATATATTTTCACCTCCTGAAATAATTATATCTTTTGACCTATCTTGTATTTTAACGTACCCATCTGGATGCATAACTGCTAGGTCTCCTGAGTGAAACCAGCCACCAGCCATCGCTTTGTCAGTAGCTTCTTTGTCCTTAAAATATCCTTTCATAACAACGTTTCCTCTTATCATAATTTCACCGATGGTTTTGCCATCACTTGGAACTTCTTTCATAGTTTCAGGATCCATAACTGTTACACCTTCTGTATTTGGATATCTCACGCCTTGTCTTGCCTTAATTTCATTTTGTTTATCCTCATCATATGCATTCCACTCGTCATTCCATGCGCATTGAGTAACATGACCATAAGTTTCTGTTAAACCATAAACATGCATTACTTCAAATCCAAGATCTTTCATTTTTTTAAAAATTATACTTGGTGGAGGAGCCCCAGCGGTCAAAACATGAACTTTTTGTTTTAATTTTTTTCTATCACTCTCAGGTGCGCCCGTAATCATATTTAGTACGATCGGTGCTCCACCAAAATGCGTAACGTTATATTTGTCGATTAATTCAAAAATTTTTTTAACGTCTATATTCCTTAAACAAATAGTTCTTCCATTTAGCATTGCAATTGTCCAAGGATAACACCAACCATTACAATGAAACATTGGAACTATAGTTAAAAAATTTAATCTGTTGGGCATATTCCAAGCAACTGCACTACCTGTTGACATTAAATACGAGCCCCTATGATGATAAACAACTCCTTTAGGATTTCCTGTAGTTCCTGAAGTATAACTTAACGATATTGCCTGCCATTCATCATCTGGCATTTTATAAAGATAATTTTCATCACCTGTGTTCAAAAAACTTTCATACTCTAAATCACCTATTTTTTCTAATTTAGACTGATCCGCATGTTTATCATTTATATCTATTACAATAATTTTTTTGTCTAAAATCTTTAATGCTTTTTTTACTTCCACATGCAGTTGTCTATCTACGACTAAAACTTTTGCCTCACTATGTTCTAAAATATAAGCAATTGTATTAGCGTCTAATCTAATATTTATTGTATTCAATACACCACCAGTCATCGGAACTGAGTAATGTGCTTCAAAAATTTCTGGCGTATTAAAAGCTAAAAAAGAAACAGTGTCTCCTTTTTTAATGCCAATTTTTTCCAAGGCACTAGCAAACTTAGTGGCTCTTTTATAAACTTCGCTCCAGGTATAACTTCTATCTTCATAAACTATAGCTTCATAATTAGGATAAAC
>ERZ802822.1889-NODE-1889-length-12188-cov-15.663694_pt1 | contig 12188 bp, 12 predicted proteins | sample MGYA00345649_ERZ802822 | MGnify/ENA primary metagenome ERZ802822 (study PRJEB30503, sample SAMEA104212359) | marine metagenome | biome: Westerlies Biome; feature: [SRF] surface water layer (ENVO:00010504) within the epipelagic zone...; material: water...
TTAATGGAAAATTAAATGTAGCAATAGCAAGCTAATTGCTAATAACCACCCCCAATTTCTAGTTAACCTATTTGCTGGCTCAAATAGTCCTAAAATAGAATTAAGCTTTCCTTTGCTACCAGCTATTGTTATAGAAAGTCCTATAAAAATAACCCAAAAAGCTCTTACAAAATAATTCATTTCTGGAAAGAAAATCTGCAGGGAGACATTTATAGGAAGGGTTGCAATAAATGCAAATAAGACAATTTCTCGACGGGGCTTTGACAAAATAACCGCACTACATATCAACACCACAATTCCACAATTTATATAGTACCTTAAATTATTCAGGGTGTGAGTAAACGCTGAGTCTGGATCATCAAATTTTAAGTATAATAAAACCAGCCCCATTATAAGTGATGTGCCAAGACTAAACAGAATTGCCTTTTGTCCAGCTTTTATTTTTTCTTGATCGTTAGCTTTCTTGTTAATGTACTTTGAATAAATATCTGTTGACCATAAAGTTGCAAGTGAGTTAAATGTTGAATCAACTGTACTCATAAGGGAAGCAAACAGGCCGCATAAAATAATGCCCTTTATTCCCACTGGTAGATAGGTGTTTACAATATATGGAAAGGCCATGTCTGGCTCACCAAGACTATCCCCTAAAACTCCATAAAGTGCTATTCCAGGAATAATTATAATTACAGCCATCAAATATTTAATTAGACCTCCTGCAAGTAATCCAGCTTGAGCATGTCCAACAGTTTTTGCTGCAAGTGCTCTTTGCATTACTGTTTGATTTGCACACCAATAGTTAATATTTAACAAGAATAATCCGAGCAAGTGTGTCCATGGAAGAGTTGGGTGGTCAGCGGGTAAATGTAAGTGCATTCTTTCAGGGGTTTTTATATAAAGCTGTTCCCATCCTCCTAACTGGTTTACTGCTGTCAAACAAACAACAATTCCTCCAATAATTAATACGCTAAACTGAATAATGTCTGTTTTAACAACTGCACTTAGCCCACCTAAATAAGTATATATAGCAGAAAACACTCCTAGTATTAAAATCAATATTGCTATTCTAACTATTCGATCAGGATGTAATACTGAAAGTTGTTCTCCAAAGACAAGATCTGCGGCGTATGCTCCCCAAAAGAGAGCTGCTCCAATTGTAACTGTAGCAAATAAAGTAATATTTGCTATTGAATAAAACAGTGCAATTCGCTGACCAAGTTTTTGAGCTATAAACTGTGTTATTGTGGTAATTTTTTGGCGCAAAAAAAGCGGCACAAAAACAAATGCTCCAATCAATATTCCTTGCACAGCGTTAATTTCAAGGTTAGCTTGTGCTAGTCCAAATAAATATGCAGACCCCATCATGCCCAGGAATTGATAACCTTGAATATTTGTTGCAATGGTTGAAAGAGCAACTGAGTACCAAGGAAGGTTTCTTGAGCTTAAAAAATACTCGTCAGCTGAGCTGTCTGCTTTAACTTTTCCACGAAGAGCCACTGCCATAATTATGAAAAAATAAAACAGAACAATTATAAAATCTAGCATATCTTATTTTCTAACTCCGTTGCCTAAGGGGCTGTTTGGGGTTTTGTTAGGTCGTCTTCCTAAAACTTCTGGAAGTGATACTGTTTTAAGCCGAGGTAAAACATGTTTAGCAAACAGCTCGCACTCTTGTTGATGAGGATATCCAGATAATATAAATGATCGTATTCCCATTTCCATATAGCGTTCAAGTTTTGCCAAGACTTGGTCTGGATCTCCAACAATGGCTGCCCCACATCCTGACCTTGCTAGTCCAATTCCTGTCCATAAATGTGGCTCTACATAATGCTGATTGTCTGCCTCTTCTCTAAGCATAGCTTGACGTGCTACCCCTAAAGAGGCCGCGTCCTGTGCTCTGTTTCTAATATCTTTTCCTAAATCTAAATCTAATTTTGAAAGCAAATTCTTTGCATAGTCACGAGCCTCTTGCTCAGTCTCACGAACTATCACATGTACACGTAGTCCAAACTGAACCGTTCGATCATACTCTAAAGCTTTATTTGTCATATTGTTCATTAGCTCTTGAAGTTTTTTCTCAGTTTCTGGCCACATTAAATAAACATCACAATGCTCAGCGCATAAATCCACACCATCTGGAGAATATCCACCAAAGTAAAGAAGAGGTCCACCGTTTTGTTGATATGGTTTTACAGGGTCTGTTTGTAAATCAAGTTGATAGTATTTTCCGTTAAACTCTATTCTGTCTTGTGTCCATGATTGTTTAAGAATTTCTATAACTTCTCGTGAGCGGGCATATCGTTCTGGAGAAGAAAGTTTTGTTCCCGGTAAGTCAGAAGATATTATGTTTACGGTCAGCCTCCCTTTAAGCATATGGTCTAAAGTTGCAATAGTTCTGGCTAACATTGGTGGGTGTAACTCACCACATCGAACGGCTGCTAAGAAATTGATTTGCTCTGTGAGTGGGGCCATTCCTGCAACATACGAAAGCGTGTCTTGACCTACTTGGTAGGAAGAAGGGCAAAGAACATTTCTAAACCCTAATTCATCTGCTGTTTTTATAATTTTTGATGTGTTTTCCCAGCTACTTTTAAACTCTGGGTTACGGTTTCCTAAAAAATCATCATCTCCGTCACACAGTGGGGCAAACCAAGAAACTTCTGCGCCATCAACTTTCATTTGAAGGTTTTTTTTCATCACCACAAGTTATAAAATTGTTTTACTTGATGTTGCTAAAGAAGTTATTCAAAATTTCTAAAACGGCATTCAAAACAATAAGCAACTACATATCTTTCTTTTTCAGACAGGAACATCCTGTTCAAGCCATTAATTTCGTTCAATAAAACTTGAATTTGAGCGGGAACCATGCCCTGTATGAGTGAATTTAAATAATCCTCAAATTCAATCTCGTTATTATAAGAGAAAGCTTTATAGTCTTCTAGCTCAAGTTTTGTGACCATAGAATTAATGGCATCATTTAAAGAACCTAACTTATCGACTAAACCTAATTCAAGAGCTTTATCTCCTCTCCATATTCTTCCTCCAGCAACTTTAAGAACTTCGGAGAAATCCATTTCTCTATTATAAGCAACCTTGGTAACAAAGTCTTTGTAGAAGTTTTCTATACCTTCTCTGAATTGCTTATTAATCTCATCATTCATTCCTTTTCTCAGATCATAAACTTCTCCAGCTTTTGTCATGCTTACACCGTCATAATTTATCCCCATCCAGCTTGCTAATGGAGATATATCTGGATAAACGCCGTAGACGCCAATTGATCCTGTTAGAGTAGTCTTTTCAGCCCAAATTTCTTCTGATGTAGTGGTTACCCAGACCCCGCCAGAAGCAGCTATATCTCCCATAGATGTTATTACAGGTCTTCCAGTAGATTGAAACTCCTCCAAAGCGTTTGTAATCATCGTAGACGCATAGACATCTCCCCCTGGACTATTAACCCTTAGGACAATCCCTTTTACATTTTCATCATCTCTTGCTTTATTAATTTTTTTCACAATGCCTCCTGAGCCAGCAGTATTGAAACCTATATCGCCAGCTACAATTGCTCCTTCAACATGAATAATAGCAATCTTGTTTTTTTCTTGAACTCTTTTTTGTCTATAGCTTATGTCTTCATCTTTTAGGGTAGACAGATATTCTCTTCCTGAAATTCCCTCAGGCCTCTCATACTTCTCTTCACTGCCATATTTTTCAATCAGATAATTTCTTGTTTCTTGCTCTGACATCAACTTATCAACGAGACCTGTTGAGAGAGCTGTTTCATTGTTGTCGCCCCCATTTTCAGAGACAAGTAAAGGGTAATTATCTCCGATATACTGAATTTTTCCTGACTCGAAGCCTCTCCCAGTTTCCATTTTGCTTTTATACTTTTCCCAAATCGGGGTTACAAACTCTAACCAAGCAAACCTATCAGTATCAGACATGTCGTTTCTTGTATAACCTTCTGGCCCTGATTTAAAATCACCAGCAGTATAAACGTTCATATTAACTTTAATGTTTTCAAAGAAATCTTTTTGATATAGCCTTACTCTGCTGAACCCAAATGGAAGTACTGGTTCATAAGTGTCTTTTTCCAAAATTATCTCAGTCGCTTGTGAAGCCATGAGATATCCTGTTGTTCCCAAGCCGCTTGTAAAAGCTATGATCTCTTTACCGTTTTCTCGTGCTTCATATAGAGCGTCTGCGATTTTTAACGCTGATGTGTAATAGGCGCTTAAGCCATCAATGTCAAGATAAATAGCTTTGAGATCATCATCTGTTCCAGCATTTTTAATAATTTTTAAAAAATTTTCTAACTCAATCTGATTGATGGAGCTCTCAAAAATCTCAAGTTCTTCAAAAGGATCATTTGTTGTAATTGCCTTATCCACAATCACTCCATTTGGCTCTAAGTATAAAATTTGATCCTCAGTCTCAACTTTATCAGATTCAAACAAAGACCCACCCAGGCTTGAAAGAAAACCAAATATTATTAACATTAAAAAAAGCACTGTAAGTGTGTTTACAAAAAGCTTTCTAAGTTTTCCCAGAAGATTCTCTACAAATGAGATCACATTTTTTATTTTTTCCATAATAATTTCTGTTTATCAAAAGTTAATTTCTTCAATTTAAAAAATTTTAGGTCGTTTCCATTTAAATAGAAAATTAAAGGCGTGAATTGATACCCACAGGATATTTTACATGTCAAAAAACAAAAAACATAGCGCTAATAGCAACAAGCGATAAAATTAAGACTGTATATACCCACCACTTTCTAGGCTTTTCTTTATTTATCTCACTACTAATAGTCCATGTCGTAATCCATACGAAAAAAGAAATTTCCCCCAATGGCTCGATGTCCATTCCATAGAACTTGTAATAAGCTGAGATAGTTATTCCAACAAATGATAGAAGAAAGCCTACTATCCCTAGATATTTTTTAATCATTTTTTAAATAAAGGTCTAATATAAACAAAAAGCCCCTCAAGAAGAAGGGCTTTAAGGGTGGTCCCACCTGGACTCGAACCAGGGACCAAATGATTATGAGTCATCTACTCTAACCAACTGAGCTATAGGACCGGTTAAGTGCGCAAATATACAATTTCACAATGTTTTTATAAAGCTTAAATTGAAATATTGTTTTTTATTTCGAGTACTTTTGAAAAATGGAAAGTCAAAGACAAAAAAAAATTTCTTCTTTAATACAGAAAGAAGTTGCTGAGTTAATCAGTTCAGACTTAAGAAGAGGTGGGTCTAAGAATCTTATTATTTCTGTAACACGTGCTCGTGTTTCTCCTGATCTTTCCCTTTGTAAAGTTTATCTAAGCATTTTCCCTAGTGATGGGGCTCAAGAGCAGCTAGCCCTAATTAAACTAAATGCTCCTAGAATAAAACATGACCTTGCAAGAGTTCTAAAAAATCATCTTAGGAAGGTTCCAGAGCTCGCTTTTTTTATTGATGATTCTTTAGATTATATTGACTCAATGGAAGACTCACTTAGAAATCCTGATAATCCAATTAAGGGGTAATGTTTAAATCTTATATATACAAAATTGCCGTTCGTTATTTTTTTTCAAAAGACTCAAAGACAATTGTAAATAGGATAAATGGTTTTGCTTTTTTAATGATTGTTTCAGCGTCATGTGTTCTACTAGTTGTTCTTAGTGCGTTTGCTGGTCTTAAGGATTTTGGTTTAACATATACAAGTTCTTTTGATCCAGACCTAAAAATTGTTCCAAAGACTGGAAGTTATTTTTTTTTAAATAAGGAATCGTTAGAGCAAATAGAAAGGTTGCCTTTTGTAGAAAAGGCCTCACCTGTAATTGAAGAAAAGGTTGTTCTTTCTAATGAATTAAACTCTGGAGCTACAATATTAAAAGGTGTTAGGTCTGAATATTATATGGCAGATACGTTAGACTCTCTGTCGCTTATTGGTGTTTTTTCTCCAACGAAAGAAAGCTCTTTATATCTTGGTGCTGACCTAGCCTCTTCTTTGGAGGTTGTTATGAGTGAAGATTTTTCTTTACTAGCAACAGCAGCCAAGAAACAATCAAAATCTTTATTTAGTTTTTCTCCTTTTAACTCAAAGAAACTTGAAATAGAAGGAATCTATCAAATAAGTTCAGATATAGAAAAAAAGTATGCCTTTGCCCCTATAAAAACTCTTGCTTCTTTAACAGGCGTTAGTGATAACTACTTTACTTCTGTTGAGGTTATTACTAGTGGGGTTATTGATAAAATTGTTTTGGAAGAAGCTGTTAAAAACTACTTTACTTCTGAGGTTGTTGTTTTAGACAAGAAAGATTTAAACCCCGCACTATACAAAATGTTAAACACTGAAAACCTTGCTGTTTATCTAATTTTTTCTCTTGTTGCATTAATCTCTATGTTCAACCTTGTTGGGTCTCTAACCATAATGATGGTTGAAAAAAAGAAAGATCTTCGCGTGCTTAAAGCTTTAGGTGGTCAAGAAGATGATTTTAATAAAATATTTTATACTCTTGGTGTTTTTACCTCTGTTTTTGGGGCATTATTAGGTATTTTTATTGGGTGGATGATTATTCTTACTCAAAACACTTATTCACTTATTGTAGTACCTGGCACATCAATACCATACCCGGTTTCTCTAACCTCTTTTAATGTTATGGTAGTTTTTTTAACAATCGTTTTTCTTGGGTTTCTTACCTCTGCTTGGTCAACTCATAGCAGAAGCAGCTCCTAGGCAAGTTCTTTTTCGAAAAAACTTTTTTTAACACGATCAAGTTCTTGAAGTATTGTTGCTGGATCGTTTTCTCTTAAAATTCTGCTTTTAGTTTCTTTGAAGTTTGCAATCCCCTTAAAATAAGTTCCATAATGTCTTCTGGTTTCTAGCACGCCCAGAACATCCCCTTTCCATTCAAGTGCCATCTTTAGATGCCTTATTGCCATCTCCGCTCTCTCTGAAATTGAAGGTTCCTCTATTTTTTTTCCTGTTTGCAAGTAATGTTTAACTTGATTAAAAAACCACGGGTTTCCAATTGATGCTCTTCCAATCATTGCACCATCTAGACCATATTCATCTCTCATTTCCTTTGCTTTTTCTGGACTATTTACATCTCCGTTTCCAAAAACAGGAATATGCATTCGTGGGTTATTCTTGATTTCTGAAATCTTGGTCCAGTCTGCATCTCCTTTATACATTTGAGCCCTTGTTCTTCCATGAATAGAGATTGCTTTTATTCCTACATCTTGTAATCTTTCGGCAACCTCAACAATTTTAATGGTTTTTTCATCCCATCCAAGTCTGGTTTTCACCGTTACTGGGAGATTGGTTCTTTTTACTATTTCTTTTGTTAGGCTAACCATTAAAGGAATGTCTTTTAGTATTCCTGCTCCCGCTCCTTTACACACTACTTTTTTAACTGGGCAACCATAATTGATGTCTATTATGTCCGGATTGGTTTTTTCAACAATATCTACAGCGCCAAGCATTGAATCAAGGTTAGATCCAAAAATCTGAATTCCTACCGGACGCTCTTTTGTATAGATGTCAAGTTTTTTTGTGCTTTTTACAGCGTTTCTTATTAGGCCCTCACTGGATATAAATTCAGTATAAACAACATCAGCGCCCTGCTCCTTACAGAGTGCTCTAAAAGGGGGGTCGCTAACATCTTCCATAGGCGCTAACAGAAGAGGAAATGGTGGAAGTTCTATGTTTCCTATTTTAACCATGTGACAAAATTAACAATTCCTGAATTTATTTTGGTCTTGTCTATAAAGATTATACAAAGTAAGTATCTTTGTTCAAAATATTTAACTTGTCAAACAACATACGTAACTTCTGTATTATAGCCCATATTGATCACGGAAAAAGCACGCTTGCTGATCGTCTTCTTGATTTTACTGGATCCGTTACTGATCGTGAGAAAAAAGATCAACTGCTGGATGACATGGAGCTAGAGAGAGAAAAGGGTATTACAATTAAATCCCACGCTGTTCAAATGGATTACGAGGTCGATGGTGAAAAATTTATTTTGAATCTTATTGACACTCCTGGACATGTCGATTTTTCTTATGAAGTATCTAGGGCAATTGCTGCTTGTGAAGGAGCTTTGTTGGTTGTAGATGCTGCACAGAGCATTCAAGCTCAAACAATTTCAAACTTATATTTGGCAGTTGATAATGATTTAGAAATTATTCCAGTTGTAAACAAGATTGACCTTCCTTCAGCAAACCCGGAGGTTGTTGTTGATGAAATCGTTTCATTAATTGGCTGTAAACCTGAGGAGGTTATTCTTGCTTCAGCAAAAACTGGTGAGGGTATTGAGGGTATTATTCGTGGAATTATTGATAGGGTTCCTTCTCCTGAAGGGAATCCTGATTTACCTTTACAGGCTTTGATTTTTGACTCTGTTTTTAATCCTTACCGTGGTATTGAAACTTATTTTAAGGTTGTTAATGGTAAGCTTGCAAAAGGGGACAGGGTTAAGTTTCTTTCAACAGGAAAAGATTATGGGGCTGAAGAAGTTGGAACTTTAAAGCTTAGTCAGGTGCCTAGAAAAGTAATTAAAACAGGTGATGTTGGTTATTTAATTACTGGTATTAAAGATGCTAAAGATGTTAAGGTTGGAGACACAATAACTTTGGCTAGCGAAGCTTCCGTTCCTGCTATTGAAGGGTTTGAGGAAGTAAAGCCAATGGTTTTTGCTGGAATTTACCCTGTTGATACAGATGACTATGAGGATCTTCGATCAAGCATGGAAAAACTCCAATTAAATGACGCTTCATTAGTTTTTACACCCGAAAGTTCTGCCGCTCTTGGTTTTGGTTTTAGGTGTGGATTCCTTGGTATGCTCCATTTGGAGATAATACAAGAACGTCTCCAGAGAGAGTTTAATATGTCTGTTATTACTACCGTTCCCAATGTGTCTTATAATGCTTATGTAAATAAAGACCCTTCTGCAAAAATTTTGGTAAACAACCCCTCTGATCTCCCTGATCCCTCAAGTTTAAATAGGGTCGAGGAGCCTTACATAGACGCTACAATTATTACAAAATCAGAATTTGTTGGAAATGTTCTTACCCTTTGTATTGAAAAAAGAGGTGAAATAAAAAACCAGCGATACCTAACCACTGAGAGGGTTGAGTTAAATTTTAAACTTCCTCTTGCGGAGATTGTTTTTGATTTTTATGATCGCTTAAAGTCTGTGTCTAAGGGTTATGCCTCTTTGGATTATACTCCAACTGGCTTTGTTGCCTCTAAACTTGTTAGACTTGACATTTTACTTAATGGTAAACCTGTTGATGCTCTTTCTTCATTAATACATGTTGATAACGCACAAAGAATGGGTAGGAAGATGTGTGAAAAGCTTAAAGAGCTTATTCCTAGACAACAATTTGACATTCCTGTTCAAGCTGCGATTGGTGCAAAAATTATTTCTCGTGAAACAATTAAAGCTTTTAGAAAAGATGTTACAGCTAAGCTTTATGGGGGAGATATAACCAGAAAAAGAAAGCTTCTAGAGAAACAAAAAAAGGGAAAGAAAAAAATGAGAATGGTTGGAAGTGTTGAGATACCTCAACAAGCTTTCATGGCTGTTCTGAAAATAAACGACTAGTGAAACTTTACTCAATTGAGACTGGAAATTTTAAGCTTGATGGAGGCGCTATGTTTGGTGTTGTTCCAAAGCCTTTGTGGGAAAAAACAAATCCTGCTGATTCAAAAAACAGAATAGAAATGAGCGCTCGTTGTTTGCTTATTGAGGATGGTGATAAACTTATTTTGGTTGATGCTGGACTAGGCGACAAACAAAGCGAAAAGTTTTTTAGCCACTACTCCCGATCCGGGGACACCTCTTTACTTAATTCTCTTAACGCTGTTGGTTTTAGCCCAAACGACATAACAGATGTTCTATTTACCCACCTTCACTTTGATCATTGTGGTGGAGCCACAAAGAGAGAGGGTGATAAAATTGTTCCTGTTTTTAAAAATGCTCGTTTTTATTGTTCTAAAAGTCATTGGGAGTGGGCAACCGTTAGTCCCAACCCAAGAGAGAAAGCTTCTTTTTTACAAGAGAACCTTTTGCCTATTATGGAGTCTGGTCAGTTAACACTTTACGATAGTGATGAAGATGGGGTTTGTCCTGAACTTGGGCTAGACCTTCTTTTAGTAAATGGACACACAGAAAAAATGGCTTTGCCTAAAGTTAAATACCAAGGGAAAACGATCCTTTTTGCTTCTGACCTTGTCCCTACAGCGGGACACATCCCTGTTCCTTATTTAATGGGTTATGATGTTAGACCACTTGTTACTATGGATGAAAAATCCCGTATTTTAAAATCTGCTGTTGAGCAAAACACCCTGCTATTTATGCAACACGATCCATATAACGAAATTGTTGTTTTAAAAGACACTGAAAAAGGTGTTAGGCTAGATAGAGGGATGTCTTTAAAAGAAGCTTTTGAATCGTGAAACCAATAAAGGGAAATAAAAAAATTGAAGCTTTGTTTGGTTCAGGAAAAAGATGTTCTTCTTCTTTTTTTCTCTGCATTTTTGAGCTGGATGATTCCACAGAGAGTGGTTATGTTGTGTCTGTGCCTAAAAAAAACTTTCCCCGGGCCGTTGATCGAAACAAAGTTAAGCGATTAGTTCGTGAGGTTATAAGAAAAAATTTACACTTGTTTGGTGATGTTGGTATTGGAAAGTTTATGTTTGTTTATAACCCTAATAAGATTGTTTCTTTTTTAGATATTGAAAAAGACTTTGTGGCTCTTATAAAGAAGGTTTGTTGATTTTTATATTACAGTTATGAAGGTTTTTTTGTTTGTTTTTTCATCTGTTATTTTTTTTTCCTCTTGTAATAAGCAGTCAGGTGTTGATGTTGTTGAGCTCAACGAAAAAAATAATTTTACAGAAACCTCAGAGGTTTATTTGTTGAATAATTTAAATGATTCAAGGGGTTTTTGTATAGACATGACAGGCTTTAAAGCCAACGCTGATGTTGATAAACCTTTACAAGCCCACTCCTGTTATTCTTACCAAGGATCTGTTTCTGTTGATCAGGGTTTTGATGTTTCTAAAATTAATAATGGTGAGTTTAATCTTCCTTTTTTTAATGTCTGTATGGAGGTAGAAAAAGCAGAGTCTTCATCTGGTTTAATTCTTCGTGGTTGTGATAAAAACCCTAAACAAGAGTTTGTTTTTGAGGATGGTGGTAAAATTAAACCGGTTAATGATCTTAGTTTGTGTTTGACTGCTTCTGATGATTATAGAGAGGGTGGTGGCGGAAGCCCCGTTCACATAATACGCGAACTATCCCTGCTTGCTTGTGATGCCTCTTTTTCTGCAAGACAAAGTTGGGGCTTAAGATCGGTTAATTAGTTTTTTTATTATAGTACATTGCGCAGTGCGGTATGCCGTCCTCTATATAACTCTCTCCTCTATACTCGAAACCGAGGTCTAGATAAAATTTTTCTAAGTATGCTTGTGCTGATATCTTGATCTCTTTTTCTTCAAATTTTCTTTCACATATCTCCATGCACTTTTTAACAAGTTCTTTTCCGTAATCTTTTCCCCTTTCTTTTTCTAAAACTACCACCCTTCCAAACCCCGGGTTGTTTGGGTAGTAATCTCCTTTGTTAAATATTCTCCCGTAAGCCATTAGCTTGTCTTTTTTAAAACCTGATAGGTGAATTGCTTTATAGTCTTTGTCGTCAAAATCATTATAGAGGATCTCTTGCTCCACAACAAACACCTCACATCTTAATTTAAAAATTTCATAGAGCTCTTTTGTGTTTAAATCAGAAAACTTTTGCTCTTTCCACTTAATCATCTTTATCTATTTTCTTTATTCTTCTTTGGTGTCTTCCCCCTTCAAACCCTTCCTTTATAAATACATCTATAATTTTTAGTATTTCTTTTTCATTTAAAAACCTAGATGGAATGCTTATAATGTTTGCGTTGTTGTGTTGTTTAGCAAGCGCTGCAATTTCTTTACTCCAGCATATTGCTGCCCTCACCCCTTTATGTTTGTTGGCTGTCATTGCCGCTCCGTTTCCGCTTCCACAAACTATCACGCCTATGTCTGCTTTTTTTTCCCTTACATCTTTGGCTACAGGATGAATAAAATCAGGATAGTCTACACTTTCTTTTCCGTCATACCCTTTGTTAACAACCTGGTGTCCTTTTTTTTCCAGATGTTCTTGTATTTTCTCTT
>ERZ802822.1893-NODE-1893-length-12179-cov-11.036771_pt1 | contig 12179 bp, 11 predicted proteins | sample MGYA00345649_ERZ802822 | MGnify/ENA primary metagenome ERZ802822 (study PRJEB30503, sample SAMEA104212359) | marine metagenome | biome: Westerlies Biome; feature: [SRF] surface water layer (ENVO:00010504) within the epipelagic zone...; material: water...
TCGTTGCATCACAAAGATCTCGGCATTGCCCTTGATGCCGCAGGTGACGTGAACCTGGACCTGCCAGTGACGCAGCTCGTGGCAGAGCTGGAAAACGGCTTGATGGAACAGGGCCATGGCGACGAAGACGTCTCAGCCCTGCATCGCTATTTCGGCACGAAATCGTGAGGAATTAGTATCGACTTAGTGCTTATATCGTGCCGAATTAGGCCTAAATTTGGGGGTGATCGTTGATATTGGACACGATCTGCACCCGCTTGGTGGCCGTCACAATTCCGTCGGGATGCACCAACATCAAGGCCCAGGTTTGCGATCCAGGCCTCTGGGGTGCCTGAACGCTTTTGAACAAACCTCCACCACCCAAGGGGGCCAACTGCAGGTTGGGTCGCGACAGCGTGGCCAGCTGTTGATCGGACAGCTCAATCAACCCCCCCGCCAACATCGCCTGGCCCAGTGGTTTCTCCACAATTAAGTCGATGTCGTAACGGCTGCCGGTGAGCACCACATCGGGAATGCCCAAACTGACCCGCAACGGTCGCTTGCCGCTGCGCAGCAGCGACTCCTGCGCGATCACCTCCTGCGCAGTCAACCGTCCGGCATCGGAGCGAATCGCCAAACGTTCCTGGGCTTGAAGCTGATAGCTGAATCCCTGCGCAGTGGTGGTGCCGTTCACCATCACCAACAACGTGGAACGGCCGTCCGCCAACGGTTCGGACGGCTGCACAGCCCAAGTCAAACCAGGGAAATCAGCCCGAAACGACTGATAACGACGCCCGAGGCTCGGCAGCAGCTCAGGGGACACCACGGCTCCAAGATCCTGTTCCGACCCACTGTTCAGGGCGCTCTGCAAACGCTGACCGAACGATCCAGATGCCAGAGCCTCGGTGCCGGCCCGACCAGGGCTTTGCAGCGGCGCCACACCGATGCACAACGCCGTAACAAGGGCCATTCGCCAAAAACGATGCACAGGCCTGTCGCGGGAATCGATCTAAGTTAGGGCCGGAGAACGGGGACGTCCGCCGCCATGACTCGGCTACTGATCGCAGCCAGCGGCACCGGCGGGCATTTGTTTCCAGCATTGGCTGTAGCGGAAGCGCTCGATGCTCACTGGCAGGTGCGCTGGTTGGGCGTGCCCGATCGACTCGAAACCGAACTGGTGCCAGCACGGTTCAAGCTGATCACCGTGAACGCCGGCGGCCTGCAGGGCAGGGGGCTCACCAAACTGGTGCAGCTGGTTCGCCTATTGGCGGCCAGCATCACCGTGCGGCGCCTGATCCGAAAGCATCAAATCGATGCCGTGTTCACCACCGGTGGCTACATCGCTGCCCCCGCCATTCTTGGGGCGTGCTGGTGCGGGGTGCCTGCCGTGTTGCATGAATCGAATGCGATCCCCGGCCGGGTGACGCGTCTGCTGGGGCGTTTCTGCTCCGCCGTGGCCGTTGGCTTGCCCGTGGCCACCGAACGGATTCCTGGGTGCCGCCCCGTGCTCACCGGCACCCCCGTGCGGTCGGCTTTTCTCACCGCACAGCCCCTGCCGGACTGGGTGCCCTCCGGCCCGGGCCCTTTGCTGGTGGTGATGGGCGGCAGCCAAGGGGCCCTCGGGCTCAACCGCATGGTGCGGGCCGTACTTCCCGAGCTGTTGGAACGGGGCTGTCGGGTGGTGCATCTCACCGGGGGCAACGATCCCGACGTGGGTGAACTGCAACACCCCCGGCTGGTGGAACGTCGCTTCAGCGACGAGATCCCCGGCTTGCTGCAACATGCCGACCTGGCGATTAGCCGTGCCGGTGCCGGCAGCCTGAGCGAACTGGCGGTATGCAGCACGCCGAGCATTCTGGTGCCCTTCCCCCAAGCGGCCGATCAGCACCAAGACGCCAATGCCGCCTGCGCTGCCGAACTGGGTGGCGCCGTGATTGTGCATCAACACGCCCCAGACCACCCCGCCCTTGGCAACAGCATCCATCGCCTACTCGGAGCACGGTTCGGGGATGCCGATGCCCGACCTGAACTGCTCGAACAAATGCACGCCGGAATGGATGAACTCGCCCAACGGGATGCCGATGCACAGCTGGCCCGACTGTTCGCCAACTTGGTGCGTTGAGTTCACACCAACGGCGCGCGATCGAGCTCCTGCCTTAGGGCACGAATGATGCGGCGGTTGTTACGCCGGCTCTGCAAACCGATCCGCAACCAACACTCCCCCAAACCTTCAAACGAACGGCAATCCCGCAACAAAATCCGATGACGCTGCTCAACCGCTTCCCGCAGGGGCACCAACGATTGATCTGCACGAATCAACAGAAAGTTGGCCGCTGACGGCATCGGCGTAATACCCGATAGCTGAGCCAGTTGTTGCTGCATCCAGGCGCCCTCTTTCGCTACCCAAGCCTGGGCACGGCGGCACCAGCGTTGGTATTTCTCCGGCGACGCCAACAACTGCTCGGCCACAGCAGAGGCAATGCCATTCACAGGCCAGGGATCACGCCACTGGGCCCAGCGTTGGAGGCGTTCGGTCTGCGCCACGGCATAGCCGAGCCGCAGACCAGCGATGCCATAGAGCTTGGTGAGACTGCGGATCACCACCAGGTTGGGGTGGTCGGCCACCAACGGGATCAAAGATTGCTGCTCCCCATTGGGCACCAACGACAGAAACGCCTCATCGCAGATCACCAACCGATACCGCTGCAGCAATGGCTCCAACGATGCACGGCTCCACAGTTGGCCGGTGGGGTTGTGGGGGTTACAGATCCACAGCGCATCCGCTTCTGGTGGGTGGGGAAATGGCTGCGGAAAGGCGGCATCCCATTCCAAGGCCAACGAGTGCTTGACCAAGCTCCCTTGCCAACAGGCCAAAGCACGGGGGTAATCGGCAAATCCAGGGGCCGGCAACGAGCTGATTCCTAGAGCTGCCGCATCCTTAGCGACCCAGGTAAACAACTCCGCAGCACCGTTGCCGGGGAGTACAGCACCTGCTTCGAGACCATGGATCCTGGCGATCAGACCCACCAATTGATGCTGGTGGCGATCGGGATAGTCCCGCAGCCCTCGGGTTAAGTCTCGAGCGGAAAAACGAGGTGTCCATGGCACCAAAGAAGCACTGGCATCTAACACCTGAGCCGATGGAATCCCAAGCCTCAAGGCAGCCGATTGAATCTCGCCGCCATGGGCAAAACGCATGCCAAACCAGGCTTGTACTGCAAGTTTGACGCGAGGGGGCCCTGAGCGATACAGCCGTTATCCCTGAGCGAAGGCGTTCGACAGCACAAACAACCGTGGCTACAACGGTTCATCGCAGGGAATGAAACCCGACCATGCCGTTGCACATCAGGCTGGGGCTCGCTGTGGTGCTGTTGTGCTCCGGAACGGTTAGCCCAGCTGCACCGAAGGGAGATGAAGCCCTGATCCAACTCTTACAAACAAAACAATGTCGGCAATGCCAACTTGCTGATGTGAATCTCGTGCATGCGCAACTCCAAGACGCAGACCTTGAAGGAGCCAAGCTTCAACGGGCCAACCTCAGCCAGGTCCGGCTTGATGGTGCGAATTTACGCGGCGCTGATTTGAGCTACACCAGCTTGCATGGCGCTTCGCTGCGGGGAGCCAACCTGCAAGGAAGCAGGCTGGTGGGCACCGATCTGCGTGAGGTGGACCTCACGGGTGCGGTCCTCGATCCAAATGCCCTTGAGCAAGCCCATTGGGGTGGTGCTGTTGGTCTTCAGGCAACAACGCAAAGTTATGCCGCACTCCACAACGCCGGAGTCACAGCCGCAGAATCGGATCGGTGGAGCGATGCGGAAGAACTCTTCGGGTTAGCGATTCTCAAACAACCCGAATCTGCCGAAAGCTGGGTGGCCCGTGGAATCTCTCGTGAACAATTAGGAAAACGCCCACTCGCGATTCAAGACTTCAATTATGCAAGCCAGCTTTATGCCAAAAATGGCGCGAATGAAGCTGCAGAGCAACTCACCATTGCAGCCCTATCGCTTCAAGACAAACCCAACAATCAGCCCAGTGGAAATGGTGCAGGCTCAGCCGTTTTAAATGGCCTACTTTCCACCTCACAAGCACTCCTCCCCATGGCGATGAAACTCTTTTTACCAGCCCTATGAAGATCTCAAGTTGATCTCAACTTGGCCCCATGAGCTGTCGCGCTTAGCGCGTCGAGGGTCGATAGCCATATCCATAGGAACCTCCCATTTCATCATCAACGATCATCGGCGTAACTAATATCACCAGCTCATTTTTGCTGCGCTGAGAGTCGGTACTGCGAAACAGCTGTCCGATCACAGGGAGATCACCCAAGATCGGCCATTTTCTGGCAATCTCTTTATCTTGATCCTGAATCACACCGGTGAGGATCAATGTTTGACGATCCCTTAAGCGAATCGAACCAGAACTTAGGCTGCGGCCGACAATATTAAAGATCGCAACTCCATTACTTTCACCAGCCGGCTCTGGCACGGAGATTTCCGGATCAATATTGAGTGATACAAAGCCATTATCATCAATTTTGCTGACTTTCACCTTCAATGAAAGACCCGCATTTTCTCGTGAATATTCAAATTGTGTTGAGCCATTACTAGTGTCAGTTGTTGATACTGACGTAATCACACTCGTACCAGTCTGAACCTGTGCCTCTTGACCTTCTTGAACAAGAAGGGTGGGTTGAGCAAGAGTTTTTGCACTAGAACTTTCAATCACAGCCTCAACATAGCTGTAAAAAGAATTCTCAGGATAAGAAAACTTATTTTGATCTTTATCCGCTACATAGATAGGCCGCCCTTTTTTATCAAAGCGGGGAGTGAGGCTAGCTTCTGCGGAAGGATCAGTAGAGGGGACGAAGACCTCTTGCCCATCAATTAAGACAGGCACCAATGTTGTCGTTGAAGTTGTACCACCCGAATTTGATGACTGTGTGACAACCTCCCGTTGCTTTGCTACGAGAGGAGGATCAAAAACTTTCTGCTGCTGAACTTCTGCCAATCCTGCCGAATACTCACCGGGAGACGTGTACTGGGTGCCGTTATTCAACAAGCCAGTGCCCTGACGATTTCCAGGCCGATAGGCACCAAAATTCATAAATGCCCGACCACTTTCACTCACAATGAACGTGTCACCCAACTTTGCAGAGAAGCTCGAATCAATCGATTTTTCATTGAGCAAATCAATGTTGAGAATCTGCACTTTTACGGCTACTTGACGTTGACGCAAATCGATCTGCTTGAGATATCCCTCCGCTACGGAAATCAATTGCGAATCACCCACCAACGTGACTGTTTCCAAGCGTGAGTCGGTCGTACCGGTTAAGCCTCTGAGTGGCCCCGTTGCAGCGCCGTAGGTTTCAACATCGGTGAACGTGGCTGCAGCAGCCCTACTTCCACCAGCACTACCAGCGCCACCGCCAGCACCGCCGCCACTTTCATCAGTGGTGGTGCCGACAACGGTCACCTTGTTAATTTCAGCCCCAAGGCTGGCCAAATAATCAGCGGCAGACGAAGCACTGGCTTGATTCAGGCGGTACACCTTCGACATCTGTGGGCTAAAGGTTTTGCCCGACACCGACGTTCCCACCATCAACGTGCGTCCATCGAGCTTGGCCTGCAGCCCCGATGCCAACAACACAGAATTCAGCGCTCGACCGTAGGTCTGGTCGGCAAACGCCATCGTCACGGTTGTGTCGCCATCACCTCCAGTAGGCGTCGCCGCACTATCCCCTCCCACGAAGACAAAGCCATATCCCCCCAATCGAGCCAGTGACATCAGCGCATCTTTTGCGGGGGCATTGTTAAGCGAGAGCGTCACTGGCGGACCGCTCACATTCACATAACTACGGTTCTGCAACACCATCGATCCAATCGCCATATCGCCCAACGGCGGCGCAACGGCTCGGGGGCGCAATTTGGGGGCATAGGACGACTGCGGCACCCGCCCAGGACGACGCAAATCCAGCCGACTCATCTGACGCGAACTGGTGTCAGCCAACACCCCCATAAAACGAAGAGTCAACTCCTCACCGTTCGCGCTGATCGTCGGGGCGGGCAAAGACATACCAAGTGGACCCTTCACCACCAACTCGAAACCACTGCCGACAGGTGCCGGCTGAATCGAGGCCCAACCCACACCCGGGATCGACATCTGCCGCGGCCCTGCGCTCAACACTGCATCGGCACCACCGCTCAACCGCCCTGTCCACATCGATCCTTCACCGCTCTGGGTGACCACGCGAGCCGTATCCCCAAGCCCCGTCACCACCACATCAACATGGCGATTCCGACGCGCCAGCTGAAGGGTGACACCCTCTTGGGAGCGGGCTTGAACCGGAGGCGCTGCATGGATCAAGCCGACGGGCCCGGCCAAACCCATGCCGATCGATAGAGCCAGAGAAAAGAGAGGTTTCGAAGAATGGATCAACACGCCCGTACCACTCTCACGCCTTCGCTATGAGCGGATGGTATCGATGCAATCGAAGCACCACCAGCCCTCAACTGGGTGCTTTGTCATCTGTCTGGACCCGGCGCTGAGCACCAGATTTTGAGTCAGGTGCTGCTTCCGGTTTGCGGTCGTAGAAGGTCAGGCGCAACGACAAATCGGTGGGGGCTGGCGCCAAAACACCCGATCCCTCCTGATCCTGCTTCGAAGCTGTTGTTGTTTTTAGGGATAACTCACTGCTTTCCACCAACAACTGCAATCGCTCCATCCGCTGCAGAAACTGCTGCAATCCGGCGTACCCACCCGTCACCTGCAACGCGATCGAAGACCGGTGATAGCCCAGCTCTTCCATAGGATTTTTGGCTGACTCAGGCTTTGTTTGTTGGGACGACCGCGATCGCCGTTCGGTCGACTGCACTGGAGACTTGGGGGGTGCCAAAGGCTCATAGCGCCGGATCACGACACCACTCGCCTGCGCTTCTTGGCCGAGAAGGGCCAAAAACGTCTGAATGCGTTCACGGCCTGCGATGAGATCCAACAACACCAGCTGCTTTTGCTCACGCAGACCCAACGTGGTCTGCGCCTCGACCAAGCGGTCTTCCAGGCGAGGCATGCTGCGTTGCTGGCGCTGAAGATCCGCCAAACGAGCCTCCAAAACATTGACGCGCTCCAAGGTTGGCCGCAGGATCCCCACCCCAACGCCCACAGCCAACAACACACCAATCACGAGAGGGGTCCCCACCAGGATCCGGTCCCGGCTTAGCAACCCAGGCGATGCCCCACTCCGAAGATTGGTCATAGCGGCATCCCCTGCTGCTTCAGCAGTTGATAACGGCGAGCCAAGCCATCCGCACCCAAATCAGTCAATTGCTCTGCGGTGGGGGCCACCCCCACATCCAGGGTCACCTTCACGGTGAATTGGAGCAAGCCCGTCTCATCGGCTGTGGCCTTCTGAACCACAGCTCCTCCTGCAGGAATCGCCGGCAAATCCTCAAGGTTGAGACCAAACGCATTCAAACGTTCAAACGCCTCCGGACTCTGAGCCACGCCCTCCATCGTCAGAGTCGTCCCGGACGCATCAACACTGACCGAACGGAGCTGAACCCCCTGGGGTGTGACCCGACGCAGCTGCTCCAAAAAAGCTGAACCGGATCGCACCGCCACCAACTGGGACACGATCTGGCGGGTGTCCTTGTCGAGCGCGTTGCTGCGCGCCGTGACGGTTTTCAGTTTTGTATTTAGGCGACGGGCCCTCTGCTCGACCGTTGCCATGCGATCGACTTGGGCCTGCAGCGACTGCTCCCGCGCTTGCGCCAGCCACTGAAACGCAGCAACCACGAGCACCAGAACGAGTCCAATCCCTGAACCAAGCAACACAAGCCCACGAGCTGGCCGCAGTGGTGGAGGCGTGGGAGGAAGTCCCAGCTCAAGGCGACGGTCGCGCAATAGATCAGGCCGATGGTTCTGCATCAGGCCACCGCGTCCCAATTCAAACTGCCAAGCAGGGCGAGATGCTCCAATGCCTCAAGAGGGGGGGTGGGCGTTTCTAAATCTGTGGCCTGCTCCAGGATCGGCAGGACTTGTTGCAACAGTTGTTCGCCGCGGCCCAGATCCACCAGAGCCTCCCAGAGATCATTCTGATCGCCAGCCACGGAGAACCACCAACCCAGCGCAACCGACGATTCTGATCTCTGTTGCCACGCCGTGAGCCAAGCCCGAATCTCGCGCTGGCAGCCGTCAACCTCAGCCGCTGCCGTCGTCATCACCTGGTCCAGCTCTGGCACACCACTGCGCAACAACACCAGACGACAGGATGGGCCGTCTTGGATCAACCAGGCCAAATCCCCCGACCAGTGCTGCGTGAGCTGCAACAAGCCGCGCAGGGCCGAGCTGAGGCACCAATCGACGCGACGCAACACCAAATCCGCCTGCTCAATCACATCGATCCACGCCTGAAGATGCACACGCGTCACCCCAAGGGCCAGGGTCACCGAACACTCGGCAGAGCCAAACGTTGAAAGGGCGGTGTAACTCTCCTGAGCCTGCAGCGGCCATGGCAAATCCGCCAATGCCGGTTTGGCCTGCTCGAACTGATCAGGCTCAATCCCATCCAAAACTCGCCAGTGAACGCCAGCCAGAGGGAGCAACAACTCCACCTGGGCATCGATCAAATCGTGGTCCAGCAAGAGGTCGGCCAAAAGTTCAGCCATCGCCTCTCGCTGCAACGGCATCCCATCGCGACAACAACCTTCAGGCCAAGATCCGGAAGCGACTTGCCACCCCTGATCGGACCGCCAAACGATCCACAGTCCGCGATCCGATGCCAACACCACCACCGTCTGGGCAGCCCACAAGCGGCCGATTTGGCTTTGCAAGGCCTGAAGTTGTGGAATCTCAGCCAAAGACGGCAGAGGCACCGTGAATTTGCCACTCCATTAACGGTATCGGTGGAACCGCCCTTGAACAGCACTGGAATCAGTCTTGCCAGGGGAGTCCGGAGCCCACGGCCTCGCCTATCGAGCGCAGACCATGCCGATCCAACTGCCCTTGCAAGCCTTCCAAAATTCGGGGCACCAAATCTGGACCCTGAAAAATCCAACCGGTGTAGAGCTGCACCAGTGAGGCACCGGCAACAATGCGCTCCCAAGCCGTCTCCGGGGAATCGATCCCACCAACGCCCACCAACGGAAGGGCTGGTCCAGCCCCGGCCCTTAAGCGCCGAATCACCTCAAGAGCACGTCCGCGTAATGGGACACCACTCAATCCCCCCGCTTCCTCCGCCAGGGTGCGGCCGGTTTGAACCAAGCGTCGTTGGGACAGTCCAAGCCGATCGATGCTGGTATTGACAGCGATCACACCGGCCAAGCCCTCCTCATAGGCAAGACGCGCAATCGCATCGATGGCCTCATCGTCGAGATCAGGAGCGATCTTCACCAGCAAGGGTGGGCATGCTGCCAACCGACGCAGACGCTCCACCAAACGCCGCAACTGGACGGAATCTTGCAAATCCCGCAGTCCTGGCGTGTTGGGGGAACTGACGTTGATCACGGCGTAATCCGCCATGGGAGCCAAAAGCTCTAACGATGCGGCGTAATCATCTGGCGCCTGCTCGAGGGATGTGACCTTCGATTTGCCCACATTGATACCCAAGACTGCCGGGCGTTGCCCAGGTGGCTCCAAACGCTGACGGTCCAGGGTTTTCAACAACGCCTGCGCACCATCGTTGTTGAATCCCATTCGATTTAATGCCGCCTGCTCCTCCGCAAGGCGGAACAGGCGTGGTTTGGGATTCCCCGGCTGCCCATGCCAAGTGACGGTGCCAACCTCCGCACAACCAAAGCCAAAGCGATCCCAAATCCCTGCGGCAACGCCGTTCTTATCGAACCCGGCCGCCAAACCAACGGGATTCGGAAAACGACACCCAAACAACACCTGCTCCAAGCGGAGATCTCGACGCTGTAGATCTGCCGCCACGCCATCGAGCACGGATGACACCCCGGGCCAGCGGCGCCGCAGGCTGGCCTGACCAAGGGCCGTCAGCGCCACTTGCGAGAGCTGCTCTGCATCCAATCCTTCATCGCGAGCCAGGAGCGGACCCAGCCAACGTTGATAAAAAGCACCGCTGCCAAGCGGACCAACCGAAGAGGACGGCGACATCCTGAGTCTCACGACTCCCCTGATCCTCCCTCGCGACGACTCAAGCGCCAGCGGCCGGTGTCCTCAGGACTCACCAACCAATCCCGCCACATCCAAGGGCCGTCCTTGGATTCCAACTGCTTTAGGGGTTGCTCAACCAGCTGCGCCAACTCAATCGCCGTCAAGCTGAATGCACCATCCGCCAGCCGATCTGCCAGCTCCAACCGTGTCAGCAACTGCTGCAGCGGCAGCGGCGCCGAATCGTTGTCAGGTGCAGCCGGAGACACCGAACCCTTCACTCCAGCGGTTAAATCGGGGGCAGCACCATGGGAAAAAGCCACAGCAATGCGGTCGACACGCTCATTGTCTGGATCGCCGCTATGACCCTTCACATGGGTGAGCGGGACATCGTCGAGACGAGCCGCATCCAAGGACTTCCATAAATCCTGATTCAGCACAGGTTTGCCTGCAGCGGTGCGCCAGCCTTTGCGTTTCCACCCCTTCAGCCAAGATCCCAAGCCATCGATGAGGTATTTGCTGTCGGTCCTAAGGGTGAGATCGGGATGCCGTGGCAAGTCTTTTAAACGCTCCAACAAGGCCAAAGCCGCCTGGAGCTCCATCCGATTGTTCGTGGTCGCAGGGTCATGCCCTCCAAATTCTTCGACGCTGCCATCCTCAAACCGCAGTAAGGCGCCCCATCCACCCGGACCAGGATTGCCGCGGCAGGCACCATCCGTTGCGGCAGCCACCACCCGGCCCCGTCCATCAACCATTGGTTTCCCCTCGCAAAGTTCGGTAGAACACGGGTTCTCACGCAGCCGTGTATGAGGCGAACCTACCCCCAAGCCACAGGCTTGGCTGTCACTGGTGTCGCTGTCACTGGTGTTCTTGCACTGCTGTTGCCCGGCGCGCTCGCAGCGCGGGGCATCTTTGAAAGCAAGCCACTGCCTCAAGAGCGGTTTGCCGTGCTGGCGCGACCCGTCGGTCAGAACAGCTGGAAGCTGCTTGTTCTGGAACAAATCAAGCGCAAACCCCTTTGCTGGACGCCGCGGGCCGACGGATTAGTCGAACCCACGTTGAACAGCTTTAATTTCGCTGGAATTTGCAGCCGATATCTCGATAGCAATGGTTATTCGATTCGTAGTGGCGGTTCAGACCTTGGAACGCGGTTCCGGTTGCGCCTAATGCAAAAGGGATCAACCCTGCAACTACAAGCGTTCAATCCAGATCAAAAGGCGCCGATCGTGGTTGGGCATGCGCCCATTCCACAACGACAGCGAAATGGCTTTGTTCGCCTTGAACTGAATGACGACTGGCGGCTTGAACGACGCGCGTACCAAGGACGAACCCTGAGCCACATTTATTTCGCAAATCCGGATCCCGTGCAGCTGTTATTGGCGAAAGCCATCCACCAGAGCAGAGGATCAAGCCTGGCCAGCCTTGGCGCCCCTAAGCCCCCCAGCATGCCTCCGCCAATCCCAAAAACGTCTACTCGCGGCGTTTCCTTTGCGTCACGGCGGACAAACGGCCAGCGGATCGCAAGCGCAGGCCCGATCCCGCTGCAAGTGATCCCGTACAGGAGCCGGCGATAGCCGCTGGCACGGTGCCAGTTACCAGAGAGACCCGCAAAACAACCATTTCTGCTGGGTGGCTCTCACAATGCATTGGTGTGAGGAGTGCAGAACACCTCTTCAGGGTCGAAACAAGGACAGACTCCTGAACATGTTCCACGAAAAACTCTGCCTTCGGCAGGGTTTTTTTATTGCCTCGCCAAATTGGCCATAAAAAAGCGACCCTCTAATGAGAGTCGCTTTTGAGGAAAAAAGATGAGGCGTGGATCGGCCGCAGACCGACCCGACAGGATCACTTGATCGTGACCTTGCCACCCACTTCTTCGATGGCCTTCTTGAGGGCCTCGGCATCATCCTTGGAGATACCTTCTTTGACCAGCTTGGGAGCGGCCTCGACCAGAGCTTTGGCATCGCCCAAGCCCAAGCCAGTCGCTTCGCGAACGGCCTTGAGAACTTTGATCTTGGAGGAAGCTTCGAAGCTTTCCAAGACAACATCGAACTCGGTTTTTTCTTCAGCAGCCTCACCGCCAGCAGCAGCGCCAG
>ERZ802822.1895-NODE-1895-length-12169-cov-8.480483_pt1 | contig 12169 bp, 18 predicted proteins | sample MGYA00345649_ERZ802822 | MGnify/ENA primary metagenome ERZ802822 (study PRJEB30503, sample SAMEA104212359) | marine metagenome | biome: Westerlies Biome; feature: [SRF] surface water layer (ENVO:00010504) within the epipelagic zone...; material: water...
CGGGGCTAATGAAAGCGTTCAACGGCACGGTACCGATCGGGGTGGCAGCCGGTGTGCCGGGCTGCTGCACGCTCGCCGTGCCATCGCCGGCGACCGTAATCGACATGGCATCTGCCGGTACGGTGATCGGCGGCTGGAGCTGGTAACCCGCTGAGGTCACCACCAAGCCCTGATCGTTGATGTGAAACGAACCGTCGCGGGTGTAACCCTGTGTGCCGTCAGGCATCAGAATTTCAAAGAAACCTCGACCCTGAATGGCAATGTCCAGTGCGTTGTCAGTCTTGGTCAGGTTGCCCTGAGTAAACAAGCGCTCGGTTGCGACCACGCGGGTACCAGTGCCTACCTGAAGACCCGAGGGCAGCACCGTGTCCTGCGAGGACTGGGCACCCACCTGGCGAACATTTTGGTACAGAAGGTCTTCAAAAATCGCGCGACCGCGCTTAAAACCGGTGGTGCCCACGTTGGCCAAGTTGTTGGAGATGGTCGACATCTTGGTCTGCTGCGCGTCCAAGCCCGTCTTAGAAATCCATAGTGACTGGTTCATAATCTATTCCTATTCGACCCGCATCAAACGGATACTGTCTGAATCAATTTCTTCTGCGGATTCGAGCATGTTGACCTCTGACTCAAACTGCCGCGCCAATTCGATCATTTCGACCATCGCCGAGACGGCACTGACGTTGCTACCCTCCAAAGAACCGGTGACCAGCGACACATTCGCGTCGGGGTCAGTCTCAAGGCCCCCGTTGGCGACAATCAGGCCCTCCTCCGACTTCTCGAGCGACTCCACCGGCGGGTTCACCAACTTGATGCGATCCAAGATCGCCACCGCATTGGGCTGCTCACCGAGGGGCACAATCGACACCGTGCCGTCGCCACCGATCGAAAGCGACTGGTAAGGCGGTAAGGTAATCGGACCCGCATCGCCCATGACTTGCTGGCCAGCACCGTTAATCAGCTGACCGGCTTCATCGACCCGCAGGTCGCCGCGACGCGTGAGCGCCTCGCCACCATTAGGTCCGAGGATGGCGATCCATCCCTCGCCGGTGATCGCTACATCGAGATCGTGACCGGTGGCCTTAATCGGCCCAGGGCTTAAATCGACATCAATCTTGCTGACGGAGGAAAACGCCCGGGTATCAAAACCCTGACCGATCACATAATTGCTCTCGGCCTGCATTAAGCTGGCGCGAAACCCTGGCGTAGAGGCGTTCGCAAGGTTGTGGCTGTTGACGGCCTGTTGCAGCATGATTTCACGCATGCCGCGAGCAGATATGTAAGCCAACTGATCCATTGCTTTATCCCTTACGCCGTCCGATTAGCGATTAGCGCATGTTGATGATTGTTTGGGTGATCGCGTCTTCGGCCTGTACTACCTGTGCGTTGGCCTGGAAGTTGCGCTGCGCGACGATCAGGTCAACCAGCTCCTGAGTAATCGCCACGTTAGACTGCTCCAGCGCAAAGCCCTGGATCAGGCCGAGATTGGCATCCCCCGCCTTATTCAGGACAGGCTGACCCGACTTAAAGGTCTCGACCCAGTTGGTGCTGCCAACCGGCTGCAGCCCATTCGGATTTCCAAAATCGGCTAGCGCAAACTGCCCCAATGAGCTGGAGACACCGTTACTGTAACGAGCAGAAACCAAGCCAACGTCGCTCACCTCAATAGAAGATAACTGACCCGCTGAGTAACCGTTCTGAGTAGCGGTACTGACGGCAAAGTTTGAGCCGAACTGGGTGAACCCTGTAATATCCAAGGCAACCGCAAGAGCAGCTACACCGTTGGCTGCGCCAACCGCTATGTTTGCCAGACCTTTATCGCCCCCACCCGCAGCTTGATCGTAGGCGCCGGCGGTCGTGAACGTTAAACCCGTAATCAATGGGGTCGTAGCACCGCCGGTAGTGGTGGCACCATCTAAGTAGCTCATAACGCTAAACGTGTTGTCGGCTGTCTTTATGAAATACAAATCGAGAACACGAGAGTTACCTTGGCTATCGAATACGGCCATCGAGGTCGTGGCGTGATAGGTGGACGCATCAGTCGCAACAAAGTTAGCTGCTGTCTTGTTGCCGTCTCTGGCGTCAAGGTTACCGGTTAAGGTCGCCGTGGTAGTTGCTTTGGGAGCCAACAACGCGGCTTGCGTCTGAATGTCGCCGACGGTGCCGGTCACATTGCCGGTTGTAGCGTCGACCTGATAGCCCTGAACCCGAGCGCCAGATACTGTCGATACGAAACCATCTTTGTCTATCTTAAAGGCCCCCGCGCGAGTGTATTCGACCACACCCGCGTCCTTCACTTGAAAAAAGCCGTCGCCGTTAATGGCAACATCCAGTGCGTTATCGGTAAATTCCAGATCTCCCTGGCTAAACTGCTGGGTGATGCCTGTCACCTTAACGCCCTGGCCGGGAGTCGGTGTGGTCGTGCCCAGAAGGCTTTGTGCGTAAACGTCGCCAAATTCGGCCCGGCCGGTTTTAAAGCCCGTAGTCGAGCTGTTCGCAATATTGTTACTGATAACGTCTAGGTCAGACTGAGCTGCGTTGACACCGGATAATGCAGTCGTAAAGGCCATCTCTGTATCTCCTTAGAGTGGATAATGATTAAAAAATATTTCTGATTTCAGCGAAGCTGAGCTTGCTGCCATCAACCAGATTCAATGACGCCGTACCGGTTGCCGGGTTAATCGAAACCGATTGGACGCGGCTGTGCGCGTAAACGGGGACCGAAGCCATCTCTCCACCCACGTTGGCTTCAGCCGAAATTCTGTAATTGCCGGGCGGCATCATGTTGCCGCTGGCATCCTTACCACCCCAACGGATCTGAAAGTCGCCCGTCGCGTCCGCCGGCAGCGCCGCGCTGTATACAAGCTGCCCGGTCATGTCCTGGACGTACAGCATGCCGCCACGGTTACCACCTAGCGACACAGTGGCATCCAACATCACAACTGCCCCACCGTCTTGGTCAGTGGCCGCTTCAAGGAAACCCACATTCGATTCGGTACTGACCTGTCGACCGACTAAGTCAGTCGCTTGCAGCATCTGACTGGAGACGAGCGAGGAAGATAGGTCGCTAAAGCTTTCATTCAACTCCTGCACACCTGTCGAGGTACTGAACTGAGCTAGCTGTGCCACAAACTCAGTATTGTCCATGGGCTTCGTCGGGTCCTGATGCTGCAATTGAGCCACCATGAGTGTCAGAAAATCGTCTGCGCCCATGTCCGTCATGCTGTTCGCTTTGCTACTGGTCGCGCCGGGCGCCGGAAACATCTCACTAGTATTGGATACAATCGTCATGACTTAGATCCTCAGCGACCGATGGTCAGCGTGCGCATGATCAGCGCCTTAGTGGTATTAATGGCCTCAACTGAGCTTTTATAGGCCTGTGAGGCATCCATCATGTGGGCCGCCTCCTGCGCCTGATCAACGGCCGGGGTATAGATAAAACCTTCCTCGTCAGCGAGCGGGTGGCCTGGCATGTATTCTTTGTTTGCCGGCTCGTTAGATTCCATGACCGCGGTGACCTTGACGCCCGCGCCTTCATTCGACATGCCCATCTGCGCCTGGTTGAGCATGGGCGCAAACAATGGCTCCAACGGCTTGTAGGTGTCCGCCTCAGAACCCGATACAGAGTTGGCGTTGGCGAGGTTACTCGAGACGGTGTTTAACCGGATGGTTTGCGCCTCGAGATTGGTCGCCGAAATGTTGATGGCATTAAATAAGCTCATGATCATTCACCCTTGATGGCAGTGCGCAACGCCCGGATCTTGCTGTCGAGAAAGTTCGCGCTGGCCTGATAGCGCACCGCGTTCTCCATGAAGGCGGTGTGCTCTCGATGCATCTCCACCGTGTTGCCGTCTACCGAGGCCTGTGAGGGCACCCGATACTTCACCGGGGCACCGCTGGTGGCGCCGTTAATGTCAAAATGTTGCTCGTGGGTGCGCTTTAGCTGCGAAGACTCATTCAAAGCCGTGCTCATTGCCGCTCTGAAGTCGATGTCGCGGGCCTTGTAGTCAGGCGTGCTGGCATTGGCGATATTGGCCGACAACAGGTTGAGCTTCTGCGTCCGCAGAGCCAAAACCTGTGGCGATACTCCAAATGCTTTGTCCAAACCGCTCATACTGTGCGCTCCTTTTCCGTGTCGATACATACAATGCGCGTGCCAATAAGTTTTTTTTTATGTTATTCATTAGGTTATGAGTTCTTGGGTGCTTGGAGAGACCTCAGAGCAAGCGCTAAACCGGCAAAAACCGGCAAGCCGGCAAAACGGGTATCGCCAAGCCTTGCCGCTTGAAAACGCCAGAGGGCCGGCCGGCAGAAACAGCGACAGCCTGCATACTGATGGAGGAGGAAAATGCGACAATAGTTAGCGGGAAGGCAGAACGCTGCGGCGCGCTACTGGTCAACCGCTACATTTATGGCACAGCTTTTGCATGACCTAGGGCAAGAAGGCATTTTGGAGCAAAACATGACGGTTTTTTGGCGCTTTTCAGCTTTTTGTCTGGTAGCCGCCGCCGCATTAAACCATGCCGCGGCACTGGCCCGGGCCAATCAGCCCCTAGAAGACATTATGGATATCGCCCGGGAGGTGGCCACCACTGCTGCCGTTGCCAGAGGCTACGATGACGTGATGGTATCCATCCGCCCTCTAGACTCTCGCCTTGCCCCGGCTTTGTGCAACGAGCCACTGCAGGCCCTGCCAGCCAACAGCACCCGCACTCTGGGGGCGGTGAGTGTGGGCGTGCGGTGCAATGGCACCAAGCCCTGGACCATCTACGTGCGAGGCACGGTCAACGCCTATACCGACATCCCGGTGCTGACCGAATCCGTGCCCAGAGGCGACATCATCTCGGCGGCTGATGTTGCGATCGAGAAAATCGAAATCCGCAGCGATTTTGATCACATTATCGTCGATCAGGTCGATATTATCGGCAAACAGGCCAAAAGAGCGCTACGCGCTGGTCAGCCGCTGAGATTCAGTCAGCTAATGCATCCAATTCTGATTGAGCGGGGTCAGGAAGTGACGCTGGTCTCGGGTCTCGCCGGCGTGCAAGTGCGCATGCAGGGCAAGGCGCTGGCCTCAGGCGCCGCCGGGGATCGCATTTTGGTGGCCAACGAGCGCTCCGGCCGACGGCTGGAGGGCATTGTGGGTCGTGATGGAACGGTAACAATACGGTGAATCAACATCTAAAGTTTTCTGCTGGAGCGTCGCTAATAGCAGTGATAACATGGATGTTGAGGACGCAATACGCGTTCGAGAGAGGATATTATGAGCAACGTTGACATGGGTAATGTCTCAAAGACGCAAACGGGTGATTCGTCTGGGCGCCTTAACCGCGCTGAGTCAGCCAGTCCGTCACGTTCGATTTCGGGCCAGAGCGGCGCCGATAGTGCGCGCGTTGCGCCTTCTGACGCGGTATCACTGTCTCAATCTGCCGCTGAAATCGCCGCGCTCGAAGGCCAGCTCAAGTCCCTCTCCGGCGTTGACCAAGCTCGCGTCGACTCTATTCGCCAGAGCATTTCAGATGGTAGCTACGCCGTTGACACTGACAAGGTGATAGACGGTCTGCTGTCCGCGGAGAAGTCACTCCTATAAGGCCATGCCCACACCCTTGCGGCTCCTGACACAACCGAGCGCCTCTCGGTGAACGATTCCGTCGGCACTATTGTCGCGGCTCTGGAGCAGGAGTTGCTGACCCTGACGTCACTGCATGAGGCGCTGCAACGCGAGTCGGCTGCCCTCTCCGGGGGCAATGCGAATGAGATCGATGCAGCCATTGCGGCCAAAAACGAGGCGCTTCAGGCGCATCAAGCCGAGATGAGTCGTCGCCCACCAGACGATCTGCCTGAGGCAGTCAAAGCGGATCTGCAAACCCTTCAAGACCGTTTAGCGGCGCTTGCTGGAGAATGCCAAGAACTCAATCGTCGAAACGGCGCGCTGATCAGCAAGCTCAGCGATCGCACGAAAGCGGCGCTCAATGTACTGCAGGGCACCGAAGACATGACTGTGCTGTACTCCGCGTCAGGAGTAGAAGGCGCTTCGGGTAAAGGCTCACGGGTCCTGGGGAAGGCCTGAATACCCCTGAACCCTTAATCACTGCGCCCTTGCCGTAGCGGCATTGCTCCTGAATCACCTAGAGTCAGTTCTAGCCTTACTCACTTTGCACTCAGCGCCTGCCGAACCATCGGCAGGGCCCCAATTTTGAGAATCGATGCAAGTCATAGTTTCAAATTTTCTCCACGATCGATTGCTAGGTTGTTTAAAGCTCATGATGGTTCGGAAATCGGTGTCACTGGAGCAGTGCAAAGTTTTAGCATTGACGCACACCCGTTCACAGGCGCACACTTTCGTTTAGCGATAGGTAGGTCCCTCTATAAAAATAAATAGGTGGGTCCCTCTATAAAAATAAGGAGCAACCAGCGGTAACAATAGCTTGATCCCATGACACGCTCGGAGCGCATTGTATTTGCCCTGCTGGCCGCCTATGCCTGCGGCCTATTGGGACTTCATGTGCTCTATTACGCGGGACTTTTTACCTCGACGGAACGAGACCCCAGCGTCTGGATTCACCTGACCCGTACCTTCTTTGTCACCAGTTTCTTCTTAATGATCTCTATACAAGTCGCGCGAGGGCGACCTTTTAGCCTACTGGTGGTCGCTGCTGCCAGCTACTCCGGGGCGACCTTCATAGAGGATTTTTTAGTTATTGAATCCTCTTTTTTTCTGCCTGAACACCCGTTGGCGGGATCCCTTTACGCGCTGCGGCCCTTGTTTATGTTGATGTTGGTTTACTGGGCAGTGCTGCGGCGAAGCATCGAAAGCGCATGAACGACAAGTTGAGCAAAGAAGAAATAGAGGCGCTCGCGGCCAGCGCCGGGGCCGTCAGCCTCAACTCTATTGCCTACAATCTGCACATCAGGTCGCAGCTGGCGCGCAGATCCTTTTATGCGCTCAATCTTTGCGCCCTCGCCTTTCTGTTTGTCTCAGGCACCGGGATTATGGAGGGCTGGCTAGATCAAGTGAACGCGCCGCCTGAGCAAGGCGTGACCGACCTGAAGATCCGGACGCTTCTGGTGTTTTTGCTTTTTCTTTGCGTGAACTTGGCTATGACCTTCGATCGGTTCTACATCGAATCGCTGGTCTCAGCCATCAGCATTTATCTTTATGCCATCGCGACGCGGTTTAGTCAGTTTTATGAGTACCTCACGCTGGAGGATGTCTGGCCGTTTGCGGTATTTGTGCTAATACGCTTGATACCAATGACTTTGCTGATCGTGCTGATCAGGGAAGAGCAACGCCGGACAGCGCCGGACCGGGATTCCCTCTCTTAACGCCCCCACAGGCAAGATGCTCAAGGCAACCTCGGTACCAGTGGGCCTTGCATGCAGCGGGCGAAATACCTACCGCAGTGATGATGTGGGCTGAAGATTGCCCTACCTGGCGATGGAAGACCGCCTCAGCCGCGCATAGCAAATGCTGGCTAGTCGGCGCGACGCAAATCCCTGAGCTTGCCGGCGGCATCGTAACGGATAATAAAATTTCCCCGCACGCCCAAACGGGTGACGTAGGGCGCCAAAGCAGACCAAGGAATGTTCAGTGTTTTGCCGGCGGCGTCGGTGACCTGCACCCGAGCTTTATCACCGGAATAAAAGAGCTTCACCTGCTCAGCAGTCAGGACCAAATGAAAATAGGATTGCCGCAGTGAAGACGCCGGAGCCATGAACCGATGGTATCAAAATTCCAGTCGCCACCGCGTCTCGCTCCCAACCTACACTGACGGCTCCTGCCGCGGTCTAGCTCTGAACCGGATCAGAAATTCATGACCATCCGGCGTTCCGCCTCAGACAGAATCGGCTGGCCTGCTCGCTTTCTACCAAGAGCAGATTGCGATCGAGCAACAGAGTGATCGGCGCTGCACATAAAGGCGTCAACCTGAGCGCGTTGGTCTGCTGGTAACGCCCAATATTGCTCTAGTTGCGCGCGCCCTCCAAGCAGACCGGCCTGTCGGTCGGGATAGTGCTCTACTCGGAGATCATCGAGCGACACGTCAAGACACGCCAGCAAGCGATCGATTTGTGCCAGCGTGCTCCCACCATCGCCCAACAATACTGACCATACGATCGTCGGTTCTAACGCGCAGTCTCGCGCCAGCTCCTCAGGTGACAGCCCCCGCTCGGCCATGACAGCCCGCAAGTTGGCGGCCAAAGTCATCGCTGTGCTCACGACAGAGCCATCCCGACGATCGTTCGGCTCGCCGCCGGAGGTGAGTCAGGAGTGAGTGTGCTGAGCACAGGTGAGTCGGAAGAACCGGACTGAGAGCCGGCGCCATAGGCTGATTGCGCGAGCGCCATCGACTGCAAAATAGCGGAGTTTGCGCAGGAAACTGCGTAAGAACACATCTGAGACCTCCTGTCTGATGTCTGTAACGTCCTGTCACACGGTCAACGTATCAAATTTCGAGGCAAACTCAAGCGTAAAATTTGGTCATTTCTGGCCGCGGGCCCCTAATCAGGCGCCAACGCCTACATTGTAGGGTGTTGGCTGACGGTCCCGCCCTCAACCGGAAACTGACCACCGGTGCAGAAACTTGCCTCGTCAGAAGCCAGAAAGAGAGCCATAGCTGCCACTTCCTCTACCGTGCCCATACGATTGAGGGGCGACATTTTCTTGCAGGCGTCTTCCACCTCAGGCGCCTGCTCAATGGCAGTCTTGAGAATATTGGTGAGCGTTGCGCCGGGGTGAATCGAGTTGCAACGGATATTGAATCCCTCGTTGGCGCAGTGCACCGCGACCGATTTGGTGAGGCCCACCACGCCTGCCTTGGACGTCGTGTACGCGACATCGGGTATCGCGAGATAAGAAGTGGACGACGCTGTATTAATGATGGATCCGCCAGAACTGCCAGAGCTTTCGCGCATTAACGCGATCGCCGTCTGACAACCCAACATCATCCCCATCAGGTTAATGCTCATCAGCTGCTGCCAGGCCTCAACCGTGACGGCGGTGATATCCAAGCCCGTCACGACACCGGCGTTGTTGACCATAATATCGAGCTGAACCTTGTCATCTCGTATCTTACTCTCGAGCGACTGCCAGCTATCCGCCGAACTGACGTCAAGCCGGGTGAACTCTGCACCACATTCAGCCGCAACGCGGGATCCGTTGGCCTCATCGACGTCGGCGAGGAGGACTTTGGCACCCTCAGCACAGAAGCGCCTGACAATGCCTTCACCGATACCCGAGGCACCTCCCGTGACCACAGCAACTTTGTTTTGTAATCGATCAGACATCCTGCATTCCGCCTTAAGAGAATGCATCGGAGACTAACACCCACGGTCTCACGGTTCAGCCCCGCAGCACCCGTCACCCTAACCAAGATGAATACCGACCAACTGTCACCCAATGCGTCTTTCATATGGTCTAACGGTCATGTGGCGTACGCTATTGGGTCGATGACATTTACCTGAGCTAAGCCATCCTGCAGTACACTGCTCTAAAGCCCTCGCGTAAGACCCGCTATGAGCAATGCCTCGGTCGCCAACATTTATCGCTACCCTGTAAAATCCATGATGGGAGAGGCTCTGAGCGAGGCCGATATCGGAGAGTTTGGCATCGCTGGTGATCGAGGCTGGGCAGTGCGGGATGAGAAACGTGGCGGCATCCGGGGCGGCAAAAAAATCCCCCAGCTGATGACGCTGGCAGCACAATCTGGACCTGCAGCACCGCTCATTACAGCCCCCGATGGGGACTCAGCCTCTGCAAGCTCTGAGGGTATTAACGAGTGGCTCAGCGACAAGCTGAATCACCCGGTGACTTTGTGGCCACTGCTCCCAGCCGAGCAGCTGGACCATTACCGTCGCGGCGCACCAGACACCGAAGATTTTGAACAGGAGCTGAGGGCAGTATTCGGGCGATTACCGGATGAGCCACTCCCTGATCTAACGGGATTTGAAGAACTTCTGGAATTTGAGTCGCCGCCGGGCACTTATTTTGACGCGTTTCCAATATCCGTCATGAGCCAGCAGTCTTTGGCCACCATGAATCAGCTAAACGGGGATTCTCTATTTGACGTCCGGCGCTTTAGACCCAACCTGCTGGTGGATATCTCCGGCAGCGATCACCCCTTTCCCGAGCAAGCGTGGGTGGGGAAGACATTGTCGATAGGCAGTGTGAAGCTGAAAATTGAGATGACGTGTCCCCGATGCTCCATGACCACACACGGTTTTGACGACCTGCCGCAAGATGCGCAAATCATGCGCAAGCTGGTCGCCAATAGTGAAGGCAATCTGGGAACTTATGCGTCAGTAGTGCAAGCGGGTAAGGTGTTCGCAGGCGATTCAGTTAGCGTGGTATAACACCCTACCGGCGCCCGTGGTCATCCCAGCGAAGCACGGTCAAATTCGATACGCCCAGCAAACGTGCCGCCTCACTCAGGGTATACCCTTGTTCGATGTAGGACTGGAGCGCTCTCAGACGCCGCTGATGCGCCAGATCATATATCTGTGCAGAAGTTTGGCTCGCCTGCGAGCGCTCCTCACCCCGACCAGCTCGGCCATCGGTGGTGCGCTCCGCGGACGCGCGGGTGACGACTGAGTAGTGGCTGAATCCGAAAATCATGAAAGTTGCCTTTAAGCGAGGTTTCAGGTGGTACCCACTCGAGCGCCGACTGGATCAAACAAAATCTGGACAAAGGACGCTTTTCGTTAGCGCTCAGACACCAAAACGATCAGCTACCGCCAGTTCTCAAGCTCATCAGGCGCATTCAACCGCCATGGCAGGATGACGAGCCGGTCCGACAAAAACCACAGTACCGACCATAAAATGGGCGGCATTGCGAAGAACCAAAATGGCTGCGCACCGGGGAGTAAGCTGAATAAATCGCCGTATCAAAACAGCACCCGATCAAACAGGCCGGGATCTTTGCTAAGCACGCCGTCTTTGCTGGAGAGAAGGATTTAGAATGACAGTGTCAGCAGCGTGATGGTATGGAGGGATGCCCATCATGTCATAAGCCTCTGCAGCAGGACTTTCATCGCGCGCTAGCCAGCACCTGCTCTGGGCAACGTTAACTGACGACGAAAAATAGGGGCCTCATAGGAAGGCGCAATTACTTGGCTGCAGCGGCTTCCTCTTCGTATATGGCAACCAACAAATCGCTTACCGCCCACACCTCTTCTTTGGTCGCCTGAATGTCGGTGTTATTCGTCTGCACCGCCGCATAGATGTAGTTCAGCGTGCGCTCAACCTCTTTCAGCTCGCTTTGCTGGTACAAGATCACCGCCACCAGAGCGAGTAAAACGGCATTAGTTTTGACAAACTGGATCATGAAGCTTTCCTTATGATGAAAATGCGCTGAATGCTGCCGAGTCTAAACATCTTTAAAGCGGGAGTGGCGACTAATCTGCCCCATTTCCTCTTCGATCAGCTTATAAAAAACCCCGCACTGAGCGGGGTTCTCGCGTGGGCTTTCTAGCAACCCTCCAATCAGAGTTTTTTGTCGAGGCATTTGAAAAGCTTGTCATCCTGCTCATCGACCCAGTCATCAACCTGATCGTCGGTTGGCTTGCCGCCATGCTTTTTGATCATGGACTGCGCAGACTTCGTTGCAGCCGAATCCGCTTTACACGCCTTGAGCGCCGCCATCAGCTCGTCAGCCGCACCTGTATCAGCGGACACCCAGCTGGAAACCGACATCGTCCCTACAACCACTGCAGATAAAACCAGATTGAACTTGTTCATTTTTGCTCCCCGCCAATACGGCTCTTTGCTCCTAACCCTTATAACATTCAGGCCCACCGCCCACTCGCGTGAGAACAGGACCTTCCTCCGCGCAAAATACCATTACGTGCCCGGTATCGATGAATCAAAAGGTGACAATCTCAACACGCCCATGACAGCGATATTTGCGAGCTGAATCACAGTAGCCTCCCTTTGGCCGCGCCTATCAAACGACGAATGAACGCGTCATGTCCGCCAAGGCAAGAGCCGAAAGCTGCCTGTGCACAAATAAAGCAACAAAGCGACAGGCAGCCAGAATGCCGCAATCCAAGCAGTAAAGATCCATCGCTCTCTGGAGAGCGCATGGAAAAGAGTGCGATAACCAAGACGCTCGTAGGCCTGCTCCTCCGAGAGATTGGTGTAAATAAACCCATGATCGGCTCCGCGCTGCCATTGGAT
>ERZ802822.1896-NODE-1896-length-12160-cov-11.889018_pt1 | contig 12160 bp, 10 predicted proteins | sample MGYA00345649_ERZ802822 | MGnify/ENA primary metagenome ERZ802822 (study PRJEB30503, sample SAMEA104212359) | marine metagenome | biome: Westerlies Biome; feature: [SRF] surface water layer (ENVO:00010504) within the epipelagic zone...; material: water...
TCGAGAGGTGCTGGCTCGGTAAACCCCGGCTGGGAGCAAGGCCAAGGAACGACGGCTGGCCATTGGCCCCGTTCCGTCTGAACGCGCCGCTCGAGGCCGGCGGAGACGTCGGTCCCAGATAGATAACCGCCCACCCTCCTTGGAGGTGTGAACAGAACCCGGCTTATGTCCTGCTTTCACCCCAATTGGAATAGAGACATTTGCTTGATGACCTCTGCCGCAACCCAGCGGTGCCCCAGCTGACCCAAATAATAATTTGACGACGATTTTTGATTTTTAAAAGCATGTTTTCTTGAAGGAGAAGCGTTTAATCACCAAAACCGAATTCAACGGTTTATAACCTTTGCCAGCATCTCGGACCGCCTCAATAGCAGATCAAGAATTGCATCATTGATCCATGCGAAATATGTCTTCGTCTGCATTGCGAAATCATGGCAATAGTCATAAAATTCATCAAGACTTCTGCGTCGATTCAACTGGATAGACATCGGTCAATACTTTTTAAGCCAATTTAACTTGTTTGCATGCAGCTGCATCGCAACAAACTAAAATCGTCAAGCCAGCTGGTGCTGTCATGTCCTCACCGGAAGTGAACAAAGCTGACAAGCTGCTGAAATGGCTGAATCAACAGGCGCTGGATGTCATCAACACAGAACCTCTGCAGGAAGCGCTGACCCACACCTCTGCTGGTCGATCCAGCAATCACGAAGAACTGGAGTTTCTTGGAGATGCCGTGCTGCGGCTGGCGGCAACGCAATACTTACGTCAACACCAGGGGGAACTCAGTGTCGGCCAGAAGTCCGAGCTGCGGGCATGGCTGGTCAGCGATCGCTGGCTTGCGATCTTCGGTGATCAGATCGGTTTGCTGGAGCTGATCGACATGGGTGAGAAGGGGCGTCATGACACCACCGCCACCAACACGATCCTGGCGGAAATCACCGAAGCGATGATCGGCGCTGTGTTCACCAGCTCGGGGATCGATACCGTCCTCACCTGGCTCACTCCTCACTGGAACAGCTCAAGTGCGGAGATGCTGCGCCACCCGGAACGGTTCAACAGCAAATCGAGCCTTCAGGAATACAGCCAGGGTCTCGGGCACGGCCTGCCGGTCTATGCCACTGAGCAGATCAGCCAACACCATGGCGACCCGCAGCGGTTTCGGAGCATCGTCTCCGTGGCCGGGGAAACGAGCGCCGAAGGATTCGGAAAATCCCGTAAGGATGCTGAGCAGCAGGCCGCCAGGGAAGCACTGGCTCTGATCCGGCATCAGAGCTCAGCAGCAACATCAACGTCGAGCGATGTCCCGCAATGATCGCAGTGGCTCGCATCAACACGGTGTCCACGCCGTCCACAGGCCACGCAGGCTTCCGGGCGGACAGCCTGACGGCTTTGATGGTCCTTCAGGCCGGAGACCGTCAGAAGTCCGGTGGGGATCGCGATGATGCCGAATCCGAGCAGCATCACCACCGAAGCCAGCAGCCGCCCCAGAGATGTCTGGGGAACGTAGTCGCCGTAGCCGACGGTCGTCATGGTGACGATGGCCCAGTACACGCCATTGGCCACAGTCTTGAACTGGGTGTCTGGGTTGACGCTTTCAATCACAAAGATGAAATAACCCAGCACCACCTGCAGCATGACGACGAAAAACAGATACACCGCAATCGTGCGGGCATTGCTGCGCAAGGCTTGCCCCATTCCCCGTGCTTCATCGACAAAACGGAGCAACTTGAAAACACGCAGAATTCGGCCGAATTTGAACACCCAGAGCAGAATTTCACTGCGCACCTGCGGCACGAAGAAGAACAGCACTGCAGTGAAATCAACCAGCCCGTAGAAGCTGAAGAAATACCGTTTCGGCCGTTCACTCACATACAGATGCAAGAAGAAGTCGGCCGAGAAAACGGCCAGGCAGATGTTCTGAATCGCATCGATCCAGGCCACATTGGTTTGCCGCAGGGCGGTGTTGCCGAAAGGATCCGGTTCCAGCATCAGAGCCAGAACACTCAACAGAATCGCCCCGAAAACAATGATGTTGTAGAGCTTTCCTGCCGGTGTGCCCGCTTCCAGAACGACCGTTCTCAGTCGGGAGCGCAAACGTCGCGGAACGGCCATATCGATCAGGCGGGCTTCAGATCCCTCAGCCGAAGCGTCACCAGCTTGTCCCAGTTACCACCCTCGAACAGCACTGCAGCTCGATCACCACTGATCCGCTGAACGAAGCCGGTGTAACCGTTGTAGATCGACGTCACATCCACAACGGTGACCGTGGAGCCAGGGAGGATCGGGGCTGCAGCGCTCGCCATGGATCGGGCACGGTTTGGTCTGACGCCATTATCAGCAGAGCGATCGACCACTGCATGGATGACAGCGAGGAGTGGCTCATGGTGGGACGGGTTGTCGGGGCCCAGGGACTGCAGGGAGACCTGAGGATCAATCCCAGCAGCGACTTCCCGGAACGCTTCACCCGCCCTGGCCCCCGCTGGCTCAAGGCAGCTGCAGGGGGCCATCGCCAGGAAGTCGCCCTGGTCCGCGGTCGCCAACTGCCGGGGAAGTCGTTGTTCGTGGTGCATTTCGAAGGAGTGGACGATCGCGCCGCCGCGGAGGCCCTGGTGGGGCGTGAGCTGCTGGTGCCTGCTGACGATCGGCCGGAGCTGGAGGAGGGGGAATTCCACCTGCTCGATCTGGTGGATCTGGACGCCCGCCTCGACCCGCAGGGGCCAGCGATCGGTCGGGTGACGGATCTGATCAGCGGAGGCAACGATCTGCTGGAAATCGAGCTCAAGGATGGACGCCGGGTGCTGGTGCCGTTCGTGGAGGCGATCGTGCCGCGCGTGGTTGCGGAGGAAGGTTGGCTGCTGCTGACGCCGCCGCCGGGGCTGCTGGAGCTTTGAACCCGTCCTGCCAGTCGACAAAGCACCTGCCATCAGGCGATCCTTGAGCCCTCGATGAGCGGATGTCTTGGCTGCCACCCCACTGATCCCCGTCATCCTCTGTGGCGGAACCGGGACCCGTCTCTGGCCGCTGTCGCGCGCCAGCTACCCGAAGCAGTACTGGGCTCTCAGCGGCGATGGTGAGTCGACCCTGCTGCAGCAGACCCAGCAACGACTGAATGGCCTCGACGGCCTCGGATCGCCGCTGCTGATCTGCAACGAAGACCACCGGTTCATCGTGGCCGAACAGATGCGCCAGATCGATGTGGAACCGAACGCGATCCTGCTGGAGCCGATGGGACGGAACACGGCCCCGGCGGTGACCGTGGCGGCCCTGCAGGCGACGGCGGATGGCGCGGATCCGTTGCTGCTGGTGCTGGCCGCGGATCACGTGATCCGCGATGCCAGCCACTTCCGTGCAGTGGTGGAAGCCGGCCGGCGACCGGCGGAGGAAGGACGACTGGTGACCTTCGGCATCGTGCCGACGGCACCGGAAACGGGTTATGGCTACATCGAAGCCGCCCAGCCCTTCTCCGGCGGCCCGCTTCAGGATGTGCCGATCGCCCGCTTCGTGGAGAAACCCGACCGAGCCACGGCGGAAACCTTTCTCAGCACGGGACGCTTCACCTGGAACAGCGGCATGTTCCTGTTCCGGGCCAGCGCGATGCTGGCGGAGCTGGAACGCCTGTCACCGGAGGTGGTGAGCTGCTGCCGGGCAGCCCTCGAGCAGGACACTGCGGATCTGGACTTTCTGCGGCTCGAGCGAGAAGCCTTCGCGAAGTGTCCGAACATCGCCATTGATGTAGCGGTGATGGAAAAAACCGAACTTGGGACGGTGCTTCCGCTCGATGCCGGCTGGAGTGATGTGGGCAGCTGGAGTGCTCTGTGGGAAACCTCAGACCGGGATGGGAATGGCAACGTGCTGCAGGGCCGGGTGATCAGCGAAGGCAGCCGCAACTGCTACCTGCGCAGCGAGCACCGACTGGTGGTGGGTCTGGGCGTCGAGAACCTGGTGGTGGTGGAGACCGATGACGCTGTGCTGATCGCCGACCGCGCCAGGGCACAGGAGATCAAGAAGGTGGTGAAACAGCTGGAGACCGATGGCAGCCCGGAAGGCAAGGCCCACCGCAAGATCTACCGCCCCTGGGGCCACTACACCTCCGTGGTGGAGAGCAGCCGCTGGCAGGTGAAGCGCATCTCGGTGAAACCGGGGGCCAGCCTGTCGCTGCAGATGCACCACCACCGCGCCGAACACTGGGTGGTGGTTCGCGGCACCGCCGTGGTGGAACGCGACGGCGAGCAGCAACTGCTCGGTGAGAACCAGAGCACCTACATCCCCCTGGGGTGCCGTCATCGCCTCTCCAACCCAGGCAAGATCCCTGTGGAGCTGATCGAGGTTCAGAGCGGCACCTATCTCGGGGAGGACGACATCGTTCGCTTCGAAGACCGCTACGGCCGCAGCGATCAGCGCATCCCGGTCCAGTCCTGAAACCAGCCGCGTTTCCAGAACCAGCTGATCTGAACCACCGACAGGCCGAACATCACCGCCAGGCAGATCGGGTAGCCGTAGCGGGCATCCAGCTCCGGCATGTTCCAGGGGGATGACTCCGGGTTGAAGTTCATGCCGTAGACCCCGGCGATGAAGGTGAGTGGCACGAAGATGCTCGAAATGATCGTGAGCACCTTCATCACCTGATTCATGCGGTTGCTGATGCTGGCCATGTAGCTGGTGGTCACACCGTCGCACTGATGCCGCAGCAGTTCGGTGGTTTCGAACAGCACATCCACGTGGGTGTTCACCTCCCGGAACCCGCGCAGAGCCTCACGATCCAGCAGGCGTTTCCCCTGACGGATCAGCACGATCAGCTGACTGCGCAACGGCCAGATGATGGTGCGGATGCGGCGCAGCGTGGCGCGGATGGCATAGGCCCTCTGCAGCACCCGCGGCGACGGTCGCCGGAGTGATGCTTCCTCAAGATCGTCCAGGTGGTCCGCCAGCGTTTCCAGAAGAGGCAGCACGTCATCGAGCACCTCATCCAGCAGAAAGAAGAAGATGTCGTCCAGATGACCGCGGGCCGGCGACTCCGGCAGCTGCTCCAGCCACTGCGTGAGTTCCGGGAAGGAGACCGGCCGGGGGACCTCCTCGACGGACAGCACAAGATTCGGCAGCAGCACCACCCCCACCTGTTCGCTGATGACCCGACCATTCGCGCCCATGTGGAGGCGATGGGTCACCACCTGAAGACACTCGCCCAGGGCATCGACTCGGGTGCGCTGCGGTGTTTCGAGCAGCACGGGATGCAGATCGTCGGGAATCTGCAGAATCCTGAGCACCTCCGCCAGCAGGAGAGGATCTCCGAGCCCCTTGATGCGAACCCAGAGGGGAACGCCCTGGTCCACCAGGCCACTCAGCTGATCAGGTGTGAGGTGCTGATGGGTGGAAACGGCCTCGGGATCGAAGCGCAGCGCCGAGAGCACGGTGGGGGCGATGCCGCCATGGACGAACAGGGGCCCAGGCAGATCCCCTGGACGCTCGCTGAGGCGCCTCGGGCGAACGGCATCACTGCTGCGCCGGACCTGGCGACCGTGGAGGCTTCGATTCAGCTCCACCGACATGCCGCCAGCCATCGGATCGCATCACTCCACCGTCACACTCTTAGCCAGATTGCGGGGTTGATCCACATCCAGTCCGCGATGGGCAGCGATGTGATAACTCAGCAGCTGCATCGGAACCACCGTGAGCAGGGGGCTGATCCACTCGCTCACCTCCGGGACCGGAAGCAGCTCATCGAAGAGGTCCGTGTCCGGACCCTGCGGAGCCACGCCGATCAGCTGCGCGTCGCGGGCCTTGGCCTCCTGAGCATTGCTGAGCACCTTCTCGAAGACGGCACCCGGAACGGCGATGGAGACCACGGGGACATGGGCATCCAGCAGGGCGATCGGACCATGCTTCATCTCCCCGGCCGGGTAGCCCTCGGCATGGATGTAGCTGATCTCCTTGAGCTTCAACGCCCCTTCGAGGGCAATCGGGTAGTTGATGCCCCGGCCCAGAAAGATCACGTCCTGGGTTTCAGCAAACCGATGGGCGAGGGCTTCGGACTGGCGATCATGGAGCTCCACAAGCTCCTGCAGCTGCTGTGGCAGCTGGCGCAGCTCGTTGGCCATGGCCTTGATCTCATCCGGCGAACGGCTGCCGCGCTGGGCCGCAAAAGCCATCGCCAGGCCATAGAAGGCGAGCAGCTGTCCGAGGAAGGTCTTGGTGGCGGCGACACCCACCTCGATGCCGGCACCGATGTCGAGGATGTGGGGCACCTGACGGGAGAGGGAACTTTCCGGCCTGTTGGTCACACCCAGCTGTCGCGGTGCGAAAGCCGGGTCACCGTGAGCCGTCCGCCGTTCCGCCTCCATGGCCAGAGCCGCCAGGGTGTCGGCGGTCTCGCCGGACTGGGTGACACCGATCGTGAGGGTGTGCGGAGCCAGCGGAGGCGGTGCATAGCGGAATTCACTGGCGTAATGGACCGCCGTGGGAATCCCGGCGTACTGCTCCAGCAGATAAGCCCCCACGAGCGCGGCATGGCGACTGGTGCCGCAGGCGAGGATCTGAATACGCTCGAGGCCGGCATAGAAGGCATCGTCGAAGGGAAGCGCCACAGGCGTCTCCGGTGCCAGGCCTTGCGGCAGATGACGGGCCACCCAGAGCTCTGCCGTCTCCGGCTGCTCATGGATCTCCTTGAGCATGTAGTGGCGGAAGTGGCGCTTGTCGGCCACATGATCCGTGCCGGACAGAACTGAAGGCATGCGCTGCTGGCGCTGCCCCTCGGCGTCGTAGAGCTCCACCCCGAGAGGGGACAGCAAGGCCACCTCGCCGTCCTGCATCGGCAGGATCGTGCGGGTGAAACCGGCCAGGGCCGGCGTGTCGCTGGCACAGAGAAACTCCCCCTCCCCCAGACCGATCAGCAAGGGCGCGGCGCGCCGGGCCACCACGAGAGCTCCGGGAGCGTCCTGCCAGATCACCGCCAGGGCATAGGCCCCCTGCAGCTGAGGCAGAACCGCCTGCACCGCCTGCAGCAGCAGGGGGCCTCCGGCCTGACCACCACCCGCCTGGAGCCGCTTCAGCTCGGCAGCCACCAGATGAGGAATGACTTCGGTGTCGGTCTCCGACTGGAAGACCACCCCGTTTGCCTGCAGCTCATCGCGCAGGCTGCGATGGTTTTCGATGATGCCGTTCTGCACCACCGCCACACCGCCATCGCAGCAACGGTGGGGATGGGCGTTGCGCTCTTCCGGCTTGCCATGGGTGGCCCAGCGGGTGTGGCCGATGCCGCACTGTCCTGGAGCCCCCTGCTCGTCGAAACGAGCCGTGAGGTTGACGAGCTTTCCCTTGGCTCGCAGGCAGTGCAGCACGCCGCTGCCTGAATCCAGGGAACTGGAGTCGACCGTGGCGATGCCGGCGGAGTCATACCCCCTGTATTCGAGCTGGCGCAGGCCCTCCAGCAACAGTGGGGCCGCCTCACGGGAACCGACCAGCGCAACGATTCCGCACATACAAAAAAGCCCGGCTGTGGCCGGGCAGAGCTTATGGGGTTTTCAGAGGGAGGTTGGGACGATCAGTACGCCAGACCCATGCTGCGGGTGGTCTCGTCGCCCAGGTAGACGCGGATGCTGAGGAAGTCGGTGGGGCAGGCGGTTTCACAGCGCTTGCAGCCGACGCAGTCCTCGGTGCGCGGCGAAGAGGCGATCTGACCGGCCTTGCACCCGTCCCAGGGCACCATCTCGAGCACATCGAGAGGGCAGGCACGCACGCACTGGGTGCAGCCGATGCAGGTGTCGTAGATCTTGACGGCGTGGGACATGCCCGGTGCTGATGGAAGGCTTGGCGCCAAACGTACCCGCCAAGACACCCTCCCAGAGCTGGGCCGTCACCGTTGTTAACGCCCGGCTCTGGCGCCCCAGAGGCGTGCCCGTAGGATGCAGCGTCCCGTTGCCACGGCCCATGTCCCAGGAAGCGATCCTCGAGAAAGTGCGTTCGATCGTTGCGGAGCAACTCAGCGTCGATGCCGGCGAAGTGAAGCCGGAATCCAACTTTCAGAACGACCTCGGCGCCGACTCGCTGGACACCGTGGAGCTCGTGATGGCCCTTGAAGAGGCCTTCGATATCGAAATCCCCGATGAAGCCGCCGAGGGCATCACCACCGTTGGTGACGCCGTCAAGTACATCGAAGACAAGCAGGCCTGAGGAGCGGCATGGTGGAGGGTCTCCATCGCGTCGTGGTCACCGGTCTCGGCGCGGTCACACCGATCGGCAACACGGTTGAGGAGTACTGGAGCGGCCTCACAGGAGGTCGCAACGGGGTCGCCCCCATCACGCTCTTCGACGCGTCAGCTCACGCCTGTCGCTTTGCGGCGGAGGTGAAGGCGTTCGACCCGACGGGGCTGATCGAACCGAAGGAAGCCAAGCGCTGGGATCGCTTCTGCAAATTCGGCGTGGTGGCGTCCAAGCAGGCCCTTGCTGATGCAGGCCTCGAGATCACCGACGCCAACGCTGACCGCATCGGCGTGATCATCGGCTCCGGCGTCGGCGGTCTGCTGACGATGGAGACGCAGGCCCACGTGCTGGAAGGCAAGGGACCGGGACGGGTGAGCCCGTTCACGGTGCCGATGATGATTCCCAACATGGCGACGGGCCTGGCGGCGATCGCCCTCGGCACGAAGGGACCCAGCTCAGCGGTGGCAACCGCCTGTGCTGCTGGTTCCAATGCCATCGGTGATGCCTTCCGGCTGCTGCAGCTGGGCAAGGCGGACGCCATGGTCTGCGGAGGAGCGGAGTCGGCGATCACCCCCCTCGGGGTTGCCGGGTTCGCCAGTGCCAAGGCGCTGTCCTTCCGCAACGACGACCCCGCCACCGCCAGTCGTCCCTTCGATGCCGAACGGGATGGCTTCGTGATCGGCGAGGGGGCCGGTGTTCTGGTGCTGGAGACCCTGGCTCACGCGGAAGCGCGCGGCGCCACGGTGCTGGCGGAAATCGTCGGCTACGGCATGACCTGCGACGCCCACCACATCACCTCTCCCAGCCCGGGTGGCGTGGGGGGTGCCGAAGCGATGCGTCTTGCCCTCATGGATGGCGGCATCGATCCCGCCGACGTGGATTACGTCAACGCTCACGGCACGAGCACCCCGGCGAACGACAAAAACGAAACCGCCGCGATCAAGAGCGCCCTCGGGGATCGGGCCCTGCAGATCCCTGTGAGCTCCACCAAATCGATGACCGGCCACCTACTGGGTGGCTCCGGCGGCATCGAAGCGGTGGCCTGCGTTCTGGCCCTGCGCCGGGGGGTGGTTCCCCCCACGATCAACCACAGCAATCCAGATCCCGACTGTGATCTGGATGTCGTGCCCAACACCGCCCGGGATCAGACACTGGGCACGGTGCTGTCCAACTCCTTCGGTTTCGGCGGCCACAACGTCTGCCTGGCCATCCGACAGATGAGGTAACCGGCGACATCGACGTCATCGGTCAAACTCATACGCATTTCTTACGCACTCCCCCCTACTCACCATGGTCGCTGCTCCCGCTTCTCTCGACACGCTCTGCATCAACAGCATCCGCTTCCTGGCGGTTGATGCGGTCAACAAGTCCAAGAGCGGGCACCCCGGCCTGCCCATGGGTTGTGCCCCGATGGGCTACACCCTGTGGGACAAGTTCCTCAAGCACAACCCCAAGAACCCCAAGTGGTTCAACCGCGACCGCTTCGTGCTGTCCGCCGGCCACGGCTGCATGCTGATCTACGCGCTGCTGCACCTCACCGGCTACGACTCGGTCACCATCGAGGACATCAAGCAGTTCCGTCAGTGGGGGTCGAAAACCCCGGGCCATCCCGAGACCTTCGAGACCCCCGGCGTTGAGGTGACCACCGGTCCCCTGGGTGCCGGCATCTCCAACGCTGTGGGTCTGGCGATCGCCGAATCCCATCTGGCCGCCAAGTTCAACAAGGCTGACGCCGAGATCGTTGACCATTACACCTATGTCGTGATGGGTGATGGCTGCAACCAGGAGGGCATCGCTTCGGAAGCCTGCTCCCTGGCCGGCCACCTGAAACTGGGCAAGCTGATCGCCCTCTACGACGACAACCACATCACCATCGACGGCCGCACCGATGTGTCCTTCACCGAGGACGTGCTGAAGCGTTACGAGGCCTACGGCTGGCATGTGCAACACGTGGCGGATGGCAACACCGACGTGGATGCCATCGCCAAGGCGATCGAGGCCGCCAAGGCCGTCACCGACAAGCCTTCGATCATCAAGGTGACCACCACCATCGGCTACGGCTCCCCCAACAAGGGCGACACCGCCGGTGTGCACGGCGCACCGCTGGGCGAGGAAGAGGCTGAGCTCACCCGCAAGCAGCTGGGCTGGAACTACGGCCCCTTCGAGGTGCCCCAGGAGGCCTACGACCAGTACCGCCAGGCCATCGACCGTGGCGCCAGCCTCGAAGCCGAGTGGAACCAGTCCCTGGCGGCGTACCGCACCAAGTACCCCAGCGAAGCCGCTGAATTCGAGCGGATGCTGCGCGGCGAACTGCCCGAGGGTTGGGACAAGGATCTGCCCACCGCCGGCCCCGAAGAGAAGGGACTGGCCACCCGCAAGCACTCCCAGATCTGCCTGGGTGCCCTGGGCCCCAACCTGCCCGAACTGATCGGCGGCTCCGCCGACCTCACCCACTCCAACTACACCGACATCAAGGGCGAAACCGGCTCCTACCAGCCGGAAACCCCTGAGAAGCGCTATCTGCACTTCGGGGTGCGCGAGCACGCCATGGCGGCCATCCTCAACGGCATCGCCTATCACGACAGTGGCCTGATCCCTTACGGCGGCACCTTCCTGGTGTTCGCCGACTACATGCGCGGCTCCATGCGCCTGTCGGCCCTGAGTGAGCTGGGTGTGATCTACGTGCTCACCCACGACTCCATTGGCGTGGGTGAAGACGGCCCCACCCACCAGCCGATCGAGACCATCCCTTCCCTGCGCGCCATGCCCGGGATGCTGGTGTTCCGCCCCGGTGATGCCAACGAAACCAGCGGTGCTTACAAGCTTGCGATTCAGAACCGCAAGCGCCCCAGTGCTCTTTGCCTCAGCCGCCAGGGGATGGCCAACCAGGCCAACTCCTCCATCGACAAGGTGGCCAAGGGTGGTTACGTGCTGGAAGACTGCGACGGCACCCCTGAGCTGATCCTGATCGGCACCGGCACCGAGCTTGACCTCTGCGTCCAGGCTGCCAAGCAACTGACGGAAGCCGGCAAGAAGGTTCGCGTGGTCTCCATGCCTTGCGTCGAGCTGTTCGACGAGCAGAGCGACGCCTACAAGGAAGAGGTGCTCCCCAACGCCGTGCGCAAGCGCATGGTGGTGGAAGCCGCTGAATCCTTCGGCTGGCACCGCTTCATCGGCCTCGACGGCGACAGTGTGACCATGAACCGCTTTGGTGCTTCCGCCCCCGGCGGCACCTGCCTGAAGGAGTTCGGTTTCACCGTTGAGAACGTGGTGGCCAAGGCCAGCGCCCTGTTGGCCTGATCAACGACGGCCCAATCGAAAGTCCAGCCCCCTTGCTGCGGCAGGGGGTCTTTTTTTTGTTCAACAAAAAGCCCGACTCCTGAATCAGAAGCCAGGCATGCGAGCCGAGTGGAATGGCCGCGTCAGTCAGCTTTATCGAGCTTCACAGGGGTGAGCTCTGCTGCTCCACGAGCTTCAAGCACCTTCTCCAGACCTTCGATGTCCTCTTCGGTGATCTTGGTCTGCATTGGGCAGTGCTTCGGTCCGCACATGGAGCAGAACTCGGCCTGCTTGTAGATGTCCGCCGGCAGCGTTTCGTCGTGATACTCCTTGGCGCGTTCGGGATCGAGTGACAACTCGAACTGTTTGTTCCAGTCGAAGTTGTAACGGGCACGGCTGAGCTCATCGTCACGATCACGGGCACCGGGGCGATGGCGGGCGATGTCGGCCGCATGGGCAGCGATCTTGTAAGCAATCAGACCTTCACGCACGTCTTCCGCGTTGGGCAGACCGAGGTGCTCCTTCGGGGTGACGTAACAGAGCATCGCCGTGCCGTGCCAACCGGCCATGGCCGCACCGATCGCTGAGGTGATGTGGTCGTAACCGGGAGCGATATCGGTGACCAAGGGGCCGAGCACATAGAAGGGCGCTTCGCTGCACTCCTCCATCTGCTTCTTCACGTTGA
>ERZ802822.1898-NODE-1898-length-12145-cov-21.535134_pt1 | contig 12145 bp, 26 predicted proteins | sample MGYA00345649_ERZ802822 | MGnify/ENA primary metagenome ERZ802822 (study PRJEB30503, sample SAMEA104212359) | marine metagenome | biome: Westerlies Biome; feature: [SRF] surface water layer (ENVO:00010504) within the epipelagic zone...; material: water...
GCCCGAGCCAGAAAGGCGCGTTTGCGCTGTCCACCGGAGAGGGCTCCGATCGGCCTTGAGCGAAGGTCAAACAGATCCACCCGCTTCAGGGCATCGCGCACGGCCACCCGGTCGGAACTGCGGGGAATGCGCAGCAGATTCATGGCGCCGTAGCGCCCCATCATCACCACATCCCAGACGGAAACAGGGAACTGACTGTCGATTCCCTCGCTCTGGGGCACATAGGCCACCGACTGTTGCCGCTGGGCCTCAGCGACTGGAGCACCGTTAATGCGAATGCGCCCACGGGATGGACGGACAAAGCCGGTGAGAGCTTTGAACAAGGTTGACTTGCCGGCACCGTTCATGCCCACCAGACCGCAGATGCAACCAGCGGGCAGGTGCAGGCTGGCGTCATACAGCGCCACGGTGCCGTTGTAGTCAACGCAGAGCTGATCCGCCTCGATCCGCATCAGGGCTGCACCTCCAGAAGTCCGGTCCTGATCAAATCCACATTGTGACGCTGCAGCTCCAGCAAGGAGGCGGCCGGTCCATCCGCCTCCGATAGGGAATCAACGTAGAAGCTGCCCCCGAAACGGGCCCCAGCGGCAGCGGCCACCTCGCGCTGCGCCTTGTCGGAGACCGTGCTTTCGCAATAAATGGTGGGGGTATCACGCTCCCGAACGGTCTCGATCAGGCGGGCCATCCGTTTCGGCGTGACCTGACTCTCCGCATTCACCGGCCAGAGGTAAGCCTCCTCGAAGCCATAGTCCTGCGCCAGGTAGGAGAAGGCACCTTCACAGGTCACCAACAGCCGACGCTCCGGAGGAATGCTTTGAAGGGCATCGCGCAGATCACGGTCCAGCTGCTGAAGCTCAGCCTTGTAGACAGCGGCATTGGCTGCGAACTGTTCTGCTCCGGCTGGATCGAGGTCTGAAAAAGCATCCACCAACCGATCCACGTAGTGCATCGTCCGTTGCGGCGACATCCAGGCGTGGGGATTGGGCTTTCCGGAGTAGGCATCCTCTGTGATCAGCAGCGGTTGCATCCCTTTGGCAAGAGTGAGCGTCGGCACGTCACCAGCGGCGGCCGTGAATCGACGGAACCAGAGCTCCAGGCCCAGACCGTTTTCAACAATCAGATCAGCGGAACTGGCCCGTTCGATGTCACTGGGGGTGGGCTGATAGCCGTGAATTTCTGCTCCAGCCTTGACGATGGAGCGCACCTGCAGGCGATCCCCGGCCACATTGCGGGCCAGATCGGCCAGCACGGTGAAGCTGGTGAGAACCGTTGGTCTGGCATCGAAGGTTTGCTGCTCTGGATCGCGACTGCTGCAGCCGGCCAATGCAACCAAGGCCAGCAGCAACAGGCTGAACCAATGCCGAACCGCCCCTTTCAACGACGCCATAGCTGCAGGGACGTCAACGCCTGTGCACTGCAGGCATCATTGCCTGTGGAGAGCCGGTGACGTCGATGCGCAAGAAGGAACGGGCGCAGGTAGTGCTGGAACGGCTGAACGATCAGTATCCAGAGACGCCGGTCCCTCTGGATCACAGCGATTCATTCACGCTGCTGATCGCAGTGCTGCTCAGCGCCCAGTGCACGGATAAAAAAGTGAACGAGGTGACCCCGGCTCTGTTTGCGGCTGGGCCTGACCCTGCGGCCATGGCCCAACTGGAGGAGCAACAGATCCTGGAGCACATCCGCCAACTGGGCCTGGCGAAGACCAAAGCCAAGAATGTCCGCCGACTCGCGCAGTTGCTGCTTGAGCGTCACGACGGCGAGGTCCCCCAGAGTTTCGAGGCGCTGGAGGCACTGCCGGGCGTCGGCCACAAAACCGCCAGCGTGGTGATGTCCCAGGCCTTCGGCGTACCGGCCTTTCCGGTGGACACCCACATACATCGCCTGGCCCAGCGTTGGGGGCTGAGCAACGGCGACAACGTGCAGCGCACCGAGCGAGACCTCAAGGATCTGTTCCCGCAGGAGGCCTGGAATCGACTGCACCTGCAGATCATTTTTTACGGGCGGGAGTTCTGCACCGCCCGCGGCTGCGACGGTCGGATCTGCCCGATGTGCCGGGAGCTGTATCCGAACCGCCGCAAACCAGTGATCACGCGCAAAGCGTGAGAATCAGAGGTCGTCCTCGGCGTTGGCCTTGATGCTGCAGTCGCTGGTGGGATAGCTGACGCAGAGCAGGGCAAATCCCTGGCCGATCTGATCGTCGTCCAGGAAGCTCTGGTCGGTCTGGTCAACAGAACCACTCAGGACCTTGCCGGCACAGGTGGAGCAGGCTCCAGCTCGGCAGGAGTAGGGCAGATCCACACCGGCTTCTTCAGCGGCGTCGAGGATGTACACGTCATCGGCGCACTCAAAGGTGGAACCACCTTCGATGCTGATCTTGTAGGAGGCCATTCGGAGAAAACAGACTTCCCGCTTGTTAGCCGCGGCGGTCAAAACGTGCCGTGCCAATCAAGACAACGCCTGGGTCCCACTCAGACGTCGTCTGAGCCAACGGATCCCAACAGAGTCAGCACCTGGTCAAGCCCCTTGGACTGATCGCGGATCACAACACTGGCGTTCTGTTTGAGGGGTTGGATGAAATGGCGCTCCCCAGGCAGCATCTCCCGCAACATCTGGCGGATCACATAGCGGGGGGAACGATGGCGATCGCGGACGTCCCGCCGCAAACGTCGCCACAGTCGCCGGGGCACGGACTCCTCCAGATAAATCACCAAAAGGAACGGGAAATCGTTCACCAAGTGCTGAGGTCCGTAGGCACCTTCCAGAAGAATCACGTCGTAAGCAGTTGTGATCGACCGCCGCTGAACGCGGCGGGTGCGCATGTCGTAGGTGCGCAAAGTCTGGGCCTGCCCCTGACGTGCCGCGGAAAGATCAACGCGCAGGGCCTGATCATCGATGGCATCGGCTGTGTCGAACCCGAACAGCGGATGGGGACTCCAATCCTGGCGGTAGTAGTCGTCGCAGGCGATCTGCAGAGGCTGACGACCACGGGCCTGCAGGGCTTGCGAAAGAGACGCCGCAAAGGTGGTTTTGCCGGCCGCGGAAGGGCCACAGATGCAGAGGACAGGCCATAGCGGGGTCATGAATCCATGCTGGCAAGGCCAGACCAGAGCACAGTTGCCAATCGGTAGCCGTTGTTACAGAAATGCCCTATGATCGAGGCACGTTGAGCTTCATCCATGAAGCTGCAGTCAGACCCACGCCAGGCAACGGGGGCATGGGCGCTGAAGAGGTGATGTCATGAACACACTTCAACTGATCAAAGCCCGCACCACCCGCACCCGGGCCATGCAACGGGCGCGCCTGCAGATGGCCAAGGCCTTCGGCAGTACTGACCACATCGATGCCACCCACACACCGCTGGGATTTGGCCAGAAGCCACAGCTGCGTTATCGCGGCGTGGCGTATGACCCGATCCAACAGGATCAGGAGGCCACCGGCGGCCGCGAACTTCGCTACCGCGGCGTGAGCTACGGGGTGTATTGAGTTCGAATCCGGGAAGTGATGACTGGTCAGGACGGGGTGTCCACGATGTGGGCACCTTTTTTGCTGTCGTTTCCTTCAAGAGTTGATGTTTTAACTGAAATGACCTTGATTCATTCCAGACATTCTTTGATCACGGACACCAAGCCGCTGCTGGAACAAGCATTTCGGTGGTCAGGATGTCACGACCGACCTCGTTGACGTAGCGAAGTTCAACCAAGGAACCAACGGTGACAACCTCGCGACCTTCAAAGGGATGAACATCCGACAAGGCTGCGGCAGCGATGTCCTCACACGTATCAGGGATGTAGCCGTCATCCATCACACCCCAGCTCGAGACGTGCTGCCTCACACGCTCCACGTCACTGGTCGCCCTGAAGATCTCACCGTGAGTCAGGTCCTGACTTCGCATCGCCCGGGTGGACTTTGAGTGAAGAACTCCTGAACTCGTCAGGAGCATCATCAGTAGAAATCCTGTGACGAGATTCTCAGTGAACATGGTTCATTAGCACCACGTTCAGTCAATCCTCAAACGCCTCTCACGCGACTGAGAGCCAACTGAGAGATCGATGGGCGACGAAAAAGAAGTTTGTCAGCTTGCCCTGCAAAGCCCCTTCGTGTCTGCATATCCAGGCAGTCAGATCAGCCCTTGGGAACGAACGCCTGGGATGCCGCGATCAGAAGACCAGTGATCAGCAGGGCAGGAAGGATGACCGTCGGGCCACCGGGGGCCGTTTGAGAAGCGAACAGCAGCATGGAAGGCAAAGCCGAAGTGTTCAGATTGCCAGATCTGGACAGGGATGCATCTGAGCAGTCATGCATCGCCATGGACTGTCCGTCATCGAGGCTCAGCAGGACACGATGACGGGAAAAAGAAACAATTCACCCTGAACAGCTGCAGAGGACCGCGAAGACCTGACCTTGCAACTTGCCGAGCGAGGCGGCGCGGACGCTGGCGTGTCACTCAGCACTTTGCGGGGGCGAATCAGGGACTGCCGCATCCAGGCATCGGCACGGAAGGTGGCGTAGGGAGAGCTGCAAGCCATGAAGACCTCACTGATACACCTGTTCTAGTGCATCTGTACTAATGCGTCAACGGGCTGGTCAGATTCCGCATCCGCCGTCGACATTGCCGCTGTCGTCATGAAGCTGCTGCAGGCGCTTGAGGAGCTCCGCATCCCCAACGATCACCCGACGCCGGCCATCCACACCCATATAGGTGAGCCTCCCTTCCGCATCGACCACCAGGGCCGTGAGCGGCGTCACCGAGGAGGGCTCGTCCATGGATCAACGACGCAATGGAATCACCATGCCAGCACTCTCAGCACGAATGGGGATGCAATAAGTGAAACAACCCATGCCAACAACCACTGTTCACGCTGCACTGACATCAGAAGCCCCTGTTCGTCATGACCTCATGCCCGTGGCCGCGCCGACGCGCGCCCATCGATCGTCTGCGGGACTGGTGGACCCCGCCCATGCGCCAATCGCCATCGACCACCGCTGCAGTGGACGACCAACAGCAGCTCTGGAGCACGTTGATGCAGGGGGGCTTCTGGCTCTCCTGAGACAGAAACACGATCGCCAATCAGCTCGCCATTGATTGATCAGAAGCAGTGAACGATGAATCAATCCACGGCTTCGCCAATGTTCTTAACAGCTTTTCCACAATCCGACATCCTCAGGATGTCCATGCCAAGACGGGTCTTGCCACTGGCGGGGGAAAACCGGTTTTCCTCTTGACGAGGCCGGAGAGCAGCCTGTAGTCCAGCGAACATCGCGCTCCAGAACGACTGCAAACACTGATCTCACCCCCAACAAGGTCAACTTGATCGGTCCATCGGAACGGTTTTGACGAACCGTCTCCTGACGTGCGGAGATGGATTGCAGGAAGCGCAGAGAGCAATTTGCTGACCACTCCGGATTCCATGCCGCCACACGTCAGTGTGGAAAACCAGTTGCCGCAGGATCTGTATGAAGCCATGGGCCGATTCATCGAAAGCCATCCCCAATGGGACCAGTACCGACTGGTCCAGGTGGCCATCGCTGGCTTCCTGTTTCAGCAGGGCAGCCAGGAGCGGGTGGTGGCGCAGCACTATCTGAAAGGACTGTTCCACCACAGGCCAGATCCATGCCAGATGGCGCTCGATCGCTGAGCTGTGATTGCTGTGCATCCCCCGGAGAGCTGCAGTACAGGGTCCGAACCGATGCGCTGACGGAGTGGATCTTCGTTTGTCCCTCCTGCTGGCCCGCGCTGAAAGCGCAACCCGGGTACCGCTACGGAGGGACCCGAAAGGCGGATCGCCGACGCCGTCGGCGCTGAACTCAGGGCAGCGGTTGGCAGTCGTAGGCGACGATCGTGCCGCGGCGCTGCAGGAATTCCGGTTGCAGGGGGTCCTCGACCCGCCACCACCAACGACCGTCGGTGTAGCTGGGTGCACCGGCATTGTTCGTACGCGGTAGCTGCAAGGTCATGTCACGCCAGTGGATCAGAACTCCATCACCGGGGAGCGTCCCGGCCGAGGTGTTCGGAATTCCTCCGGGCAGACCGGTCGGATCCACCGCACCAGCCACGGTCTCCACCCTCAGCGGATCACCGTCACAGCTCCAGTCTGCAGCGGCCGGAGCCGGCAACAAGCAGAGCAACATCGACAGAATCAACGACAGGAGGGCACCCACGACAGACTTGTTCGATGACTCTCACCCTCGTCTACGACGGCGGCTGCCCCTTCTGCCGTTCCTTTGCCCTGCGCAGTGAGCTGGTGGGCGGGATTACGGAGCTGGAAATCCGTGATGGTCGGGCCGACAACGAGCTGCGCTCCCGCCTTCAGCAACAGGGGTACCGCCTGGCTGACGGGGCGATGCTGTTGGAAGGCGACACGATTTGGCACGGAAGCGCGGCCATTGCAGAACTGTGCCGACGCATGCAACCGAGTGATCCACTGCTGCAGATGATGCGCCAACTGTTTCGCGATGACGGACGTGCCGCGGGGGTTTACCCCTCCCTGTTGCTGGCACGACGACTCGCCCTGACCATTCAAGGTCAGCCAGTCGACCCGGACGTTCAACCGATCTGAGCGCGAACTGGTGTGGCATCACGACCCCTCACAGGTCTACGGTGTATGCAACACCTTCAGATTTCCTTAAGTATCGACCCCGATCCCTCCGTTCCTGATGCCCTGAGCCGCCACCAGCTCAGCGCCCTGCTCAAAGCAGCGATGGAGGGAACGCAGGCGCGGATGTCCAGCATTGACGAGGACGAACTTCTGCGGGCAGCATTGAGTGCCTGGGCTGATCAAACCAAGGAACTGGTCCAGTGGCTCGAAAGCCAGGGTGATGCCGTCAGCGATACCCGATCACCAAAACAGGTCATGGCTCTGGGCAGCTTCCGCACCCACTTGGTGATGGGACTGAAGGCACTGCGTTATGCGGAGAGCTGATCCCGGTCAGCGTCAGAGGGTCGGTTCAAGCTCCAAAGCGAGACTCATATCAACCTGTTCGGCGAAATCCTCGAGCTCGGCATTCATTTCAATCAACAACACGGCTAAAGCCGAAGCAAACTCAATGCAGAAGTCGTCCGCCACAGCGTCTCAGAACGGGACCCACCATTTCTAGAGACAGGATTGGCACTGCTGTGGCTGTCCTCAACTGATGTTCACAAACGCTGAATTCAGGCCACCAAGCGTGCGCTGAACTGATCGACATCAAGATTCAATTGACGCATCCGATCACGAATTCCCAAGCAATCTCTGCAGGAGCAATGATCTTGTCCAACCTCCACACGATGAAGGAGAAGTGGGAGAATTTGATCTTCGTCTTCGTAGAAGAGAGACATGATATCTCAGGCAGAGAGTAAAGTTACGGAGATCTTTACCGGAACCAGCTTCGACGACAACAACAAATCATTCAGAATGGTGTTATCAACACACTGGAATCGTCAGGATTCAACAACAACAGGTTCATTCACCAGTAATCCTGCGGAGCGTGCATCCTCGAGCAGCGTGCTCAGGCAATCCATACCGAAACAGGCTTCTCCGTTTAGCAGCGTGGTCCATTCCTCCTCTGGGAAGTGGGTTTGCAGCCATAAAGCACCATGGACACTGGCAACGATCAGACGGGCCAATCCGGGGCGATCAGCGTGTTGAACGAGGAGATCCAAGGCTGGCTTTCAACTCAACTGAGTCCATTACGCCGAACAATGGAGCGTCCAATTGTTCGTATTGATACAAAAAAGGCAAGAGATCTCCTCGTGGGCGGAGTTTTTATTGGTTAAGTTAATTTTGTTACGGGATTGAACACCGTGTCGGACGACCTGACAGCCATCCTGATTTCCTCCGTGTTGGTGGGAGCAGGGGTTGTGGTGGCGCGGTTCTTCCGAGAGGCGTCTCTGCTGGCAGCCTTTTTTCTCGTGGGCTTCATCGGCTTGGAGCTGACGCTTGTGCTGATCAGCTGAGCTCCTGATCCCGTTGCCAACGCATGCCCAGCCTGAACCGTTGATAACGAACCATCGCTTGCTCCTGGCTGAGGTGGGGATAAAGCGCCGATGCTTCCTCGAGGGTTGCGGGTTCCCGCAACCAATCCTGATCCGGTGGTGTGGCCGCCGCTGCTGAATCGCGCCGCCAGCGTCGAGAACCTGGCAGATGCCGGCGCCATCGATCGAGAAGCTCGAGGGGATGAATCACGGTGTTTTCACAGAAAAACTCGTTTTGGAGGACTGTCGCCTCGCTCAAAGCCGAGCTAGCACCGGGATAGCACGAGAGGAATGATGGCCCGTTTCGGACTGAAAATGATCACGGATCACCTGCCACGCATCGGTCGGCGGCGCTCCGTGGTTCCAGCTGTTCCAACGCAAGAATCGCAGAACGCTCCGAAAACGGATTACTGGGCGATGGATTGCGCCGCCAATCCCTGGCGAAAGGGATGCCGCACCTACGACAGCTGAGCGGTCGGATCAACAAGCGGCGACAGGCTCCAGCATGGACCGGGTTCTCAGCCTGAAACCCATCTGGAGCAGCCGTGCATTGGAGACACGAGCGTTGAACACCCTGGCCCCTGGACGATCGTGGTTGTCCCAGATCACAGGGGGGAGCCCTTCGTCATCGCAGAGGGCATTGGAGAGCTCGCGACGGCTGAGTTGAAGATCATCCACGAGGTTGTAGATGCCCTGAAGTCTGCGCTGAAGAGCAAACTCAACCCCGCGAACGATGTCCTCCAGGTGCACCCAGGCATTGATGTGGTTGCCGTTCTTGGCCACCTGCTGCCCCGAGGCACTGCGAATGAACGATGGGATGTCTTTGCCTGGCCCGTAGATCCCCCCCAACCTCAGCACACAGGTCTGAATCGAGGGAGTGTTGAGCCCAAGGACGGCATTTTCCGCCTCCACCAGCAGCTCGTTGGTGGTGTTGCTGAGATCCGGGGATGACAACTCCGTGGTGACGGCACCGGACTGATCGCCATAGACCCCAGCGCTGCTCAGGTAACTGACGTGCAGTGGACGTTGGCGAGGGCGCTCTCGGAGAGCCTTGACAAGGGCAGGAACCGCTTCGCCGTAAACCGCCCTGTACTGATCTTCCTCGTAGCTGGCCGTGGTCGGAGCCATGGCAACTAACACACCATCAAGGTCGTCGAAAACACTGAAGTCGGCGGCGGAATCACCAGCTCGAAGAATCCGGGGATGGTCGACCAGATCGCACAGCTCAGCCAGACGTGCCGGGCCCGTGGTGGTGCCCGTCAGCTCGTAGCCCTGTGCGCGGAGGTGAAGGGCAACAGCTGAACCGACGTAACCACAACCCACCACTCCGAACCGACCTGACATGAATTTGTTGCCCGTGTTTACACAACGTAACGATTCATGGGTCAGTGTGTTGTGAGATCCGCTGCAGTCTCTGTTGTTGGCTCAAAACAGCAGTTGCAGCAGTCCGAGTGTGACCAGGGCCAGTGCAGCGGCAAGAGCCAGCCCCCCCAGCAGCAGAACAACACCCGCCACCAGACCGATCCGCGCTGCCGTTTGGGGAAACAGGAGATAAAAGCTGAGGCCGAATGCCACGGGCCACAGCGGTGGCAACAGAACGCAAACGGCCGTGAGCAGGGTTAATCGACGGCGACGGCTGCGATCCTGTTCCTGGGACAGCTGAATCCGCTGGTTCTGACGATCGAGTTCCGCCTGTTCCTCGTCGCTCAGCCAGCGACCCCGTTGACGGGCGGCCTCAAGATCCTGGGCCGGATTGTTCGGGATGGATCCCTCAGTCATGGCGTCAGCGTAGGAAGCCGTGACAGCGCCTACGGCCCATTGAGTTGCTGGAACAGGGAACGACGGTCCTGCTCCAACTCAATCTGAATGGTGCGCGCCACCGCCTGAGGATCACTAAGAACCGCGTCATGGGTGAACCGCAGCGTGCGCAGATGGCGACTGAGGAGACGATCACGGTTGTAATCCTTGTCGCGGCGTTTGGTTTTGTTGTGGCGAGCTCCGTCAATTTCCACATTGAGCAGCCCATGGGGGGAGATCACCAGCAGATCCAGGGTGCGACGGGTGCCTGTTGCACCCTCAGGAATGCAGATGTGCACCTCAAAACTGAACAGAAGTCCGGCAGCTTCGAGGGCCTCACACAGCCGCACATGACCCTCTGACTGAAGATCAACCCCCTTGAACCTCTGCTCCCACTCAGCCATGCCTGCAATTCAGCGGTTCACCAGCCGTGCATGCAACGCACACACCTTGACCGCCTTGGCAGGTGGCGCCTGACAGAGAGCGCCCAGCTCCTGGTTCAGCTGCTGAAACAAGCCAACGTCCGCCCCGGGCAGAGACGAAAGCGCAGACAAGAGGCCGACCATCGCCACCATCACCACAGCATCACCCTCCGATCCAATCTTGAGACAAGATTAAGACCCTGAAGCTGGAGGGTTGCCCTGAGGCTGATCCACCTCATCCAGCTGAACCACTCCCTTGAGCGTGCCGAGGTGCAGCATCAATCCGGCACGCCAGGCCTCATCGGCATCAGCCGCTTCGACGCGCTCGGTGTTGAGCACGCCATGGCAATCAAGAATCAGATCAAACAGAGGCGGCATGCCGGGGAGATGCAGTGTCCCCATTCAGGCGAAATCATGCTGAAAACACATCCCCCAACTGAGGGATATTGAACTCAACAGATGGTCCTCAGGCCTGGGATGCGAGCACGGAGAGCGCTGCTAACACCGCAACAGAGACGACGATGAACGACAGACCCATCGCAATCTCATTGCTGCGCTTGATGTTCTGATAGCTGCGCATGACCCGATTGCGTGGATCGCCAAGCTAAGGGCGTAGTCACAAACCAAGCGAATGGGTCAATAGATCTTGATGTCGACGAGACGTTTCTTCATGTCCAAGAGGGCAAGAACTTGACTCGAGCTCAATCCACTCCAGGACCAACGCATGCAGGCGAGCGAGAGCACTCCTCTGCTCCTGAGAGCCGGCGGGTGTGTACTTGAAATCCATAAACGCCCGGTCAGCCAGCGGACGTTGTCGCAGGCAGCGATCCTGAATCGACATCAACTTTGCGGCTGCCCCGAACCGGACAGGCGCGAGATCCAAAGCACCATGCTGGCGGCAGAAAAGGCGCCAAAAATCGTGAGAAGCAGCTGCGTAGACATCTCGCTGAGGCGCGCTTTCAGCGCAACCGAGAACTTCTTCACAAAACTACATGCGCTGATCCTGCTGTGTGGGCACGTCCATCAATCGAGCGCAAACAGCCGTGCGCGAGCAGCAGCACCAATCGCCGATGTGTCATGTTGAAGGGGTGAAACAGGTCTGATCAGGCCTGTGAGCTGAGCAACCCTGATAACGCAGGCGAGCGAGAACCCGATAACCCTGTTTTGAACGCAATGAAGAAACACACCGCACGGCGTGCCTCAAACTTGGCTGCGCGCAAGATTGCAACCCCGAAGAACCCTCCTTCCAACCAGCACAAAACCTCTCCCCAACTGATCAGCTGGGAAGAGGTCATCGGCAAGCGCTGAACCGAGCTGAAATCAGCGGCGGGGTTCGGCCTGACGAACTGTGATCCCGCGTCCCATCCACTCGACGTCCTGCAGGTCGTCGATGGCGGACTTTTCATCCGCAGCATTGGCGAGGTCGACAAAGGCAAAGCCACGCTTTCGGCCGGTTTCCCGATCCAAAGGCAGCGAGCACTTGCTGACCTCGCCGTACTGGCTGAACAGATGAACGAGGTCTTCTCTCTCAGCGTCCCAGGAGAGATTGCCAATGAAAATCGTCAAAAAAAAGGCCAAAACCGTACTAACTCACCATCGCATACAGCCGTACCTTGGATGCCACTCATCCAGCAGGCTCCGCAGGCGGTGGCAGTGACAGAACGAATGTCAGCAGAGCTGAAGCAAGACGTGCGTCGCCCTCAAGTACTAAGAGACGGTGCACGTCCATCGCTTGACCAAAGTCCGGCGTCGCCGATCCGTTGATCAGACCACGCGCTTGGCTGCGGGCGATGACGTGCTGGAGCGACATGGTCATGACTCCAAGCTGGCTTATCTGAACCAAAGCCCTTCAGGTCTTCCACATTGCAGCGGTATTGGGCCAAAACCAGGCATGGGCACGCCATTTCCAACATCGGTGGGCGCTGCCCCAGAGGCAATGCGCCTTAACACCGATTGCCGGATGTGCTCCACG
>ERZ802822.1899-NODE-1899-length-12144-cov-7.522499_pt1 | contig 12144 bp, 16 predicted proteins | sample MGYA00345649_ERZ802822 | MGnify/ENA primary metagenome ERZ802822 (study PRJEB30503, sample SAMEA104212359) | marine metagenome | biome: Westerlies Biome; feature: [SRF] surface water layer (ENVO:00010504) within the epipelagic zone...; material: water...
AACGAAACCTAGATGCAAAGATATTAGATAATAGTACATCGCTTACTGAGTTCAACGTGATCCTTCAAGACCTGTTCCACAAACGTCAGATCGTAGGCATCTCACTCAAAAAGATGTCAGGTAAGACTGCTCGTTGGGAGTTAGTGAACTTTGATAGCGAGGAAGTATTTGATGGCGATGATTACGCATTTAGTTTCGACGAGGCAAAACTCAATCTAAAGACGAACGGCAAAGGGTATTTTGAAAACACCGAGTCGTCATTTAAAATATCTTCTAGTAAGATCACCATTGCCTTTCAAATTCGACAGAACTCTCGAGGATATAATAACCTGAAATTAGAAGGTACTGACATTAGTGCCCGAGCTGCTCGACTGGGAAAGGCACCGCTTGATATGGTAAGTCAGACCCTTAGAGCTTACGGTATTAGAGAGACTGAACGGTGGAGATCTTGGAGAAAATACCCGAAAAATATAGATGAGTTTCTAAATGATGAAGAGACTCATATCAAACGATTCAAGTCTTTAAAGGCAACGGGCAAAGTTGATCTGGGTATCAAGACCGCAGAAGAGTTTACCGAAAATGTCGCTTCGGTATTTGACACCGCGAAGAACGATAATGAACGTGCTGTCGCTAATAGTAAACTTCAACAGTTAGACCTCCTTAATGAAATATTCTCTATACGAGACGTTAATAAATTGAGCGACCTGCTTTCTGATATAGCATACCTAGGTCAGAAAAAAGGTGAACTCTTTGGACCATTTGCGAAACTATACTAATATGGAAACCTTCAATAATTTTATAACAGAACAAAAGAACACTCACATGACTCACATCGAGGATAAGGTCCTGTACGGTGGAGTCGATGGTACACGACAAGCAATCAATGCGTTACGTGGGTTGCGTGACATGTTGGCGGGATCTAGTGCTGGTCGTATCTCTGTAAAGTGGGATGGTGCACCCGCAATCTTCTGTGGTCAAGACCCAAGAGACGGAGAGTTCTTCGTTGCTAAGAAAGGCATCTTTAACAAGAACCCGAAGGTCTACAAGACCGATGCGGACATCGATGCAGACACTTCGGGCGACCTAAACTCTAAGTTGAAGGACGCACTCCGGTATCTCCCTGCGTTAGGAATCAAAGGCGTCATTCAAGGCGACTTCTTATTTGGCAGTGGTGATGTAACTACCAAGACCATCGATGGTCAGAAGTACAGCGTGTTCCACCCAAATACAATCGCATACGCAGTTCCCTATGATCAAGCAAAAGAAGTACGTGCCGCTAAGATCGGTATCGTCTGGCACACAACATACACGGGCAGTTCTTTTGAAAACATGACAGCGGATTACGGTGTTGACGTAAGCAAGTTGAAAAAGTCGCGCAACGTATGGTCACAAGATGCGATGCTTACCGACGTGACTAACGCAACGATGTCTGAACGTGAGACCAAAGAAGTCAACGAAATACTGTCGCAGATCGGTACGCTCTTCAGGCAGACTGCCTCTTCTACTCTGAAAACTGTTGCGGAGAACCCTAAGTTTGCAGGAGCGATTGAAACATACAACAATAAGTTCGTGCGTGCTGGTACACTGATCCCAGACTCTGCAAAGCACGTTAATGGATTAATAAGTAGTAGACAAGCGTACTACAAGAAAGAAATTGCAAGTAAGAAATCACAACGTGGCAAGGACAACTGGGCAGCGAAAATGAAAGACGAAATGGCATTCTTCTCTGCAAAGAATCGTGCAAATTTAGTCAAAATGTTTGAGTTGCAAAAATTAATTGTTCTTGCGAAATTAAAGCTTATAAATAGTTTGGATAAACTTAAATCGATTGATACTTTCGTGAAAACTTCTAATGGTTACAAAGTGACTGGCGAAGAAGGATACGTTGCAATTGATACACTTGGTGGTGATGCGGTGAAATTGGTTGACCGTATGGAATTTTCATACAACAACTTTTCATCTGATATATTAAAGGGTTGGGATTCCGCCCGTAGATAATATGGAATAAACCAATAGGGGAAATATAGAATGGCACCTATGTCATTTAAACAGTTCGTTAATGTAGATTATACACAGACAGGTGACGGACAGTTAGCATATAACGCAAAGAAAAGAAAAACGTCTATTGACACGTCAGAGGCATTAGACGCTTCACAACGTCGCAAGCTTGCAATGCGTATGAAACGTAATAAAGCACGTATTGCAATGGGACGTAAACGCGCAGAGCGAAAAACTGCTAATATGGATACGCTGAAGAAGCGTGCCAAAAGACAAGCACGAATACAGTTCGCTAAGAAACTCACCAAAGGTATACCGAAGGGTGACCTCACGGTAGCGCGTAGAAAAGAAATCGAGAAAAGATTAGACAAACCTGCATTAAAAAATCGTATAGACAGGGTTGCTCGTAAACTAATCAAAACGGTACGCAAGCAAGAAATGGAACGCAAGCGTGCTAAACGGCAAGGTGGTGCACAGAAGTGATTAAGAACTTCTCACAGTACCTAGTCGAGGAAGAACGCGAAGTTTACTTTACGTTCGGTCGTATGAACCCACCTACAGTTGGCCATGGTAAAGTCATGGATACTTTGGCAACTAAGTCAGGTAAATCTGACTATAAAATCTTCATGTCGCAGTCTTCAGACTCCAAGAAGAACCCACTGACCTACGAACAAAAAGTAAAACATACTCGCAAGATGTTTCCAAAACATGCGCGAAATGTCATGGTTGATAAGTCTGTCAAGACCGCTATCAACGCAATGGTCGCTCTGTACAACCAAGGTTACAAGTCAGTGACTATGGTTGTCGGAGAAGACCGTATTACAGAATTCGAAGTCCTGTTGAAAAAATACAACGGACAGAAAGCAAGACATGGTTTCTATAACTTCAAGAACATAAAAGTAGTATCTGCAGGTGCGAGAGATCCAGACGCTAGTGGTATTGAAGGCATGTCTGCCTCTAAACAAAGAGAGAACGCATCCAAGAATGATTTCGTTTCATTCTCTCAGGGTGTCCCTAAGTCTATGTCTAACCCAGACACGCGTAAGTTATTCAATGACGTGCGCAAAGGTATGGGTTTAAAAGAAGCAAGTGAATTCCGTAATCACCTAGAACTAAAATCAGTTTCCGAAACACGTGAGAAATTCGTGCAGGGCGAACTATTTGGTGTAGGGGATACAGTAGTCATCAAGGAATCTGAAGAGATTGCTACTGTATCCATCCTAGGTGCAAATTATGTCATCGTAGAAACATCTGACGGTAAGAAAATGCGAAAGTGGTTAGATGCTGTAGAGCTTGTCGAGAAACAAGATCCAGATATTAAAGACCGCAAGGGGACTCAACCCGCGAAATATCACGCAGGACTCAAGAAGTCTACTAAAGTAAAGCGTGATGCTCACTTCAAGAAGCATGGCAAGAAAGCAGATGACGATGAATCTGCATACAAACCAGCACCAGGCGATAAGACTGCCAAGACTAAACCATCCAAGTACACCAAGTCATTCAAGGACATGTATGACGAAGATTGTTGGGATGGGTACAAGCAAGTGGGCATGAAGAAAAAGGGTAGTAAGATGGTTCCCAACTGCGTTCCAGAAGAAAATGGTGCAGGTGATGAAGGTACTGATAAACTACGTAAGAAATACTTCAAAGACACTCCTGGCCAAGAAGATATTTTCGAAAGCTGGATTGACGACTTGATAAGTCGTATCGGATCAAAAACTATAAATAAGGACAAGTACAGAAAAGTAGCGCAACATATCAAACGTGAGATGGGTAAAGGTAAATACACGTCCCCAGAGTTTGCCGCTGCTGACACTATTCGCAAATTCAGTTTGGACATTGACGCAAAGGTACTTGCAGGAATGATAAGGAAACTAGCATGATTTCATTTAAAAGTTATCTTGAGGAAAAACGATACTCGACTTATGACAGTATCGATCTAGAAGAAGGTCCAGATGGTATCGCTGCGAAAGCGAAGAAGTCTGGTATCTCATCAGGAACTTTGCGTAAAGTATATAATAGAGGTGTTGCGGCATGGAAGACTGGTCATAGGCCAGGCACCACACCACAACAATGGGGAATGGCAAGAGTTAATGCTTTCATCGTCAAGAAGAAGAAAGGCAACCTGAACCACGACAAAGACTTAGCTTAAAAGGATTAAGAAATGGCAACAAAAATTACAGCGGGAACTGTCATTGCTGGCGGTTACTCAATACAAGGGGTCGACGCAGATAATCCACCAGTAACAGGTTCAACACCTGCTACAGACACGATAGCATCATTACATATCAACGGAACCGCTTCTGGTATTGTAGATTCTTCTACGAATTCATACAGTGTTAATTCATACGGCGATGTTTCTGTCGTTGATGTATCACCATACTCTACGGGTAAATCAATGACGTTCGACGGTAATGGTGATTATCTAAACGTCCCTTCTGAGATGAATTTTGGAACTGAAGACTTTACTTTCGAAGGTTGGTATTATTTAACAGGAGATAGGGCAACATTCCTTTCTGGTAGTCAAAACGGATCTTATGATTTTGTATATGTTTCTAACTCAATTCGAATAGGAAGAGTTAATACTGCATGGGATCAAATTATAAATCATACACTTACACAAAACACATGGCAACATATAGCCTTTGTGAGATCCTCTGGAACATTATCTGTATATGTTGACGGGAATTTGATAGGTGCAGAAACAAACGACAATAACTATTTCAGTGGATCGACAGTTTGGATAGGACAAAACTTTATAGGTGGTGGTGATGGTAGAGCATTCTCTGGTAATATGAGCGATGTTCGCATCGTTACTGGCGAAGCAGTCTATACAGAAAACTTCTCTGTCCCAACTAGTCCTTTAGGTGTGACTGAAACACCTGCTCCGGCACCTGCTCCGGCACCTGCTCCGGCAACATCACCAGTAAATGAAGGCACTTGGACTGTAGCCGTTAGTGCTATGTTCTCAAATAGTTTCCAAGGTCAAGCATTCATCATGAGAGAAGGCGGTAGCAACTCAACTCTCTCCACTGGTGGCGGGTCGATGGTAGGTTCTGCTGTTGCTTCGGGCGGTAATAATGTATTCGTAGGTAACTTACACTATCATGGTGGTGGTAATAACAGTGGTCGTATTTTCGTTTTCGATAAAACGACTGGCGGTTACATACGCACACTTTTGGGACCAAACGTGAACGACGCTAACTACGGTATGGAAGAAGTATGCGCATCTTCAGACGGAAACCTTCTTGCTACAAGATTTTATGAATACGTATATGTTCAAGGATCTTCTGTTGAAAGGTATGGTCTTGGACACGTTAGAATACAAAATGCTGACGGGTCCAATGTAGTAACTATTGATAATCCAGATTACCAACTAGGTAACTCATATGCGAACCAAATCTCATTCGGATCCCAAATGGGATTCACTTCAACAAAACTTATTGTTAGTGCGTTTGCTGCGGATAACAGTGGACAAGATTCTGGTTCTGTGTTTGTTTTCGATCCATCAAACGGAAATCTAATCACTAGACTAGAAGGGTCGGCGGCGGGCGATAAATTCGGTTTCTCTATCGACACTCAAGAAAATCACACAAGGTTCCTTGTTGGTTCTCCTAACCACAACAATAACGCTGGGCGTGTTCAATTGTTCGAAGAAGACGGAACTGAAGTGATGTCTATTGTAAGACCTAGCGCTGGTGGGGGAGGTTATTTTGGTCGTAATGTTGCATACGGTTCTGGTAGAATTGTTGTCTCTGAAGCACTGGACACGTCTGTCGGTAGAGTCTTTATCTTCAATGAAGAAGACGGGTCTCTGATTAAGGAAGTGACAGGCCCAAGATCTGATAACTTCGCATCTGAAGATATAGAAGTTGCAGGTAACTACATCTTTGTGGGTGCTTCTGGTTATAACAGTAACAACGGTGCTTTCTGGGTATACGACCTAGACGGAAATAACGGTACCCGTATCGACAACATCGGACCTTCTGGATTCGCTAAATTTGGTGCGAAGTTACATGCGACTGTAGGATAATATAAGGAATCTATATGAGTAAGACTAAGAAGCCACGCAACAAGAAAATGTCTCAATCAAAGAAAGAGAGGTTGCAAACTACTAGTTCTGAAAATAATAAGTTTAATACAATGGGGTCTTCGGGCCCCAATCTAAAAGTTAATAATACAAACCGCGCACAATCTAAAGTATTTCGTGGCGCATCAAGAGGAAGTTAAAGTGAAATCATTTGATGAGTTGAGAGAAGCCTATCGTAAACCTACACAGGCAGAGATAGATGCTGATCGTAGAAAGGACGGAAAGAGCAAAGACACTTCGTCACGATATAAAAATATGAAGAAGAAAGTCTATGGTAATATGATGGGCGGTCTTAAAAAGGAAGAGAACGATCTTGACGAAGCAGTATCTAAAGTCAAGACGACCATGCCCGATAAAGTTGCGTCAAGTGCAACAAGGTTTGGTTTGAAATCGAAGTCTCAGGGCGGTAGTGTTAGTATCAGTGGACCAAAGGGTAAACTGAATGACTTTTTACGTGCCATCATAGGCAGATCTTCTTATGGTAATGCCAGTGAACTTGACGAAGCAAAACTTTCTGATATGGAAATTCATAACAAGCTCGCTAATCGGAACCTTCTGATTAAAGCAATTAAGACTGCCGAGAAAATGAGCGGTAACATGACAGGTGCTGTTCGCGAGATTGAGAAAATGAAGAAGGGTCTGTCTAAGCATAAAGCTGTACAAGCTGCACTCCGTCAAGCAAATGAGTCTGTTGATCAAACTGATGAAATCCTAGAAGAGTCAGATACCTTTCATGTGAAAGTAGGTGATGGTCGGGACCACATGATCGTCAAGACTAAAGCAAAAAATTCTAGGGAAGCTGTCAAGAAGATAAAGTCTCAGTACCCTAAAGATCGAGTCTCACTTTATAGAGAGTCAGTCGAACTGAGTGAAGCACCAGACTTGATGAAGATGTCCAAAGAACTACTGAAGCACAAAGACAAGGGCATTGACTACGAGAAGGCAGCAGCTTATGTTCGTGCGATCCACAACAACTCTGCGGTGAGTGTACAAGACAAAGCAATGAAAGGTTTGCTTGACCTTCTCAAGAACATGGACCTTACCGATAGAACCACCATCACAAAGATCCTAAAGGACAACGGGTTCAAAACGAAAGGTGGTAGACTCATGCGTGAAGAGGTCGAATCCCTTGATGAAGCACTTCAATCAGTGACTAAGATTAAGTTTGACTACAAAGACACGATGCCAAAAGATCCAAAACCATCTGACGTTGGTGGGTTAAAGCAAGATTGGAATAATGATAGAACGGCAGTAAGAAGTGCGGTTAAGCCACTAGGTGGTCTTGTCACTGATTCGGAAGCACCCTCACGAACAAATAAGTTCGTAGGAACATTATCTGTTGGAACTCGTGGTGATGCAAGCAAACTAAGTAATAGTGCGATTCAGAAAGCAGTAAAGAGTAAAGGGGCAGAGATTCAGAATAGTCAGTTCATGAGTGAGTCTGTTGAATCCCTTGATGAGAACTACCGAACCCTTGCCACGCATGGTATGGGTGCTGAGACAAAGAACACAATCAATGTTGGACGAGATGTCGATTACTACGACAGTACTGGCACAAAGCGAATGGGTAAGATCACTAAGATGACTCGATCTGGTTATGTGGTTAAGGATGAAAAAGACGGTAAGTCTCACGCATTTGCTTTTCACGATCGTGCAAAGGCAAAAGAAATTCTGGCTAAAAGCAAATGAAAACATTTCGAGAAATCCGTGAAGGTTCATCTGCGCAGTCTCGTTTAGACAAACGTGCCGCAAAACTTGGGTTGGGTAAGAAGTCGGATAGACTAAAGAAGGCGACGGATTTCTTTAATAAACCACCACCATCCTTCTCCAAGGCAGAACTGAAAAAGATGGGTTATGCAGTAGAATCATCATCGGAATATGGTAAGTCCATGGATCGTATTCGTGATAAAAAAAAGAATGATGCTATCAAATCAAAGGATCGTAAAACTTTGAGCAGGCTTGCTGACCTTATGAAGAAGCAAAAGTAAAAAGAAGATTAATAATGAAAAAATTTAAACAGTACGTAGAAGAAGGTTGTTGTGAGGCGTGTAAGTCTCTCGACGAAGAGTTAGAACTAACCGAAGCAGAATATCAGGGTAAAAAAGTTACTCTGAATAACCCTGTACGTGGCGGCACAAAGAAATTTTATGTCTTTGTTAAAAATGACAAAGGTAATGTTGTCAAGGTATCATTCGGTGATCCTAACATGGAGATCAAGCGAGATGATCCCGCCCGAAGAAAAAGTTTTAGAGCTAGACACAACTGTTCAGACCCAGGTCCAAAATGGAAAGCAAGATATTGGTCATGTTATCAATGGCGTGCCGGATCAAAAGTAGATAATTGATAGATTATAAATAAGCAAGTAACTTTTAATCATAAGTCAACTAATTACATAATAATTATCATATGACTTATATCATTAACACTCATGGGTTTATCGAAAAATGGCAGATAATAACCAAATTCTACAAGAGCATGTGCAACGTGAAGAGCAACGCCTCGCAAGAATCGAGGACAAAATAGACAAGCTTTCCGACGCAATGATCGACCTTGCTCGTGCTGAGGAAAAACTCATAAACATAGAGAAGGCTAATTCACAGCATTTTGAGCGTATGAATAGGTTCTCATCTAGGATGGACGACATAGAAGATAGCGTCCAAGAACAGGGAAAGACTGTAAAGGTAATGCAATATATAATTACATTGTCCGCAACAGTTTTTGCTGGTGTAGTTGTCAAGATGTTTTTTGACGCATAATTAATAACGGAGACTAATGATGTCAGATATCAATAAAATTATGGAGGCATATTTGGGAATGGTCTCCGACCGTGCAATAGAAGAAGGTGTTGGAGATACTGCGATCGCGCACCAAACACCTTACGGTACTGTTGTGGCTACTAAGAGAAACACCAAGGGAATGAAGGGTAAGCAAGACGGTTACTCTCTAACCCTAAAGACCAAATCTGGTAAGACTGTTGACCTAGGCAGTCATCCAAAACCAAACAAAGCAAACGTCCTATCAATCGTAAAGAACATGATGGAGAACCTTGAAGAGGGTCGTGAAGAATGTCCTAAGTGTGAAGGCAAAGGATGTGACCACTGCGACGACAAAGGTTATCACGAAGTATCAGAAAAGAAACTTGATCCGGTAGACGATAAAGAGAACGATAAAAAGTTCAAGAACCGTAAGGACAAGGACATCGACAATGACGGCGATGTAGATTCTTCGGACGAATACCTACACAAGAAGCGTAAAGCTACAAGCGATGCGATGAACGGCAAGATGGACGAAGTGTCCGCAGACCTCGCTAAGGCTGCTGCTAAAGCAGACAAAGTCGCGATTAATAAGACTGATGATGAAAAGAAAGACGCACCTGCTGCCCCTGCAACTGCGCCTAAGAAAGATTCTCAAACACCTTCTCAGAAGTACGCAGAGTATAAGCGCGGCGGTGGTAAGTTGTCTATGGACGACTGGAAGAAACACCAACGCGAGTCTTTAGATATCGATTTAACAGATTCATTTGAGTCTATGTGGTCTGCTATGTCAGAAGCCGCAAACCCTAAGAAGGGTGCTCTTGCTGGCGAGAAGTATGATGACCACTCTTCTAAGCATGACAAAGAAGTCATCTCGAAGCACAAGAAGTCTGAAAAGAAATACGAAGACGATGAAGAAGATGGGCACACTAAGACATTTGCTGCTGCCAAAGCAGTGAAGAAGCAAGCGCCTGCGCGAAGCGGCGCAGACAATCTTTCTAATGGCGACAAATCTGTTGTCAATCCAGTAAAAGGTAAATAATATGATCAAGGCTCCTAAGTGGTGTAAAGACGCAGTTCCTGCTAAAGCAGGATGGAAAGATGCTAGGACAGGCGAATTACTCAAGGTCCAAAACTTTTCTCACGAAGAAATTGCAGAGTGGCATGCGTCTAAGAATCCAGCGCCAGTCGCACCTGTTGTAGAAGAAGAAGACTCTGAGGAAGAGTAGTTTAACTTTTATTGAGTCACTAAATACCTGAAACAGGAATTTACGAATCTCATATCATGAAGTTGAACAACAAAAACCTTGTAGTATATGCCGCTAAGAACTATTACAACCCTACTTGTATTGATGGGGATGAGTTCTTCGATGATTTGAAACGTTTTAAATACGTTAAACGTCTCATCAATAGATATCATCAAAGCGGCGATCTATCAGAAAGGTTAATCTTGAATCACCTTATTGTCATCTTTAATGTCTTTGGACATGAAGCAGGTGTTGAGATGCTAGCATTAAAGATACCCTTAGAGCAATGGTCTACTTTGAAACCCTTTCTAGTTTTTCTCAATGCGATACGAAACGAAGATATTACTGGTATCAAAATGGATAAACATGTAGTGGGCAAATTGAGAGAACTTAGATGGGAATCTTAAAATCAGCTGCCGATCTGGTATACACAATCCGATTTTTAAAACTGCTTGTCACTAAGTTTGAAGACACTGGTGCCTACAAAGCAGGAATCATAGATGCGGACGGCAACAAAGTCAAAGACTTCTCTATGGATACTATGGATAACCGTGACGCATACCGATCTCATTATACTGCGTTTCATCGTCTCGTATTCAACCTAAAGAAACTTATGGCGAAGGTTCCTGGCGGGTCGTCGATCGTTGCTCGATACGGCGCAGCACTTGCACTTATTAAAGAACACGGGAATCTCTCGGACAGTAACCTACAAAAGATTCATGAAGAGACCGGAATCGACATCATGGATGTTCTATTAGAGAATTCACAATGGTATGTTTTAGAAAATGGTTCTCTAGGAGAAGGCGTGTATAAAATGCGTAACGATTCTATGACAGATCAGTGTGATGAAATTATACGAAAAGATGATAAGATTCGTGTACTAGAGAATAATTTATGCCATGATATTATGGGCATACCTGTTTTCGAAGGAACTCATATGAGAACAGGTCGCCGAGTATTGTTTACTGCAAACGAGATTGCAAAATGAAAACGTTTAAAGACTTTAAAAAACAATTCGACGAAGACGTACCAACGAACAACACCTCGGGTGTCCCTGGCGCTGGGGACGACTCTTCTACTGTGATCGTTAGAAAGAAGGGCGACCGCAAGAACAAGCGCAAAAACAACATAGAAATTTTACGCAGAATTCTACCAAAAAACCTCAAGAAATAGCTTTACGAAGTCGTCATAATACTATATAATCTTACGTCTAATTAAAGGTATTCGTGATGAAAGTTATAGATTGTGGTGACTACAAGATAGTCATACTTCAAACCCCAAGTGACGATGAAAGTGCTATTCTTTCCTCTTATTCCGAAGACAACCTGATCTACGTTCCCGTTGAAGGGTATACAGGCACAGGACTTTCACCAGAAAGGTTCCTGACTAAAGATCCAACACTTTCGTTTTCAAACCATCTCATGTGGGAAGGTCTCTTCAGCGACGAAGATAAAGACCTCTACATAGAAGAGTGTTGTAAAAAGTTTCACGAAACTGGTAAACAAATGGTCATCGAGAACTATGAGTTTCAACACGATGAACCATTCTATGATTATTCAAAATAACTGAGCAATAATATGATTGATATACAGTATGATCGTGATGATCTTTTAACAGACTATGCCACTGGCATGTTAAAAGACTTTTATATGACAGAAAACGAGAGTTCACCACAAGAAGCATATGCTAGAGCAGCAGTAGCATGGGCGCAATATGAGGGTGTTCTAGACGAACATCTCGCTCAACGGCTCTACAAATATGTAAGTAAAAAATGGTTTATGTTTGCTTCTCCTGTTCTGTCTAATGCTCCAGAAGGAGGAAAGACCAAGGGTAAGGGGCTTCCTATATCATGCTTCTTAACCTACGTTCCAGACACATTGGAGGGTCTTATAGAGCACTCTAGCGAGTTACGTTGGTTGTCCGTTATGGGTGGTGGTGTTGGCGGTCACTGGGGAGGCGTTCGTACAGTCTCTGATGTTGCTCCTGGACCCATTCCCTTTCTACATACAGTAGACGCAGACATGATTGCTTATCGTCAAGGAAGGACACGTAAGGG
>ERZ802822.1902-NODE-1902-length-12136-cov-6.208641_pt1 | contig 12136 bp, 10 predicted proteins | sample MGYA00345649_ERZ802822 | MGnify/ENA primary metagenome ERZ802822 (study PRJEB30503, sample SAMEA104212359) | marine metagenome | biome: Westerlies Biome; feature: [SRF] surface water layer (ENVO:00010504) within the epipelagic zone...; material: water...
GGCGGGGTACCTTATTAATGAAGGTGGCAGCGGTCTAAAGATAGATACTGAAACTGTCTTTTCGATCGAGGTAACTCAAAAAGTGCCAGTATGGCTGAGACTAATTGCTACTGATGAGCCTGGGCATGGATCTTCGCCAAGAGCCACAAGTTCAGTTTCTCGTATTGTTCATGCTTTGAATTTAGTCAGAGAAAACCCATTTCCAGCTAGAATTATCCCGGCAGTAGATACATATTTTAAGAGTCTTTCTTTAAATATGACTGGTGAAAATGCTCAGGCCTTTGCAGATATTAAAACTGCAATTAAGCAAGATGATTTTCTTGCTAAGCTACAAGAGTTCTCTCCTTCGTATCATGCCTTAACAAGAGATACATGCTCCTTAACAATGCTAAAAGGCTCACAAAAAATTAATGTTGTTCCACCTGTTGCTGAAGCAGAGGTTGATTGTAGAATGCTGCCTGATAGAAGCTCAGATGAGTTTATTCAGGATTTTAAGAATTTAGTTGAGCCAGCAGGCGTTCAGGTTGAGCTTGTGCTTGCTTTTGCTCCTGCAGTTTCCTCAACTGAGTCTGAGTTCTTCAAACATATTAAATCTATAACAGCTTCAATGCATCCAGGTTCAAGAGTTGCGCCAGCTGTAAGCACTGGATTTACTGATAGTCATTTTACTCGTGAGCTTGGCATCGATAGCTATGGCTTTAATCCAATCATCTTTGATCCAAATGATTTTTCTGGTGTGCATGGAAACAATGAGAGAGTAAAGGTTTCTAGCTACTTGCAAGGCACCGAAGATCTTCATCAAATAGTCCGTCAATTCGTCCTTGATTAATTCTATTCTAAATATAATTCCAAGAACTCTTTTCAGTTTTTTAATATTTTTTGCATTTAATCTGCAGTCTGAAGATCAATCTGATGCAGATAGTTTTTTTGAAAGAGAGGCGCCAGTCTACCCAACTCCAGATAATTTAATCGGATGGATAGATTCAAGACAAACCTTAACCTTGAATGGCGAATGGAGCTATATCGTTGATCCCATGAATAATGGTTTGCCTGAGTCATCTTTTTTTGGGGGGTTTCCAAAAAACAAAACTCAAAAAACAGGTATGGAATTAATTGAATACAACTTTGAAACTGCAGCAAAAATTCAAATTCCCGGAGCCTGGAATGCTGCAGATGAAAAACTTTTTTTCTATAGAGGGCCAGTCTGGCTCTATAAGAAATTTCAATACTCTCCAAACAAAGAATCTTTAACCCACCTTTATATAGAAGGCAGTAACTTCACCACAAGAATATTCATCAATGGGTCTATTGTTGGAAAGTTTGAAGGTGGCTATGTCCCATTCAACTTTGAGATATCAGATCATTTAAAAGATGGTGACAATATATTATTGGTACAAACCGACAATACTCTCAATAAGTCTTCTGTTCCCACTCAGAAAACCGATTGGTGGCCATGGGGAGGCATTGTTGGTGATGTATATATTGTTGAGACCCCTAAGCAATTTATTAGAAATGCCTATCTACAACTAAATCCAGAAAATTTTTCTGAAGCTTATTTTAACCTTGAAATGAATAATAAATTTGCAGGAAAAGAGATTAGCCTTGAAATACCGGAGCTTCAATATACGAATAAATTCATAACTAACTCTTCAGGCGCAATCACAGAGAATATACAAATCACCCCACAGCTTTGGTCACCAGCAAACCCAAAACTCTATGAGGTCATCATATCTTCTAAGAATGAATCAATTAATGATGAGATAGGTTTTCGCTCCATCAAAACACAAGGCCAGAAAATATATTTGAATAATAGCGAGATCAGATTTAAGGGAATTGCTATGCATTCAGAGCCTATTGGGATAGATGGACCGGCTTTTTCACAGGAGCATTTTAAAGAATTACTATCAACAGCTAAGGAGCTTAATATTAATTTTGTAAGAGCTGCACATTATCCTTACACTCGCCATCTAGCCAAGATCGCGGACCAATTTGGGCTAATGCTTTGGGAGGAGGTTCCTGTTTACTGGAACATTGATTGGTCTAATGCTGAAACATTAACAATAGCTAAGAACCAAATCAGCAGACTGGTTCAAAGAGATCAAAATAGGGCATCTGTTGTGGTTTGGTCAGTTGCAAATGAAACGCCTCTATCTTCATCAAGAATGCAATTCTTAAATGCATTGCTTTCTGAAATAGAGGTGACAGACACATCCCGATTAACAACAGCGGCTCTTCTATCAGGGAGTGAAGAACAATTTAGGTCATTAGTTTTAGTTTTAGCCTTACAGGGAGCAAAATCTAAATGGGTTGATCCAAAAGAAAAAGCTATTTTTAAATCAATCCTAGATCGAGCAAATGTATCGATAGATCATGAATTAAATTTCTCCCTTTCGATTGAAGACCCCTTGGGTGATAGTGTAGATTTAATTTCTTATAATGAATACTTTGGGTGGTACTACGTAACATTTTTTACAGACCAAATGATGATTTCTGAAGGCACTCTTAGACAGTTAATGTTTGAGGTTATGCCAAAGATAAAAATTAGCTCTATATTTGATAAACCCATTCATATATCTGAATTTGGTGCAGGTGCAAAGTATGGCAATCATACGAATAAAATTTGGTCTGAAGGGTATCAAGCTAAGCTTTACAAGCATCAATTAGAAATGCTCTCTAATAATCCACAAATCCAAGGAATCAGCCCTTGGGTTTTCAAAGATTTTAGAGCCATGCTGAGACCTCTGCCTGGAATACAAGATTTTTACAACAGAAAAGGTTTAATTGATGAGAACGGAAATAAAAAAGAAGCCTTTAAAGTTTTAGCTGATTTTTATGAAAATAAATGGCATAAATAAATTTCTTTAAATTAATTATATTTTTTTTAAAAAAAGTGTTGACACTATTTCCTAAAGGCGTATATTTAATAGACCAACTCGGACCGACTTACAATCAACTGCAGACGGGAGTAAGAGAGAAAGAGAAGGAAGAGACGAAGGGCGAAAGCGTTATTAAGAGTCGACGATAAAAAAGAGCTTAGTGACCCACCAAGGAGGAAAGAGAAAGCCTCCAAGGAGCTAAAGAGATTCTCACTTTAGACCCCTTCCAATCTCGAACTGAAAAGACAGAGCTTAGCTCTGTTTTTTTTTGCCTATAGTTTTTTAATATCCATCAATACATTTCATTGCTTCACTTTAAACTTTAAAGGAGTATCATCCTGCACATGCGAGTTACTAAAACAAAAATTATTGCAACAATTGGCCCCAGCACAAATGAATATTCATTATTAAAAGACTTGCATGCTGCTGGCATGAATGTAGCAAGATTAAATATGTCGCATGCATCACAAACTGACGCATTAAAAATAATCGAATTAATAAATAAGGTTAATAAAATAGCTCGAAGGCCGTCATTCTCATCCATTTCAAGCATTATGACTCCCAACAAAGGGGCAAATGTGACACTCGTTAGAGTCATCAAGGAGAGGCCTATAACGACACTTTTTGATGCCAGAAATACCATCCCGAAAAGACTAAAAAACCAAACCCACATGCATTTCGACATCAAAGAGGACTGAGGAGTTGGCAACTCTTCATTTTCCTCAACAAGTGGTGACTTACTGGCAATGGGACGAGGATCAATGGGAATAAGATCTAGCTCGCCCCTACTATTTTTCTCTCCTCTAAAGTGAATACCAAAGAATGGCCTATTATGAGTATAGGCATCTCGAGCCCGTTTTATAAAGAAATAGCATCCAATGAATATGATGCCTATTTGAATAGATACAATTAGCGCTGTCTTGAAGTAAAGAGAACTCTCCATTTTTTTATTCCTTCCATAGTCGTTTAAATTTCAAAAAAAGTTCCGTATTTAAACTACTATAAACGAGTGAACAAGTCTAACGGAGTCAAGAGGATCGTTAGAAAATGGATGTTTGCCTCTATATGTAAAACTAGAGATAGCTATATACTTGGTCTACTGCTCTACTCCCCTCTGCGGCGGCTGGTCCCCAATGCTGGTACCCTCTAACTTCTGAGTGCCCAAAGGAAATCCGACCATGGGGATTAGATTTAATGATATCTGCATAACCCGGTCCACCTGCTTTATCAAAGAAAAAGCCAGGCGTCGGGGTTACATAGGCATGGCCCCAACGATTTAGTATTATTCCGGCGATATCTCTTCTCGCATCAAAACCACTCCCACCGAACATTTTAATCATCTGCTGTCTAATTTCACGTTCATAGTCCATGTAGGACTTTGTGAGCAACTCCATTTGCCCTAATCGTGACTGCTGTTGGGCGCTATAACCCATGTTAGGCTTCTCAAAAGAGACATAAAAAGTCAAAACGATCGGCTTATTAGGATCTAAATCTGGTTGATCACTGCCAACATGCAACAGGCTCCTGATATTAGTATGATATCCAAATCCACCCGACCATTGGCACGCGGTGATTCCAAGCTTATCAAGAAAGCGCCAGTTGTTTAGTGCGACATTTGCAACCAGCATGGGGGCATGATTAAACTTGTTATAGGCTTGGGTGTGAGAGCTTGGAAGGTCACTCATAATACGCCTGTTGATCCATCCGCCAGAGGCCATAACAACTGCCTTGGCATTAACCTTGTATAGATCACCGTTTTTATAATAGGTCACATCCACTGACTCAGAACTACCGTCCCTTTTTGAGTGAGCTACATCAATTACATTACTATTTAATCGACATCTAACAGATTGGCCAATGCGATCAAGAGCGCTGAAATTAATTGGTTTCTGCATTATGTCTTCAAAGGTATTTTTACCATGAATGGCGTCAGGAATAAGTAGTTTTACGAAGTGACGAGCAAAACCATCATTCCCACCGGGAAAGCTATGCCGATTTTCTGGTTTTACGGGTTCATCCTTCGCGACCCCATACATTCCAAGCAACTGAGCAGTATAAGCCGACATAACATCGCAACCCATTCCTCCCGCACTGGCAATCACTGGATCGGCATATTTGGTGACAGCTTCATCCAATCCCATGACCTTCTCAATGTAGTCTTTATAGGTCATATTATCTAACCAGGCCTTGGTCTTAATATCTGAAGCAGGCATATTTTTCGCATACTTCCATGCCAAGAGATCCTTTTTTATTTTATCGGAGACTGGGTAATCCTTAAGATTATTTCTCCACGGATTTTTGATCCATTGCGGATTAACATTGTGCGACTGCTGATCAACAAAGTGGCCTTTTGAAATATATTCCTCAGCCCATAATTGCACGTCATAGTGTTCCTGAGAGAACACCATATTTTTTGGATTGTTGGGCATTTTGCTGTAGCTAAAATCATCAACTGGGACACCAAGTAATTCAATATATTTGCGATCCTCATCAAAATCGAACTTGGTGTTGTAGTAAAAGCTATTTGATCCTTGGGGTGCTGCGATGATTTCCCCTTTAACATTAAACTCATTTCTTTTTGCTTCACCACCAAAAATTGGATGGTTTTCCAGAATAAGACAGTTTTTGTCAGGATTCAGCTCTACTAAACGTTGAGCAGCACCTAAGCCCGCTAGACCGCCGCCTACAATAACAAGATCATAATTCTCACTGACTGGCACGCTCTTCGCTCGATCAGTTGTCAGTAGACCATCCCTCACCGCGTGAGCTGCTTTTAAAATATCAGGAGTATTACCATGAGAAGTTTGGGAGTCACCCACCCCACCAAAGCCATACCAGTCATCCTGCACTTGATTTGGTAGCAGGTGACTAGATTTCCTAGTTAACATAGCCGGAGCCGCCATCGAGTAAAGTAAGCCACCGGCACCCAAAAGTGCTGAATTTAGGAAATCCCTTCTATCGATCTTTTTAGTAAGGCCAATTAACTTATCATTTTTTTGTATTTTAGAATTTTTACCCATAATGCTAGGTCTCTTTTTATTATTCTCAACTAAACCACTACTTAAAAATCATTTGAAGCGATCCGGATATATTAATAGTCGCACTGTTTTTACAAAAAAGGTATCGCTTTAAAGTACTTGCTTGTTGAGTACGAAACTAAATGGCACGTCTAGATTGAAAAAACTTGTAAACGGGCACTCCTAAGAGGAATAGGCTTACTCCCAGAGTCATGACATACCAACCAGACCCTGCAGCAGCTATTAGCGAGTAAATCATTGACAAGAGAGCCACTCCTGCCCATCCCTTGGAACTAGACCAAGAGCGTTTAAATTCAGCAGCAGCGGACAATCCATAAGGCGCCAAAATTGAAAGAGTCGACATAGATATCAAAAAAGAGAATGCACCCACCAACCCGTCAGTGAAATTAAGCACTAGCAATGCAGTAGAAAAAACACTGGACACTACCAGAGCTGGCCCTGGCGCACCTCCTCTATTCCTCTTTGCAATAATCGATGGGGCAAGGCCATCTGTAGCTACTTGCAAGGGCATCTGACCCATCACAAAAATATTTCCATTTAGGGCGCCTGCTGTAGAGATTAGTGCGCCTATGCCAATGAATAGTGCGCCTGCGGAGCCTAAATATGCAGCTGCATCAACAAAGGGAGACTCTGAAAACGCCAATACCTCATGGGGTACTAAAAACATGATAGCGATGGAAGAACCAACATAAAGAAATGACACGCTTAAAGCCGCACAAATTACCGCTAAAGGAATAGTTTTTTTGGGGTTCTCCACATCACTGGTTGGAATAACAGAAGCTTCGATCCCTATGAAGGCCCACATTGTTAATAAGGCGGTGCTGGCTAGTGCCTGAGTGATGGGAAGCTCTTTAAGATTGAAAGGTGGAAAGTTACCACTGTCTCCGTAGGCAAATCCCAGGCCTATCACAACCACCAAGGGAATAATTTTAAGGATCGTCAACACCAACTGGACAGTTGCCGCCTCTGAAATCCCTTTAATGTTAACCAATGTTAGAACGCCAATGCCAGCTGCCGCAACCAACGACTGGGCAAAGCTATTTGCAGCAAAAATTGGGAATACAGAACCCATATAGCCTGCAAATCCTATTGCGATAGCGGTAACCCCAAGCACGACACCAACCCAATATCCCCAACCTATTAGGAATCCAGCAAGATCACCAAAAGACTCTTTTACATAGGCATAAGGGCCACCGGGACGATCAGTATTGCTAGCTAATCGAGCTAAAATAACTGCTAAGACTAATGTCCCCACTGAAGTTAGTAACCAGCCCAGCAAGCTGATCCAGCCGAAGGGTGCAAGTACTGAGGGTAATAAAAAGATACCTGACCCAATCATCACCCCTACTGACATTCCCCAGCACTGCCAGAAGCCCATTTTTTTTGTAGTTGTACCCATCATAGCTCCCAGCGGGTAGCTCATATCTCTATCGAATCATGACAAGAAAACCAAGGCATCGCTAATTATTATCAGCACGCAAAATAGGCCTTGTCATACAGGTTGGTCCGCCCTCGCAGGGGATACAAAGAGACTCACCTGAGAAGGTGTCGATCTGACATCCAGCGTTTTCCATGAGTGACAATGTCTTGTCGTAGCCACCAATCGCTAAAACATGGCGAGGTGCAAGAGCCAACACATTCAAATTCAATCCGTTTGAGCCCTCAAACTCATCTGCTGGTGCCTCAATTAACTCAAATCCCCTAGCAGTTAGAAGTTGAGCTAAAGCTACCGGTAAAAGTGTTTTGTGAATCAAGGCCAGATCATTGGCGAGCAGACTGACTAGAGACATGAGATGCAAGCAAGCATCTTCACCTTGATAACATGGCAAATCGAATACAAAAACGTCTATACCCTGCTTACCCAGAATAACTTTTAGTTGTTCAATACCAGCGTCATTAGTTCGGTATCCTCGACCAATAAGAAGTGTCTGATCATCTAGCCATAGAGTATCACCCGCTTCGCACTTGGCTTTCCCCGAAATTTGGCCAATCACAGGAATGCCTGTCGACTCATAGAAGCTAGAGTGTGATTCAGCTTCACTTATTCTGAGCAATTTTCCTGGATTTAGTTGAATAGCTCCTTCAGGAGTCATTAAAGAAGCATCGTATGTAAAAATCGCGTCAGCTGATTCTGTATTCTCGGGCATCCATAATACTTCCACACCCGTGTTCTCTAAACATGATACAAAGTCCGCATAATCTTGAATGAGCTCGTCTGAATTGAAACCTTGCCCATAATGCCATTTAACTCTATCGGCATTTCTCAATGCCACTCCTGGCGCATGCAGCGCAACCCTTCGCAAGGGAGCTACCATCGAGGATATTCCATAATTCTTAATCGACATGATTACACGATAACCATGCAGCAATAGAGCATCTTTTATTCATTACCCTGACATCGATCAATTCCGACCAAATTTTCTCTCAAAAGACTTGATGCTTGCTCAACTTCCAGGGCGGTGCAAAATTCACGATGTAGGTTAGCTACAGCCATTGAGTGCACTAATTCGGGATCATAGTCTGTACCATCAAAGCCAATGCGGTTTGTTGTTGCGCAACAATCTGAAATTAGGTACGTATCAAACCCCATATTCCCAGACATCCTGACTGTTGTTTCAACGCAACAATTGGTAAAAAACCCAACTACTACCAATCTTTGAATTCCCGCTCTGCGCAATATAATCTCTAGTGATGTACCTATGAAACCACTATTAACATCCTTCTCTATGACGATATCATGATCACAAATTTCAAAACCCGGCTTCAACTCACCTCCACTCTCAGATAACTTCAAGGGAGAATCCGCCTCGCGAGAATCGTGCAATGTCCAAGCAACTGACAAACCGGCTTGCCGCCATTCCGCTAGCAGTCCCAACATATTACTTTCAGCATCGGGATTATTTCTTCGGCCGTTTTTACCGCCCCAATGAGACAACACATCAACACCTTTTTGCACATCAATTAGCAGCAAACAGCTGTCCTTTGAAAATCGATTAATCAAGTCAGTCTTCTTCCTATTTAACAAGTTTAGTAATTTCGCCAGAGTAAAGACTAAGCCAAAATTTGTCCAGATAACTGTTGATAGCAGGTCAACTTTAATCTTTAACCCAATTCATTTGACTGGATGAGGTATTCAGCTATCCTTTTCTCCCTGCGGAGTGAAAGTATGCAAATTCGAAGTCTAAACACAGTTCTTTTGGTCGCCCTCCTCTGCGGGTGCGCAGGAAAACTAGATATTAGTAACCTTGAACTCTCATCAAATGTGCACGAAGGTTGTTTTTCAACCACAACATCGATGGATGTCTACTTTTATAAAAACGGTTTTAACCAAAAGTACGAACTGTTATCGCCTAAAGCACCATGGTGTAGCAACGACATATTTATGGAATCGTGTCAAAAAGTATTCGCAATTTCTAAAAGCGGTGAAATCAAAATCACTAAAGTATTTAATAAATCATTTGGTGCCTACGGAAATTGCTGGGAAGTATTTGCTACAGCGAAAAGTAAACCCGATGTCGAATTCGCGATACCTGCCTGCTGGGTAAATCATAATCCAGATGTCTGGGTAAAACCGAAGAAGCCTTGGAATCAAAAAAAGGCAGAAGAACGGTTGCGCATTGATACTGAGTTTTTAGAGGAAGTTCGCTGTTCTTTTTAAGCAAACATGCCGCCCACACCCCCTCACCTAATTTGACTAACTAAATGGATTAGACATTATATTGGGCGCCCTCTTGCATCAAAATTCAGTGTTTAGTCCCTGTAGTCAGATTCCTGACTATCTAGGATAGTCTTTAACTCACTGAAATGTGCATCAGCAGAACCAACATAGGTTTCCCATTGTTGAGCCGTCTTCTCAGCTACCTCATCTGATAAAAAATTAAGATCTAGACCAGTTTGAAGCGCACGAATATAGGTCTCCGCAGAACGCTCAAAATAAAACAATCGATTAAATGCATCCGATACGCTAGAGCCTGTAACCATAACGCCATGATTACCCATGAGCATCACCTTTTTATTGGGATCACTCAGCATAGCTGCGCACCGCTCGCCCTCATCAACAAAGGCCATACCATCAAATCCTTTGTCAATGACAACTCTATTATGAAACTGAGCTGTGTTTTGATCTATTGCAGGTAATCGTGGGTCTTTAAGACACGCCAGTACTGTAGAGAATGTCGAGTGAACATGAAGAACACAACGTGCGTGTGAGCAATGTCTATGCACTGCACTGTGCAAGCCCCATGCAGTTGGATCTGGGGCATTAGGTTGAAACATCGTATCCTGGTTATTGACATCCAATATCAGCAGCTCACTGGCTCTAATAGTGGAAAAGTGTCGCGCGTTCGGATTAATCAAAAACTGAGTGCCAGTGTCGTTGATCGCTACCGAAAAATGATTCGCAATACCTTCATGATAATTTAATCTCGCCGCCCATCTAAAAGCAGCACTGAGGTCTATCCGGAGTTGATGCAAGTGATCGGACATTTAAACACTCCAATTTATATTTCTTATAATCGTAATCATGATAGCCCACATAAAGATATCCAGTGCTATTTTTGTTCTGAGAATATCTGTTACCCCCAATTAATTTGACTGAATGGGCTATTCAGTTATGATTAGATCATCATTCAACTAATTAACGGAGTTAAAATGAACTTTTCAAAAGTTTTCGTGCTCATAACCGCTCTAGGTATGTCCTCAATGTCCTTGGCTGACGCAGCTTCTGAAAAAGAAGCTGAGAAATTACTCAATATGGTTGGAACGCAGGAGGTTATGGAACAGTCAATGTCCCAAATGCTTGATATTCAGCTACAGCAAAATCCAGCTCTAGCCCCTTATAAGGGCGTTATGATGGAATTTCTCAATGAAAATATGAGCTATGAGAGTCTAAAGCCCGAATTGATAAAAATGTATTCCGAGGAATTCACCAGCTCTGAACTGCGCGAAATTAACGCCTTTTATTCAACTGATGTAGGTATAAAGTCAATTGAGAAAATGCCTACACTCATGATGCAGGGTGGTCAATTAGGTGCAACTCGTGTTCAGGAAAATATTGGCGACTTACAAGCAATGATACAGGCAGAATCGGAACGTATACAAAAACTCCAATCTGAGTAAAGTTAGGGGATGAAGCGACTACTTTTACTTGCAGCCATATTCCTAAGCGGGTGTATCGATGTTGACATAGAACTGGAAGCAGATGGTCCAGCGATAAACCCTACCGAAACTATTTCTCTTTACGTCGATAATTTTAATAATGCCGATATCAAATCACTTAATGAAACTACTGAATCTCCTTTCTTTTGGCTGAGGGGTGTAGAGACGGATGTTTATGAATCATATGGTGATTCTGTAGACTTTGACGGACTGCGACGCAGTGGCTGGAGTTATTCAAAAGTAAACTCGCTCGAACTGATCTATGAAGACTTAGAAACATCCATGGTTAATATGAATTTCTCTAGATATGACGAAGATGATCGCGTTATTTTAACTGGTTCAGCCAATTATTTGTTGATAAATGACGATGGTGTCTGGAAAATAAAGGGTGGTTTCGCTCCGACGAAAATAAGCATCGGAAAAGATTAAAAAGACTTCCCTCACCTATCTTAACTCGTAAGGGCTTTCTGGTTCATCGATTATATTCATCTTATTTTATCGCCTTAACAGGATAACCATCCAACGACCAAGGTTTAAAATATCGGCTAGCGCAGCTGACACGTATGTAAGGGCTGCTGCCCTTAAAATACTACTAATAGCTTTTTCATTTGACTGCGAAACGTATTTACCCTCCCTTAGTAAAGGGAGCGCTTTAGAAAAACTTGCATCAAATTCAATCGGCAGGGTAACCGCATGAACCATCATGCGAGCAATAAAACCGGATAGCCCAAGGAAAAGCAATAAAGAAAAAGGCATTGGATGTCGGGTAAGAATACCGATCACTGGCGATAAATAGATTATAGCTACACTCCAACGGGCCACCTTATCGACAATGGGGATCATTTTTGTTCTGGTAGCCAGACGTTTGTCACCCTGATGATCCTGAATCGCATGCCCAACCTCATGGGCAGCGATAGCAACTGCAGTTAACGATTTCGATTCATAATGCTCTCGCGAAAGCCTAACTTTTTTTTCAATTGGGTCATAGTGATCTCCTAGCTCAGTTATTTCTACCTTCACATCTTTTAATAAAAATCGCTCAATTAAATGCTTTGCAAGCTCACC
>ERZ802822.1908-NODE-1908-length-12115-cov-12.758016_pt1 | contig 12115 bp, 15 predicted proteins | sample MGYA00345649_ERZ802822 | MGnify/ENA primary metagenome ERZ802822 (study PRJEB30503, sample SAMEA104212359) | marine metagenome | biome: Westerlies Biome; feature: [SRF] surface water layer (ENVO:00010504) within the epipelagic zone...; material: water...
GATGTTGTCTAATCATACCTTTAGTATCTTTACCGTAACTCCCAGCCTCTTTCCTAAAACATGGTGTTGAAGCAACAAATCTCATTGGAAGATTTTTTTTATCTATGATTTTATCTTTAACAATATTTGTTAAAATAACTTCAGCAGTAGGAATAAGAAATTTTCTATCAGAACCTTGATCAAACTTTATTTCAAATTGATCATTTTCAAATTTCGGCAATTGTCCTGTGCCAAACATCGTATTGTCAGAAGCTATTAAAGGCGGAGAAATCTCTTGATATTCATTTATGTTGATATGTGTATCAAGCATAAAATTTGACAATGCTCTTTCTAGTAATGCCAACTTATCTTTTACGAAAACAAATCTAGAACCTGTGGTTTTAGTGGCAAGATCAAAATCTAGCATATTTAATGCTTCGCCTAATTCGTAGTGAGATTTAGGTTTAAAATCAAAAATTGGTATTTCACCTGATTTTGATATTTCAACATTATCATTCTCATCATTACCTTCAGGAACATCGGTGTGTGGAATATTAGGTATGTTTGATAAAATTTTATCTAGTTCGATCTTTATATTCTTTTGATTTTCAGTAACTTTGCCTAATTCAACAGATATTTCTTTAGATTTTGCAAACATACTTTCATCTTTAGATTTTGAAATATCTTTTTTTTCTTTTTCTAGAGACTCTTTTTTTTGAATTAAGTTTCTATTTTCTTCATCTAATTTTTGTAAATTTTCAAAATCAATATTAGCGGATCTGTTTTTTAAAGATTTAGCAAAAGCAGAAAAATCATTTCTAATATCTTTTAAATTATGCATCTGTTTTTTCTAGATTCTTATTTTCTATAAATTTTACTGAAAATATTGATAATTCATATAAAATTAATAAAGGTATAGCTAAACCAATTTGAGTTATAGGATCAGGTGGCGTTAATAAAGCTGCAGCTGCAAAAATTATTACGACTACATATTTTCTTCTTTCTCTTAAAAAATCACTATCTACGATCCCTACTCTTGCTAATAAACTTAATACAACAGGTAACTGAAAACTTATACCAAAAGCAAAAATTAGTTTCATTACAAGTGATAAATATTCATTTACTTTAGCCTCAAGTTGTATTGGTAAACTAGTAGAAAGACCTGTACTTTCAAAAGATAGAAAAAACTTAATTGCAAGAGGCATAATCAAATAATAAACAAGCATTCCACCAAGAAAAAATAATATTGGTGTTAATATTAAGTAAGGTAAAATTGCAATTTTTTCGTGTTTATATAATCCAGGAGCAATAAATTTCCATATTTGCATCAGTATGTAAGGACAAGTAACAAAGAAAGCGGTAAAAAATGAAACCTTTAAATAAGTTAAAAAAGTTTCTTGAAGTGCAGTAAATATAAGTCTTCTATCTGATCCATCATCTTTTACAGCTTGTGCATAAGGATCTACTAAAAACCCATAAATATGTTCGGCAAAAAAATAGCAACCGATAAAAAAAATAATAAGAAATATAAAACTATGTATAAGTCTTTTTCTTAATTCAGTTAAATGGCTTACAAAGCCACCTTCATTTTCTTCATTATTCATCTTCTTTACTATCTTTTTTTATTTTATTGTTGTTTGTTTCATCATCAATATCAATATTAGAAACTTCATTTTGTATGTTGTTCACATATCTTTTTGCAGTTCCTATCCAAGAACCCACTTTTTTTAACATTACTGGAAAATCTTTTGGCCCCAAAACAACAATAGCGATAGCAACAACTATTAATATCTCAAACCAACCAATAGTAGGCATGTGATTTAATTTTTATTTTCTGAGTCTTTATTTTCGTCGGAAATATTTTTTGGCTCTGACTCATCAGTAATATCTGATGCCATTCCCTTTTTGAAACTTTTAATACCTTTAGCAACATCTCCCATTAAACTAGATATTTTTCCTCTACCAAATAATAAGACTACTAATATTACAACAATTGCTATTTGCCAAATTCCTATGCTCATAAAATCTTATAACCTTTTTATGGATAATTTAAAAGTTACTTTTTTGTTAATCTTTATCTTCAGTATCAAGAGTGCTATTTAACATTTCATCAATATTGGAATAGATATCTTCTTTCTTTTCATCTTGTTTTTCTTTAAAGAATTTTCCTGTTCCAAAAATAGCATTATCTATACTTGAACTATCAATCAATCCAGCAGCACCTAATTCATCTACTGTTGGCAAATCAGAAAGTTTTTGCAAATTAAAATGACTTAAAAATTCATCTGTAGTCACATATTGTATAGGTTTACCCGGTACCTCTTTACGACCTCCTGGTTTGACCCAATTGAGTTCCATTAAAATTTCCAAGGTATTAGTTCCAAAAGCTACTCCTCTAATTTCTTCAATCTCAGCTCTTGTTACAGGCTGATGATAAACAATTATAGCTAACGTCTCTACAGCTGCTCTTGATAATTTTTTTTCAACAGTCTTTTCCTGTGACATTAAATTTGAAAGTTTTGGAGATGTTCTAAAAGACCATTTGTTTTTAATGCAAACTAAATTTATTCCTCGATTAGAATATTCATTTTGCAACTTTTCTAGTGATTTAACTACATTTGATTTTTTTGAGACCTTATTTTCAATTGTGTCCACATCCAATGGTTCAGCAGCAGCAAAAATTATAGCTTCGATCTCTTTTTCTAAGTCAGTTAACTTAGAAGGAAAATTAACTACATTATCTTTAATCAATTTTTCTTTTTTAATCATTTATTTTTTTAATATAAATATCTCCATATAAGTTTTCCTGTTTAATCGAAATATTACCTTCTTTAACAAGCTCTAAAGATCCAGAAAAAATTCCAGCTTTGCCGGTTTTTTTATATTTAGATCCATCCTTAAATCCTCGAGGTATCAAATCATCGATATTTTTCCAATCAATTAATTTACCAAAAAATTCTTTAATTGTTTTGATGCCATCCTCAGTTGTAAAAACAGGTAGTTTTGGAATGTTTATTCTTTGAAAGTCTTTAGTCATTATAATTGATGAATATGCTTTTAATAATTCAAACATAGTTAAATTATATTCAGAACTATAAATTGACCTTATATTACCTTTTATTCCTCTAGTTCTAATCTCTCTACCCAATCTTTTTCTCTTAAGCATTTGATCTGATAGTAACCTGATTAATTCTAATTTTTTAAGTTGTAATTTTAACTTGTCAGCTACTTCTTGAACTTTAAATTCTTCTTCAGGATCTCCAGGTAATAATAATTTAGATTTTAGATAAGCAAGCCAAGTAGCCATTAATAAATATTCTGAAGCAATTTCTAAATTTAGATCTTTTTCTCTGGTAATATATTCATGAAATTGATCTGCTAGTTTAGTTATTGAAATTTCTTCTAAATCAACTTTTTGTGCTTTAGCTAAATCTAAAAGTACATCTAAAGGACCGCTATAATTATTTATATCAACATTAAATAAAACAGAATCAGACTCAGACATTCTTGGATATTAACTTAAAATTTTATAAAATTGTGATGTTTTTTTAATTATAAAATTACTTATCAAGGGTGTGTTATAAGCAACAATCATCATTTCTTTTTGATTACCATTGCAATGTAAAACAATATTACAACCTGCTTTAAAAGCTTTAATAGTCTTTGTTTTCATATCTTCTTTTAAACCTTTCATAGATAGGTCGTCAGAAATAAGAATATTTTTAAATCCAATTTTCTTTCTAATATATTGAATCACTTTTTTTGAATGGGTTACCGTGTTGTGTTTATCTAATTTTTCATAAATGACATGAGCAGTCATTGCAAAATGGCAGGCTTTATTCTTAAAAGGATAAAAATCATTTTTTTCCAGAAATTTAAGTGATTTTTTAACTATTGGTGTAAAGTTGTGACTATCAACTTTAGCCAATCCATGTCCAGGAATATGCTTAATTACAGTACCAATTGAGTTTTTGTGAAAAAGTTTGATACATAAATCTCCTATTTTAGAAACTGTATTTCTATTTTTAGAAAAAGATCTATCACCAATTATGTTACTTGCACCTTTTACTCTTAGGTCGAGTATTGGAACGGTATTTATATTTGACCCAATTAATTTTAGTAAATATGAAGTTTTATCAACAAATAATTTATAGAATATATCGAAATTTTTTCTATTTTTTTCATAAAGACCTCCAAAATACTCTGATGTTAAGTTATCAAATGATATTATCCTATTTAATCTGTTGACCCTACCACCTTCCTGATCAATTAATATTGGATAATTTTTATCTTTAAAAATTTTTTTAATATTATCTGTAAGAGTTTTTGTTTGATTAATAGATTTAATATTTCTTGAAAATAAAATAACGCCCCAAGGCTTATGTTTTTTTAAGAAAATTTTTTCATTATTAGATAATTTATAAGATTTTAAGCCAACAATAAAAGCCTTTCTATTGCTAATCATTTTCTAAAAGTTTCCAAAAATTAAATTTCTTTTTCTTCTTTTTGTTATTTTGATTTACGTATTCAATTATATCTTGGGTATCACTTTCTAAAATGGGCAAATCTTTTGAATAAATCTTTATTTTTTCTTCAATATTATTATGTGACCGGTAAGATTTTTTAATATTTTGATCAGAGAAATAATATCTTCCTGTAAAAAATAGAAATATTCCAATAATTAGAATGAATATTAAATATTTAATTTCTTTTAACATTACATTTTATCAGGTGTATCTACACCTACGATAGACATACCTGATTTAATCACATTTGAAATCGCTTTTAAAAATACTAACTTGTCAGGTGAGATCTCTTTTTGATCATTAATAAATCTTTTTTCTGGCTGTTGTTTTCCTAAGTTCCAATATGAATGAAATTCTGAAGCAAGTTCATATAGATAAATTGGTATACGATGTGGTTCAAGTTTATTACTTGCTGCTTCAATACATTTTGGCCATTCAGAAACTTTTTTTAATATCTTAATTTCATCATCTGAATATTCAAATGAATAATCATCAATATCTATATTTGAGTTTAAATCTTTATTAAGATGTCTAAATACAGATGAAATTCTTGCATAACAATATTGAACATAATAAAGAGGATTATCTTTTGATTTTTCTTTAACAGCATCAAAATCAAAATCTAATTCAACATCACTACTTCTATTAAGCATGATAAATCTAGTAGCATCTTTGCCAACTTCTTCTATTAAGTCATCAACAGTTATATAGTCACCTTTTCTTTTAGACATTTTAAAAGGTTTTTTATCTTTGATTAATTTTACGAGTTGGCTCACTTTACAAATTAATTTTCCTTTAGTGCCTGATAAAGCTTCTACAGATGATGAAATTCTTTTAATATAACCAGCATGATCAGCACCGAGTATATTAATTAGATAATCAAAATTTCTATCAACTTTATTTTTATGATAGGCAACATCACTTGCAAAATAAGTCCAACTACCATCAGATTTTTGTAATGCTCTGTCTTTATCATCACCAAAATCTGTTGATTTAAACAACAACTGTTCTCTTTCAACCCAATTTTGATCATCTTCACCAGCTGGTGCTTTAATTTTACCTTTGTATACAAATTTACTAGCTTCTAGAAATTTAATTACTTCTTCGACTTCATTATTAACAACTATATTTTTTTCACTTACAAAATTATCGTGATTAATTCCCAAACTTTTCAAATTTTTTTTAATTAACAGTAATGCTTGTTCTATAGATAAAGTGGTTAATTTTTCAGAAATATCGTCATAATTATCAAAATTAATATCAGAATTTGATGAAATAATATTTTTTGCAAAATCAATTAGATAATCACCTGGATAAAGATCCTCATTATTTGGAAAAGTTTCATTAAACTTTAATTCACGTATTCTAAAATAAACAGATTTAGTAAAGTTAATTATTTGATTACCGTAATCATTTACATAATATTCCTTTGTAACCTTGTGTTTATTAAAGATTAGTACATTCGAAATTACATCACCTAAAATTGCTCCTCTACAATGACCAACATGTAATGGACCTGTAGGATTTGCAGAAACAAATTCTACTAAATAATTAAGTTTTTTTTCTTTTTCATTAACACCATAGGTCGATGAGTTAGTTATTATTTCTTGAATAAAATTTGACCAAAATAAAGGTTTGAATTTAATATTTATAAAACCTGGTTTAACAACATTTATATTCTCGATTAAAGGATCTTTATTTTTAATAATTGGTGATATTTGTTCCGCTAAATCTATTGGAGATTTTTTATTTAGTTTTGAAAGTACCATAGCCACATTTGTTGAAATATCACAATCAAATTTTGGTGGAGGGATTTCAGCATTAATCCCGTTAAAAGACTCAGGTATTAGTAGTTCACCTTTTTTATTAAGCTCAATTATAATTGATTTAATTTTATCTAAATATAATTCAAAAATATTCATTTATAATTATTATAAAGGTTAATTGCATAACGATCAGTCATACCTGAAATAAAATCTGAAATAGCTCTAAATTTATCCTTAGTCAATTGATCTTTTGTTAAAAATTTTTTGGGATTTGATTTGATTATTTTAAATAGTCTTTTGATAATTACTTTTCCTTGTTTATTCTTTTTTAAAACTGATTTGTTGTCATACATTTTTGTCCTTAAAAAATATTTAATTTCTTTTTCTGAATTTTGGATTTTATTTGAAAAACAAACGAGTAATTGGCCAGAATTAGAAATATCTTTTAATGATTTAATCTTTAATTCTTTTAAATTCTTTTGTGTATTAGTTAATAAATCTCTAATCATTAAATCTATTGAGTCTCTAATAATTTGATAAATTGCTATTTTGTAATTATTTTTATTAATCTTTTTCTTATACTTAATATAGATTGATTTAAAAAAATCTATTTCCATAAGCTCTTCTAATTCGAACAAATTGGCATTAATCCCGTCTTGGATATCATGATTATTGTAGGCTATATCATCCGATATTGCTGAAATTTGTGCTTCTAAAGAAGGATAAGTGTTCAATTTAATCTTATCTTTAAATGTTTTTAAACCAATTAATCTATTAACTAAATCTAGATCTTTAACTGGTCCATTGTGTTTTAAAAGTCCCTCTAATGTTTCAATAGTTAAATTTAGACCTTTAAATTTAAAATACTTATTTTCTAAAAACATAACTATTCTTAATGTTTGTAAATTGTGATCAAAGCCACCATAATTTTCCATACATTCATCTAGTGCATCCTCACCAGCATGACCAAATGGTGTATGACCTAGATCATGAGCAAGACTTAATGTTTCAGTTAAATCTTCATTTAAATTAAGATATTTAGCTATAGATCTTGCAATTTGAGCAACCTCAATTGAATGTGTAATTCTTGTTCTAAAATGGTCACCTTCTGTATTAACAAAAACTTGGGTTTTATGCTTCAATCTTCTAAAGGATGCGCTATGAATTATTCTGTCTCTATCCCTTTGAAATGGAGAGCGATATTTTGAAGTAGGCTCATTATTTAGTCTTCCTTTACTTTTAAATACGCCTAACTGAGTATGTTTTTTCATCCTTTAATTTAAATAATTAAGTATTATATTAGTAATATCAGTGTTGAAACATGATTAAAGAAATTAAATTTACAGATAATGCTCTAAAACAAATAGCAAATTTATTATCTAAAAAAGATCAAGGATCATTTTTTAGAATCGCTATTAAAGGTGGTGGTTGCTCAGGTTTTCAATATGAATTTACATTCGATAAATCTAAAAATGATGACGATTTAAATTATGAAAATATTTTAATTGATAAAGCATCAGCAGATTTATTAAAAGGATCTGAAGTTGACTATGTATCTGAGCTTATAGGTGAATCTTTTAAAATTTCTAACCCACAAACTAAATCCTCGTGTGGTTGTGGCGTTTCATTTTCTCTATAATGTTAATTTCATCTTGGAACGTCAACTCAGTTAGAGCAAGGATTGAAAATATAAAAAGTTATTTACTAAAATACAAACCTGATGTTCTAATGATGCAGGAAATTAAAACTGAGGATGTGAATTTTCCTTATGATGATTTTGCTTCAATGGATTATGAAAGTCATGTTTTTGGTCAAAAAAGCTATAACGGCGTTGCTATAATTTCTAAAAATAAATTAAATAATGTAAGAACTGATTTAATCAAAGATAAGTTAAAGCAATCTAGAATCATTTCAGCTGAAATAGAATATAAAAAAAAGATTATTCAGTTAATTAATATTTATACTCCTAATGGAAATCCTGTTGATACTGAAAAGTATGATTATAAAAAAGATTGGATGGATCAATTAATCAAACAATTAAAAATATTATCAAAAAAAAATTCTAATATAATTTTAGCTGGTGATTTTAATGTTATTCCTGCAGCTGAAGATGTTTATAATGTTAAAAGTTTTGAAGATGATGCTTTATACAGACTTGAAATAAGAAAAAAATTTAGAGAGATGTTAAATTTAGGATTTAGTGACACTTATAGACATTTTAATGAAGAAAAAGAGGGATATACATTTTGGGATTATATGAGAGGTGCGTGGCAAAAGAATAATGGTATGAGAATAGATCACTTCTTAGTATCAAACTCTCTAATTGATAATGTTAAAGATATTAATATTAATAAAGATCCACGAGGTAGAGAAAAACCTTCAGATCACACTCCAATTGAAATTAAATTAGCTTAAAGACTTAATTTTATTTACTAATTCCTCATTTATATTTCTAGGACCTGTATCTTGCCTATTTTTATGTCTTCTTTCACCAGGTAATCTTACATCACCCATAGATTTCATTTTATCAAAAAATTCATCAGAATGTTTTTGCCAACTTGTGCCTGCTGTTTTGTCTGGACAAATAGCTAAGATAAATTCACCACCACTAGGAGGACCACCATCATTGTTATCTTTTTCTGCAGTTTCATAACTAAAATTATCTCCAACTAATGCACCAGCCATTAATTCAACCATCATTGCTATTGCAGAACCTTTGTAACCTCCAAAAGGTAATAACACTCCACCATCAGCAATTTCACCAGGATCAGTTGTTTCTTTACCATCTTTGGTTAAACCGGTTCCAAGAGGCACTTTATGCCCTTCCCTTTTTGCAACTTGAACTTCACCCATAGCCATTGATGCTGTAGCCATATCATAAACAACAGGTGTTTTTCCAGGTCTTGGCCAAGCAAATGAAATTGGGTTTGTTCCAAATAAAGGTTTTATAGCACCAGCAGGAGCCACTGCAGGTTTATAAGAAGTACAAGCAAAGGCAACCAAACCATCTTCAGCTAATTTTTCAGTTTCAGGCCACATAGCAGCCATATGGTGTGAATTATTTATAGCTAAAACTGCAACACCATTTTCTTTTGCAGCTTTTACTAGTTCTGGTAATCCTTGATTTAATACTACAGGAGCTAAACAATTATTTCCTTCAACTTTAACAATAGATGATGAAATTCTTTTTACCTTTGGTGTCCCTTTTCCATTTATTTTTCCACTTTTTAAACCAGAAACATAGGCTGGCAATCTAAACAAACCATGAGACAATGATCCATCTCTTTCAGCATTTTTAATTAATTCAGATAAAATTGAAGCTGTTTCATCATTACATCCATTAGCTACAAGTGTTTTTTTTGCTAAATTAAAAATTTCATCTAGTGTTAAGGAGACTGTACTCATTATGAGGTTTTACATTTTTTGCATAAACCAAAAAATTCTAAATTATATTTATTATATTTCATTCCAGCTTCATCAGCAAAGTTACTTAAGTACTTGGAAAGTTTAGAATTGCTTATTTCAGAAACTTTTTCACAACTTTCACAAATTGAAAATGCTGTTGCTTTAGAAATTTGACAACTTGAATTTTGACAAGCTATAAAAGCGTTTCGACTTTCAATTTTATGAATTTTTCCAATCTCTACTAATTTATCTAAAGCTCTATAAACTTGTAGAGGTGCTTTAATTCCTTTTTTTTGAACATTATAGAGAATAGAATATGCTTTTAAAGGCTCAGATGATTTAACAATTAAATCTAAAATAATTTTTTGATTTTTTGATAAATTATATTGTTTTTCCATATTCTTTTAATTACTCACTAATTTTTTAGTTTAATCGATTGCTTAATATTTAACAAAGATAATATAAATAAAATCAAAGATGCAACTATAATTGAAGGTCCAGAAGAAGTATTAAATTCTAATGAAGTAAATAATCCTAATACTACAGATAATAAACCTCCAATAATTGAATAAATTACCATTTTTTGTGGACTATCAGAGATATTTCTTGCCATGGCAGCAGGTATAATCAGCATTCCAGTGATCAATAGTAAACCCACCATTTTAATTGAAATAGCAATGACCGCAGCCATCAAAATTGTAAAAATAGCTTTTGCTCTATCAGGATTTAATCCTTCGGCTTCAGCTAGTTCATAATTTACAGTTGATGCAAATAATGGTTTCCAGATTAACTTAAGCACAATTAATATTATTCCACCACCAGACCATATTATAAGAATATCATTAATATTAACGGCTAAAATATCTCCAAATAAAAGCCCCATAATATCAAATCTGATAAAAGTTAAAAAACCAATTACAACCAAACCAACAGCAAGTGATGAGTGAGCTAACAAACCAAGTAATGCATCACCTGGTAAGTTAGTTTTTTTTTGAAGCTGTATTAATATCAAGGCTATGATAGATGAGATTAAAAACACAGAAATGGCTATATTTAAATCAAAAGTATATGCCATGGTAACACCAAGTAATGCTGAATGAGCAAGTGTATCACCAAAATAAGACAGTCGTCTCCACACTACAAAACAACCTAGTGGACCAGTAACTAAGGCAATTCCAATACCAGCAAATAATGCTCTTATAAAAAAATCATCAAACATTTAATTTTTCTTTATACTTCCTTCATCTAAATGTTCATGATCATGCTTATGCTCATAAACAGATAAAATTTGAGAAGCTTGTTCGCCAAATAATGTTTTATAAGCATTATTTTTTGCTACATCTAATGGTGTACCTGAACAACAAACATGTCCATTTAAACAAACAACATGATCTGTTGCTGTCATTACTGTGTGCAAATCATGAGATATTAATAAGATTCCACAATTCAAAGTATCAGAGATTTTTTTAATTAATTCATATAAAGAAATCTCACCAGTGTAATCAACTCCTTGGACTGGTTCATCAAGAACCAATAATTCAGGTTTTTTTGAAATTGCCCTTGCAATTAAAACTCTTTGAAATTCACCACCTGATAAATTTCCTAAATTTTTATTCTTAAGGTGAATAACTCCAGTAAGTGTAAGAGCCTCATCAATAGCTTCATCTTTAATATTTTCTGTTAGCAACATAAAGTCATAAACTCTTAGTGGCAAAGTCCAATCAATTGAAATTTTTTGAGGAACGTACCCCACTTTGTTAGTATATTTTTCAACACTACCCTCAATATTTTTATAAATTCCTAATGCAATTTTTGCGGTAGTACTTTTACCAGATCCATTTGGCCCAATAAGTGTTATAATTTTACCTTTTTCTACTGTTAATGTAACACCTTCCACTAACCATTTATTATTCTGTTTAATTCCAGCGTTATTTAGTTTTACTAATATTTTATTTTCTAAACTCATAAATTACTTGACTTATAAATGTTATATTATTACATAATGTTATAATATAACAATTAATTAATTTTAAACTATGAACAATCTTAAAAAAATACCTTTTATCCTTACAATTATTTCATTTTTAACATTCTTTACAACAGCAAACTCAGAAATAAAAGTAGTTGCTTCAATTAAACCAATACATTCTTTAGCTAGTTATCTAATGGATGGTATTGCTAAACCTGATTTAATAGTTGATGGATATGCATCTCCACACGGATTTGCAATGAAACCTTCACATGCGAAAATGTTACAAAATGCTGACTTAATATTCTGGGTTGGTGAAGATTTAGAGAGTTTTTTAGAAAAACCACTTAATTCAATTGCTAAGAGAGCTGAAAAAATTGAGTTAATGGACATTAAAGGTCTAAATGTATTAGAATTTAGAGAAAGAAATATTTTTGAAGATCACGATGATCATGATCATGACGGCCATG